>Ga0214542_1008770_pt1 | contig 16326 bp, 4 predicted proteins | sample CNSS1metaG_FD_160096 | JGI IMG/M metagenome (GOLD analysis project Ga0214542, IMG submission 160096) | Root nodule microbial communities from cowpea collected in UCLA plant growth center, Los Angeles, California, USA - CNSS1 | ecosystem: Host-associated > Plants > Roots > Nodule | place: USA... | reverse complement strand
CTATTAGTGAAAAAAAAAAAAAAAGAGAGTAGAACTACAAAGAAATTTAGTACTTAATTTTACATAAAAACATTAAAGTAAATTGAGTTAGAGAGTAATATGAAGCTAAAACTCAAGAAATCAGATAGTAAACCTTGAACAGTTACAGAATAGTGAATTGGAGTGAGAAAATGCGGAAATAAATATTTGAATTACCAACAAAATTGAATTGATGACGATAGAATCTTAACCGCAGATCACGGAATCCGACTGCAGCGGCGCGTCATTGAATTGCAGGAGCCAATTGGGATACCACATTGGAATGGTTAGGGTTTTCTGGAAAAAACTGAGACCAAAATTTGGAGCTTCCACTTTCTCGCGGATCAAAAGAAGAAAAGAAAAAAATGTTCATTCGGATTCAGTCAAAGGATCCAGTGAAAACAAAACAGTGCGAGAGAATTTCCTGAACAGACCAATGGCACACTAACACGTGTCACTCATATTTTTTAGAGAAATATTAGTTATGCTTCAAATTTCTGTCATTCAATTTTACTTTTTAAGAAAATAATATTACCTATGATTCATTTCAAGGAAATTTTCGGATATGATGTAGCTGAAAATAGATAAACTTTAAAAAACTATTGAAATGGAAATAAATATATATATATATATATATGATAAAAAAATTTAAGTTGAAACAATTATCACCACTTGAATAGAAAAAAATTATAGACTTGTTTTTTTCTTAATGTGAAACTAAATTAAAATTGTTCAAAACAAATGAAATGAAATTAAAATTGTTTTCATAATAAAGAAATAAAACTATTAAAATCAAGTAAATATATATTTAATTTTTATTATATGTCTTGAAAAGTAAAATTGAATCTTACAAAATCGATTTTAAAGAAAGCATTTTAATCCATTTATATAATTTAACTTTATTTTTAAGTTAGGTATGAAAAATATTCACACATACATGAAACTAATTATTAGTATCATAAAAGTATTGTATTAGAATATATGACACAAGTTTGAATTCCACATTAAACAAGTTTTCAGGTTTCAAAATTTGATGATAAATTAATTGTCGATTAAATTTCATTGATTTTAACTTTACCAAGACTTGATTGGAGAAATAATGGAGACTACAAGACGTAATTTGCTAAACTAAAGTCGGAAGGTATCCACATTTTGGTTCAGATGTGTCAATTTGGTACCCGCTTTTAAAAATGTGTCAATTTAGTCCTAATTTTTGTAAATGTGTCAATTTAGTACTAACTTTTGTAAATGTGTCTTAATCATATCCTTCTCAAACAAAAATTACTAAAGTCGTTAACTTAATTCATGATTATTACCACTAAATTTTGATATAAATATCGATACTTAATTTTTTAAAGTCATTTTAAATATTAATACCGTTAACGGTGTTAATAATTTTTTGCTGAAAATGACCTAATTGAGACATCTTTTCAATAATTGAGATTTAATTGACACTTTTTAAAAGACGGGTAACAAACTGACACATCTAAATAAAAGTGGGTACTATCCGACTAATTAAATCATATAAGAATACAACCAAGTTGAATGTCCTCTTGAAAACTCACACTTTTATACACCAGCCAAAGAATCATGTCATGTTCCTAAACACATTACTTCTATGCGAGTTCCAAAGACTTGATTATGCACATTTCTTGCAACCTATCTACTATTCATCACCTTGGTATCACTTCAGAGACTGTTATTTCATTGACAGAGTAATGCGTAGAAGTGTTTGATGAAGACTCTCTTTCAGTGGCTGCTCTTCCAACAGAAAATGCAGGGCGTGTGGGGCAGGGAAGACTCATTGTGTCACTTGCAAGCATATGAACAACACTTGACATTGTTGGTCTATCTGCTGCATCTTCTTGCACACACAATAGTCCAATGTGCATACACTTCACAACTTCACTCTCTACACTCGATTTTTCTATTGATGGATCCATCAACTCCAACCCTTTGCTTTCACACCAGAGGTTCCATGCCTGTGATAGTAAATGCAGATGATTTAGATAGAACCAGTTGAACAAAATGAAGATACATAAGGTTAAATAATAGAGAAACTCTAGGAACTAACAAGTTTCAACCAACAACAAAAGTATTATTAGTAATTTAGTACTCTTCTAAATAATATGTTTGACATCATGCTCATGCATATATAAGAAAGTTTTTAGACTAAAGTAAACTAATGGAACTCCCATGTCAACTAGAGATAAGACTAATTTATAGTATATGAGTACGTGCAAATCTCATCTTACAAGTCGGTCTTGTAGGATTGAATTAAGTTTAAAATCCACTTCTTAAAATGTATCAGAATCATGGGTTGCTCACATTGACTAGAGATAAAGTCGATTTATAGCATATAAGTGGGTGCATGTATCAGTAAACATATTTAAACCTAAACAAGGTTAGGGAACATACATATATGAGAAGGCTTTGGCCTTGGTCTGATCGATAGAATTTACTGCTCATTTTTCCACTGATGATCTCTAGCAAAAGAACACCAAAGCTGAAAACATCTGACTTCACTGAAAACAAACCTTCCATAGCATACTCTGGAGCCATGTATCCACTGCTCAAAATCAATGTAACAGTAAAATTCATCAATCTCATGTAAATTCAGCAAGAGAAGAAGGCTAGAAAATGAATCATGATGCTATGTGGCAATTGAAAGAAGGAAAATGGTTCATACTAAGTTCCAACGACTCTCATTGTGTTGGCCTGCCTCTGGTCTCCTCCAAATGTTCTTGCCAATCCAAAGTCTGAGATTTTAGGATTCAAATCATGATCTAGTAGAATGTTGCTAGCTTTCAGGTCTCTGTGAATAACCCTTAGTCTTGAATCTTCATGTAGATATAGAAGCCCTTTAGCAATCCCATTTATGATGTTTAATCGATTTTTCCAATCCAGATGGACACCCTTCTTGGTATCTGAAATGCAATTCTAAGAAATATGATCACTATATTCATAAACATGCCATTCAACAAAGTGAGAAATATGAACTAGGTAGCAAAATGTTGTGTTGGTGTTTGTGCATGAACTAACTTCTGTTACATGTAATCAAACTCAGAGAAGTTTATATCTGAATATATATCAAGATCTTCTGCCAAATTGTTGATTTGTTTCAATGATGAGAAATGAAATAATGAACAAAGTGGATCGTTGTTTTGGAGTCATACCAAATAGGTGAAAATCAAGGCTTGAATTTGGCATGAATTCATAAACTAGCAGCTTTTCATTTTGCTCAATGCAACCAGCCAACAGTCTCACAAGGTTGCGATGCTGCAATTTGGCAATCAATATCACTTCATTCTTGAATTCCTCTGCACCTTGAACTGATGTTTTTGAGAGCCTTTTAACAGCAATTTGTCTTCCATCTGGTAATATACCCTAGAATATTTTTCAAAATTTCTAAGTAAGAATGTTGCAGATGGAGAAACCAAACAAGAAAACATCATGTCTGATATCCTAGTTTACTACCTTATAGACAGGTCCAAATCCTCCTTTCCCCAGTTTTTGTTCATCAGAAAAATTGTTTGTACATTTTAGAATAGTACCCAGAGGAATCATGGGAAGGTCAGTGTTCATACTCTCCTCCTTATCTGTTTGTTCTTGTGAAAATATTGAATTCAGTCCCTCCTCTTGCATAGTTTGTTTCTCTGCAAAGATGAAATTATCAGACATAAACAAGAACTGATTTTAGTTTATGGAAAAGCTTTCTTCTTTCTATTTTCTTCTCCTACAAGTGTTTCTGAAGAAGTTTATCAAATGCTCTTTATGCTTACCTTTTTTCCTCTTCAAGTAGCAGTAGAATATGCTGATAGCCAATAGAGCTAGTGCTACAATTCCAGCTACGACAATGATTACTATAAGCCACCACCTTCTGTTATCCCCATCTGTGGCTGCACTATCTAGAGAAAATAGCAAGTTTATTTCAGGCCTTATAAAAACTCATGATCAAACTAGCACAATTTTGAAATCTGTGACAAGATAATCTTGAACAAAAGATGTTAACAACAACACTTTAATCATCAATTCAAATTAGAGGAATGAACTTTCACTGATCTTATAATAAACCATAGCAAATGAATGTCTGAGAATGAAGGTGAAAAAAACTGAACTCATCATACCTTGCTGAGGTGGTGGTGCAGAATCAGTACCATTCACAAAGAAAGGCTGAGTTTCATACATGACCATACAACTTGGAGAAAAGATACGCCACACCTTCTTCTCCTGACAACAATTTTCGACATCCTCAAGCATGTTGCTCAAACATGTTCTGCATTCCTCGGATGTGATGTCTCTGCTGCACTGCACCCAACCGTACCTTCTCTGAGTGCCATTTATGTTGAACATGTGTGTTCCAAACTTCAAGGGTGCCTCAGACCCTATTTGTATCAAACCACTCATCAAAACCTGAGCATCACCATCAAACTCTCCAGCACTGGTAGAATTCTGAGTGGCATCAAACATGGGAATCCTTGGCCTGAGGGTGAGATTGCCGAAGAAATTCTGGTTTGAGTATCTCACAACACAAAAGGGGTACCATAAAATAGCTGAGGCATTGTTGAGGCAGTGGTTCATGAGCAAGATGCTGGAGTTTTGGACACAAGTGTTGCAGAGGGTGGTGTTAACATCGCCACGGCAAAGGTAGAGTCCATAAACCGTGTCTTGATCAACACCCGAAGTTGTGTTCCCAAAACCATTGCTGGTAGCAGAATGAGATGAGAGGGAAGAGAACAAATTGTTGAGGTTGGTTTGGTAAGAAGTGGAAATAGGAGCAGAAGATTGGTCCAAACATGCATATCTGTAATCAAGTGGTTGTTGTGAGTTGCTACTGTTCTGACCAGAAACAAAGCAACCAACGAGGTACACCAGTTTGATGATGAACAACCATTGATGGATCATTCTTCTTTTGCTGCAATCACCACCAGTAATGTGTAACATGATTGTTGTCCCAGGAGTGCTTCGGAGGCCTAGATTTGGAAGTTATACATGCATCATCGATTTGTCAAACGTTTGACATTTGCTCATTTTCATGTTCGTAGCATCATCTTTTTGACCGTGCGCAGCAGCAAATGTGAAACCCATATAGTATTAGAAAAATTCAAAATTGGTGAATACTCGTTTATCTTTATAAAGATTGTTTTGGCTGAATTAAGTATCATCATAGTCTTATAATTTGGATACTTTTAGTTAGGTCTCTTGTCTATTAAATAATCATTATTTATATATTTTTCAATTAAGTTTTGTATCGTTTAGTTTTTTTGTCAAATACATGACATGGTTGCAATATTTTATTGTTTTGATCGGAAATGTGTCTACATTAATTACTAAAGTTCCTATGTTACTATAAATGAAATAGAAGCCATCCCAAGTTCGACAACCTTTCTTATCACTTATTATTGTACTTTAGGTTTGATTAGTTTAATGGTACCCACTTTTATTTAGATGTGTCAGTTTGATACTCACTTGAAAAAATGTGTCAATTGAATTTCAACTTTTGAAAAGATGTCTCAATTAGGTCTTTTTGAAGAAAAAAATTATTAACGTCTTTAATGATATTGATATTTAAAATTATTTACAAAATTATTAGTGATAAAAGTCATGAATATAGTGAACGATATTAATAATTTTTATCTGAAAAAGACTTGATTGAGACACTTCTTTAAAAGTTGAGACTCGATTGATACTTTCCTACTAACAGGTATTAAACTGACACATCTAAACAAAAATGGGTATCATCGAACTAATTAATACATATTAATTTTACTGCATTCAATAGCCTTATAAAACTAAGAATTTAAAATCTAAAACGATTTAAATATTTTTTAAGAACTTTTAAAAATAAAATCATGAGAGAAATAATATTTCAAATGTACGATGATAACAATTTTATTATCATACTTAAAGATCGAAATATATATCGATCTCGGTATAATTTGATGAATCTTTATAATATGTTACAATCAATAGGATAGGGTTGGTGTTTGTGCCAATGAACACATAGATTAATACTTAAAGCATTTGGTCAACATTGGTTCCTCTAAGAAAGTTAAAACCGTGTTTGGCTTCCAAATAATTGAGTTTGTGTAAATTTTACAAATGGCATTGCACCATCCAATGTCTTCATCATGTTTGGTTAAGATATTGAAAAATATTAAAAGTGTATATGTCTTATCACTTTATAATTTTTTTTTATTTTTTATTTTATTTTTTTCTGACAGATTTGGACTACACTGATTGTGACATAAAAAGAAAAAAAAATGATGAAATTGGAAACTTTAATTTTTGTTTGGCTAAGATCAAGGAAAAATAAGCAAACTTGCCTCAATCTTATAGCTTAAACACAATTATAAGTCAAACTTGATGGTATGTTTGTAACCATAACCATAAATATGTGTTGGAAGGTTTCTTTAATAATTATGAAGATAGGTTCAACCAATAAAAAATAATTGTGTTTACTTCAATTAGTTTAAGTAGTTCTTTTATTTCATAAAATGATAATTAATATATATATATTTAAGGTTTATAAAATAAAATATTTAAAAACTATAAACTTTTCTCAATATAACAGCTTAGTACTTGAAAACAAAATTGAATACAATAATGAGTCAAACTTACCGGTAATTTTGCACAATTAAGAGGAAATACGTACCGGAGGGGTCTTTCAAAAATAATTATGATGAGATATTTAGTTAAAGAAAAATAATAAAAAAAAATCTTGCATTAAAAACAGCCTTCATAAATATGACTTGTATATCAGATATAACACATATTTAATATATTAATTTTTAAATTTTAAAAATAATAATATATGATATGTGATATTTATACATTAAAAAGTGAATCCAAATTAAAATTATATTTATTAAAGTTATTATCATAAAAAATTATAAATTATTATCATCATAAAATTATTATTATTTTATAAATTAAAGAATTCATTGATAAATATATATATATATAATATTTTAAAGTATTAAATACGTGTTTGACATAAATAAATGATCCAAATCGAAATGTTGATAAATCATAATATTTTAGAAATTAAACAAATTTGGTCTCTCATTGTTTTTCTTCTGTTTAAAAGGTTCGATTTGTCATTTTCTACTGAAAATCTTTAATAATAAATTAGCGTGCACTGATCAAATTATTAAATTTCATCCAAAAATATAGAATAATCTCAAAATTCATATATGAAAAACATCAAATAAATAGATAAATAAATAATACATGAGAGAGAAAGAAGGTGAAAAAAAATAAGATTAAGATAAAAAGTCAATGAAAGTTGTACATGTGCAAATAACCTTCTTTCTTTCCCTGTGTCTCTCACCCTCCATACACATATATCAATTTAAAAATAGTAACATTATATATATATATATATATACATATATATATATATATATATACATATATATATATATATATATATAACTCTTCATAATAGTATTCCCTGGTATAGAATAATACAAATATCATTATTCAATTATTTTCGATATTTGTTTGCAAATATTAAAATATCATTTGCATTAAACAAGTTTAAAAGTTTTATAACTCTTTATAAATCGTGTCATTATTTTATATTATAATTTTTCTTAGGTTTAAAACATGTATTACAATTATTTCTCACATTTAAATATTAAGTCATTTTTTATGTATATTTTGTCATTATTATGTTTATAATTGCATACCTAACCATAATTGTCACTATTTAGACATTTCAACTCTCCTATACTATGTTTCTAAAATTAGTTGGAAAGGTAATTGAAAACTAAATAGGTAGTAGAAAGTTAATAAGTTAATTAATAATTAAAAACCTATTAATAAAATTATCTTAAAGTTGTAAAATGGTAAATAAAGATATAAATAAATATTGAGTCAAATCTTAATATTAAGTAATTACATATTTTTAATAATTATAAAATATAACAATATTCATGGCAAAATAAATTAAAATTGTATTCGTTACTCAATTTAGGTTTGAATAGAAATAATAGAAAAAATTAATTAACATTAATACCCCAAATACTTTTAAAAGTCTTTGGTCATTTCCACGTGCATTTCCACATGCAATTAATGTGATAATAGCTTAATATAATGTAGTTTGATAAGAACATATGTTGAATTTTCAGCATAAACAATAAATTGGAATATGTAAATGATCCATTAACACCACACCTCACCTTTTTGTTTTTCTTCAATAGAAGTTATTATTTATAAATTCAACTGTTAAATCATGTAATATATTTTAATTTTTTATTAATAGCTATAATAGTTTGAAGGCCAATTTTAAATTTTTTACTTTCAACTTTTTAATTAGGATATTGGTAGGTCAAAGAAGAGTGTGAACTATTTTCTTTTTTAAATATTAATAGCTCTTTTGACTAAAACTATTTTCTTATACACAGAACAGAGATTAAGCCTCTAACTACGTGATTAAGAAATGAAGTTATTTACTAATCATATATGAGTTATTTTGATAATTATACTTCCATCTTAATTAATATTTGGGCAATATTGTTTTTTGTAAATAATCGCTTTAAATTTTGATTTCATCTATGTTAAGCCTAATTAATATTAAGATGTTATTCCTGTTGTAAAAAATATCTTTAAATTTTAATTGACTTTCAAAATTTAATTTTCCATTTTATAAGTAGACACTCTAAACTTTAAATTCCATTTCAATATTCATTCAGAATTTTGATTCTATTTATAAATATATTTTATATTAAATTGAAATTAAATTGCTAACGGAAAAGAAACTTTAGCTAATTATTTATCTTATATTTCAATTGTTCATTGTCTTAATTTTTGCAAAAAAAAAAATGCTTCCAAACATTATAGTATAATAAAATTATATTAAAAATTAAGTAATTTTTATTATTTTATATTTATATATTTTTAAGTCGAAAATTTATGAGATTTTGTAATACAAAATGAAGACTCTTTGTTATAGATTAAAAGAAAAAAAAAGTTTAAATTAAAAGAATAACAAATATTTCTATTATTAAAAGTTAAGATTGTATATCATATAAAATAAATTTATTTTTTATTGATTTAAAATGTTTTATCTCTCTAAAATATAAAAGTTCTTATTTCTTTTTATATTTTTTATGTCATTTCTCATATTTTTTTTTATCTAAGCATATACATAATAGAAAAAGACAAATGTATGACAATTGACTTGATCAAATTTTAGTTTTAAGATTCTGGTCTTTTATTTTTCATTTTTTCGTGTGTAATCTTAGTAGTTGCATTTAAATTATGACTCAAATTTAGTCTTAAGTCTTTCTTTTTAACAAGATCTCTAGTCTTCTATTTTTTTTTTCGTGTGGAATATTAGTAGTTGCATTTAAAACTTGTGTCAAATAAATGAATTTCTACTATTTTAGATTTATAATGATATAAAAAGTTAGGATTTTCTGACTTTTCTAAGTCTTTGGAGCTATTTTTTGAAAAACACATAATTTTAAGGTAAAAGAAGTTAACTTGATTAACTATTTTGAAGAAAAAAAAATATTGTGATAATACAATTTTGAATAGCTAAAACCCAATAATAAATACTTAAAAAAAATAGTTATTTCTGTTGATGAAATTGGAATTGAGTTATTCAATATTTGTTTTTTTTTTTGGATTATTTGTGGATTCTAATGACTAAATGAGAAATGTTGTTTTGTTTTAATCTTAATTATGTTTTACTTGCATTGTCTATGATATTTTTTTATTTTTTTGTTAACACATGAGAAAATAATGTTACATTAAGAAACATGTAAGAGCATTATCCATATATTTATATTTTTCAAAGAAAAAATGAATCTACTATATTTACAGGATTTTTTAGATATTATGAATAATAAATTTATATTATTTTATATCTTTTCATATTTGTTTTGAATGTTACACTATTATTTATTTATTTATTTATTTCAATTTTATTCCACTATTAACAAAATATTCAATCAAGTTTTCCTATTTTTAGAAAGCATAACATTGTAACAACTTTCTACCGATTAGTAGTAATATATTGACCACTTTGATTTACGCATAATAATTGGCAATAATTTATAAAATTAATGATGTCAATTTCAATCGAGGAAAGGGTCACAATGGCGTTTTCTTTTTAATTTAGGGATTTGAGGGTCAGTGACAATTTATTTCAACTTGTTTTATAATATAAACAATTATATTATATTTGATACCTTATTGTAGGTGCTTAAATTTTTTCAACTATTTAGAGTTTAAAATTTTGTTTTGAAAAATAGGTAAGGAAAGTTAGATTACTTTATGATAATATTTTACTATAGATTATCGGATTATAAAGTGATCTCACCAGTAAATGTTAATTTTATGAAGGTCTAATGAATTGATTGAAATTGATATGGTTAACTTATTTGTTTTATTTTGATTATTTTATATAGTTTAAATTTTATCATTTAATGTTTTTGTTATATTTGATTATTATGTTTTAGTCAGATATTATATTATATTATATTTGAGACAAGATGTATATGTGAAATGTGCAATGATTTAAAATTCACATGAAACTTATTTGGATTTATGATTAATATTTGAGATTATATATAAATTGTTGTTTGATTTTTGAATACTAAGTATTGATGTTTATATTGTAATAGAGATCATCTTGTTTTATTGGTGATCTAAGTTATATAAACTAAGATACCATATGATTAGAAGTTGAGAGAGAAGTTTTTACGTACTGTGACATATGTAGATGTAAGACTTTGGTTATCTTAAACTTACTTTGATATATTTTCATAGATTCGTTTGTAAGTTTAGGTCTTGGTATTAATAGATGTTAGTATTTGGTAGGATATACTTAATACGTGACTTCTAAAAGAAAATTCAAGAGAATAATTCATTTATTTGAAGAATTTAAATTATTTTGAAGTAAAATGACTTGTTCGGATGGAGAAATTGAAAAGAAATTAAATAGAAAATGTATTTCAAATAACTAAAATAATAGAATTTGAAATTCATTCAAAAAATAAAGAAAATTGAAATTCCACAAGTTGTGGAATTCCTCATTGGTCAGGATAGAAAAAGTTTGGGGTCAAATCGACCAACAATCGACTAAGACTGACTCGACCGAATTCGGTCAAATTTTAGTCGGTATCGACTTCGTCGAAATTTCGTTCGGATTAACTTGATCGAATTCAACCAAATTTTGGTTGGGGTGACTGGATTAAGTTTGACCAAATATTTGGCTAGGGCCAACTCAATTGAATTTGGTCAGAGCCAACTCAATAGAAATTTGGTCGGAGCTGAGAACGACCAAATTTTGGCCATGACCAACTTGACCTATTTCAGTCGGGGCTGACTCGGTCGAAATTCGACCAAGGCTGACTCAATCAAATTCGGTCAAATTTGATCGAGTTGGCCTCGTTTGAAATTGGGTTGCATTCGATCGAGTTGACCTTGGATGAAATTTAGTTGAATTTGACCAAGTCGTCTACACAAAAAAAGTTGGTCGATTCTAACCGAAGTTTGACTTAGCTGAAATTTGTTCGAATTCCATTGAGTCGGACATTTCGAAATTTGTCCAAATTTGGTTGAGTTGACACTGACCGAATTGTTGTCAAATTTGGCAGAGTCACCTTTGGCCAAATTTGACCTAGTTGTCTAAAGAGAAATTCAAACAAAGTTGGGAGAGATAACCTCGTCTGAAATTATGCCAAATTTGGTCAAGTTGACCTCAATTAAATTTTTTGCAAATTTGGTTAAGTCAGCACCAGTCGAATTTTGGCCAAAATTGACTAAGTTAACCTCGACGAAAATTCGACCGAATTGACCCCAACCAAATTTGGCAAAATTTAGCTTAGTTAGCTAAATCGAAATATTGTCGAGTCGATCCTGGCCGCAATTTGGCCGAGTCGACCTCGACCAAATTCAACTAAGTCGTCCCCGACTAAAATTGGCTGAATGTAGCGGAGTTGGCCCTGATTGAAATTTCGCGAAATTCAATTAAGTCGGATCTGTTAGAATTTCGGCCAAATTTGGTTGAATCGACCCCGGTCGAATTCAACCAAGTTGACTCCGACCAAAATTTGGCCAAGATGAACTAAGTTTATGATGACAAAAGTTTGGCCAAATTCCATCAAGTCGACCTAATTGAAATTTGGTCGAATTTAAATATTTTAAGTTGAATAATATATGTTTTAAATTTAATTTAAAATTTGTACATATTAAAATAATTTTTTTAAAATAAAAGTTTATTTCATAAGAGAAATTTAATTATCTTTTCCAAACAAGAAATTAAAATGTAAGATATTTCAATTACTCTATCCAAACATATTATTTAAAAAATGAAAAAAAAATTAATCGTAAAGAATTCAAATGTAATACATCTTACTTTTTTAGAATTGTTGAAATATTTCATTAATAAAAACACAAGGTGAAGCATTCCTTATAAAAGTAATCTAATTATGTGTGTGCTCTTTTTATGAAAGTGTAGTTTGAGTGGTAAGCTACTTTAATAAGTAATCAATATTGATATGAAAGAAAAATATAGGTTAGTGAAAGAACTACAATTAGAAGTTTCAATTGTCTTAGACTTTAGATTCATATGATCAGTGCTTGAAAACTAAATATTTCAATGGTTATTAATGAATATCTGTTACATAGTATTACATCTTCCCCTTTCTCGAGTTCCAATTTCAGTTTACATAGTTTTATTGTAAGGCTCAATTATTTTCTGTTCTTATTTTTAAGAGTTGTCCCTAATCAGTTGGGCCTAAAGGCTGATCCATAGGGTATCAAAGCCCCTAAAGCAGCCAAGGTCCCTCATTATGCACTGACTTGCCAAAATCAGTGTTCTCACTCTTCCCTTTTCTCTCCACAGAAGCTCTGCTAGGGTTTGGGTCTTACCCTTCTTCGTGTTAGCTCAACTCCATTCTTCAGTCCATATAAGTTGATTTTCCACCGTACCTTTTTCATTCTCAGCTTTGTCATCATGATTCTAACTAGGTTCACCATGGTAACCCATTTTGAATCTATTCCACTGTTTTAAAGCTCGTGAATCTGCTTCGTGGTCGGTGGTACTCACTTGCTTGGGTGTCGGGATATTCTGCTAGCTTTTTTCCAGGTAAGGGAAGCTAGAGTTTATGTTTTTAAAGTCATTTTGCCTATTTTTGGTCTGTTTGTATGGCTGTGATGCTTGAATGAGGCTGTTGGTCGAAATAAAAATGTATGGTGTGCGAGTATGTTTGATTGATGTGGCGCTACTTTTTTTTCTACACTGCACACTTTTTGTAAAATGAAGGTTCCTACTATGTTAACCGTTGGATCGAGCTGAAATTTTAACAGCTGATCCTTAACACATAGTTCTTGATCTTGACTGGTCGGATCTTGAATCAAAGCTCTATAGTGAGAGCGATCTTTATCGCAAGGTCACTGTAGTTTGGTTGTTGATAGCACAACACATTTTTCATAAATTGAAGGTTCCTACTTCATTAACCGTTGGATCGAGCTGATATTTTAACAACTGATCCTTAACACATAGTTCTTGACTTTAATCGGTCAGATCTTGAATCGGAGCTCTGTAGCGAGAGCAACTTTTATCGTAAGATCACTGTAGTTTGGTTGTTGACATCATTCCTTTGTTGCTTGTTTGGTGCATAACTTTCTTTATAGTTATTCAATTAAGTTGGTTCTTTTTTCATTTGGTTCTTGATTCAATCATATTTAATTTGAATATAAATACAAAATTTTTGGAGCTTTACACAAGCTGTAGTTTTATTTCTAAAATCCCAAAATCGTTTGCATAATGTATTGTTAAGTTGGATTGCTATGTTAAAATATGAGATGAGTGAATATGCATGAGTAAAATGGATTATGGGTTGTGAATGATGAGTTTGGTATGATCTTGGCATGTGATCAGTATGTGATGGTTGGTTATAAATGTGACATGGAATTGGTATGAACAATAATGTGATATTGATTGATGGAATATGATGTTGGTATGGTTAGGACTTAATTCCATGATAGTTTCATGGTGGTACCTCATTTGGTCAGGGCGTAATTTCATGAATCTCTAGATGAGATCTCATGGTGGTGCCTCATTTGGTCATGACGTAATTCATTTATATAATTTAGTAAAGATTGAAGGTAATGATTGCATCCTGACACTATAAAAAGTCAGTTATTCTCACATAAAACGTACTAACTCAAATGGTGAGAGTAGCAAGAGGCCTGAAACACTTTAAGACTAACCTTGTGCGTGGGGATGAAACACGGTAACAATTAGCTCGGTAGAGCAGTAAAGGCCACCACAAGTGCAAGCATTCGCTGAATCCGAATAATTATATGTATCCGAATGAGATGTGTCTTGAGTCTTAGTGTATTGTGTGCATGTCATAATATGATTGGTTGACATATGCATTTTGGATTATAAAAGTGTATGTAACTGTATGATAAACTATTTTCTACTCTAGCTTACCCTTTGCTTGTTTGATTGTTATGTGTGTGGTTTTCTCTTGCTACGATGATCATCAATTGATTGATGTGAGCAAATGCAAGAAATCCTTGTGGTCAACAGGGAAATGGTGAGTCCGCTGCATAACTCTGAGTTGGATTCCACTTTTGTGTCTTCCTTTAGGGTTGTGGTCCATGTACTGCTTTATCTTAGTCCTGTATTTTGAATACTTTATTTAGACCCTTTACCCTGTTTTGTATGGTATTGTGGTGTACCATTAATTACTTTTCTTTAAAGTATCTTGTATACTTGTAGGAACGACCTTATACTCCTTGACTTATATTATTCTGTATAATATTTTCATTTAATTATTTTATTACTTAAATGGGACGTTACACTTATATTAATATATTTTTTAAATTTAATTTAAAATTTGTATATATTAAAATAAATATTGGTAAAATGAAAGATTATTTTTTTAAACAAGAGATTAAAATGTAAAATATTTTAATTAATTTATCCAAATATATTATTTATAAAATGAAGAAATTTGATCGTAAAGATGTATAAAAAATAAAAGATCAATTAAAAAAAATCAAATTACAATTTAATTTTACTATCATGTTCTCATTGAAAAACAAGGGAACTTGTAATCGTGAAACCCCCCATCTCACATTTCTCTCTTCCCCTTTCTCCAGTCCCAATTTCAGCTTCCATTGTCACCACCAATAAGCTCCAAAGGAGAGGTGTGGTAGGAAAATATGTTAATACCCCAATTTCTGTCAGCAAATTTTGGAAGCCTAGGGTTCATGTGGGGTGCTTTCACAAAGGATTGCACGCCAAATTGATATCTTATGCAAAACTATGTATGTATCACACTATGTTTATGTTTATGCCCCAATTTGTAAATTTTCGGCTTTTTCCGCGCTGCCATGCCCTCAAAACCCTTCCTTTCTCCACCCACCGAATGGGCATGGGCATGGCCGATACCCTCTGTACCCATCTCCACCAAAGCAGTGGCAGTGTCGAGAACTCATTGTCCAAGGTTAAGCCTGAACTCGATTCTCAATGTGTCATTCAAGTCCTCAACTCATGTCATCCCAAGCAACCTCTATTGGGTGTCAGATTTTTCGTTTGGGCTGGAGTTCAATCTGGCTACAGGCACAGTGCTTACACGTACAACAAAGCTTGCAAATTGCTAGGGATTCGGCAAAATCCCCAAATTATTCGTGATGTCGTTCTGTCTTATGAGGCCGAAGGGTGTTTAGTCAATGCCAACATGTTCAGGGAGGTTCTGAAGCTGTGCAAAGAAGCTCAACTAGCTGAAGAGGCATTGTGGGTGTTGAGGAAGTTGGAGCAGAGTTTCAACATCCGTGCTGACACGGTGATGTATAATGTGGTTATTAGGCTGTGTTGCAAGAATGGCGACATTGAAACGGCTGAGAAGTTGACCGGGGAGATGAGTTTGAACGGTCTTTACCCTGATCTTATTACGTACATGGCACTAGTGGAGGGATTCTGTGATGCTGGTCGTCCAGAGCATGCTTATTCTTTGCTTAAGGTTATGAGAGTGCATAGATGTTCACCCAATTTGGTCCTTTTATCAGCCATTTTAGACGGCTTGTGTAGGTCTGGATCCATGGAAATGGCATTGGAGTTGTTGGATAAAATGGAGAAAGGTGGGGATTGCAGTCCAAATGTTGTTACTTATACATCTGTGATTCAAAGTTTCTGTAAGAGAGGTCAATGGGCGGAAGCATTGGATATTCTGGATAGAATGAAAGCTTCGGGGTGCCATGCAAACCATGTTACTGTCTTTACTTTGGTTGATAGCCTTTGTGTTGAGGGTCGTGTGGAAGAAGCTTACAAGTTGA
>Ga0214542_1008767_pt1 | contig 16342 bp, 1 predicted proteins | sample CNSS1metaG_FD_160096 | JGI IMG/M metagenome (GOLD analysis project Ga0214542, IMG submission 160096) | Root nodule microbial communities from cowpea collected in UCLA plant growth center, Los Angeles, California, USA - CNSS1 | ecosystem: Host-associated > Plants > Roots > Nodule | place: USA... | reverse complement strand
AATTACACAAACAATTTCATAAGAAGTATGACAGACAAAATCAAAATGAGAAAATAATTTGATTTTTTAACAATATTGATACTAACAATGTAGATTCAAAAAGTCATTCATGTGCATATCCAATCATAACAAAAAAGAGTGGATTTAGTGTTATTAACCATTGTTTCTTCATTAGATTATGAAGAGAGGATACTTTCATATCTCTACAGAAATAGCCCATCATTGAAATACAGACTATATGTTTTTTTTAGTGTTGACAACTTCATAAAATTCTCAAGACATAATTAATTAACCCAAATTTAAAAAAAAGATTAATTAAGAAATTTGACATTAAACAACTAGTAATAATCTTCATAGAAGGAGGAAAACACAAAATAATTGCACAAACAATCTCATAAGAAGTATGACGGACAAAATCAAAATGAGAAAATAATTTGATTTTTTAACAACATTGATACTAACAATGTAGATTAAAAAAGTTATTCATGTGCATATCCAATCACAACAGAAAAGAGTGGAATTTAATGGTATTAACCGATGTTTCTTCATTAGATTATGAAGAGAGGATACTTTCATATCTCTGCAGAGATGGCCCATCATTGAAATATAGGCTATATGTTTTTTTTAGTGTTGACAACTTCATAAAATTCTCAACACATAATCAATTAACCCAAATCTAAAAAACAGACTAATTAAGAAATTTGACATTAAACAATTAGTAATAATCTTCACTAAAGGAGGAACAAACAAAATTAATTACACAAAAAATTTTATAAGAAGTATGACGGACAAAATAAAAATGAGAAAATAATTTGATTTTTTAACAACATTGATACTAACAATGTAGATTCAAAAAGTGATGCATTTGCATATCCAATCACAACAAAAAAGAGTGGAATTTAGTGATATTAACCATAGTTTCTTGGTTAGATTATGAAGAGGGGATACTTTCATATATGTGCAAAAATGGCTTATCAATTGAAAAATAGGTTATACGTTATTTTTAGTGTTGACAACTTCATAAAATTCTCAACACATTATCAATTAACCCAAAGCTAAAAAAAATACTAATTAAGAAATTTGACATTATACAATTAGTAATAATCTTCACAGTAGGAGGAAAACACATAATAATTACACAAACAATTTCATAAGAAGTATGACAGACAAAATCAAAATGAGAAAATTATTTGATTTTTTAACAATATTGATACTAACAATGTAGATTCAAAAAGTCATTCATGTGCATATCCAATGACAACAAAAAAGAGTGGAATTTAGTGGTATTAACCATTGTTTCTTCATTAGATTATGAAGAGAGGATACTTTCATATCTGTGCAGAAATGGCCTATTATTGAAATATAGGCTATATATTTTTGTTACTGTTGACAACTTCATAAAATTTTCAACACATAATCAATTAACCCAAAGCTAATAAAAAAAGTCTAATTATGAAATTTGACATCAAACAATTAGTAATAATCTTCACTGAAGAAGGAAAACACAAAATAATTAAAAAAACAATTTCATAAGAAGTATGATGGACAAAATTAAAATGTGAAAATAATTTGATTTTTTAGCAACATTGATACTAACAATGTAGATTAGAAAAGTAATTCATGTGCATATCCAATCACAACAAAAAAGAGTGGAATTTATTGGTATTAACCATTGTTTCTTCATTAGATTATGAAGAGAGGATACTTTCATATCTCTACAGAAATAGCCCATCATTGAAATACAACTTCATAAAATTCTCAAGACATAATCAATTAACCCAAATTTAAAAAAAAAGATTAATTAAGAAATTTGACATTAAACAACTAGTAATAATCTTCATAGAAGGAGGAAAACACAAAATAATTACACAAACAATCTCATAAGAAGTATGACAGAGAAAATCAAAATTAGAAAATAATTTAATTTTTTAACAACATTGATACTAACAATGTAGATTAAAAAAGTCATTCATGTGCATATCCAATCACAATAGAAAAGAGTGGAATTTAATGGTATTAATCGATGTTTCTTCATTAGATTATGAAGAGAGGATACTTTCATATCTTTGCAGAGATGGCCCATCATTAAAATATAGGCTATATGTTTTTTTTAGTGTTGACAACTTCATAAAATTCTCAACAAATAATCAGTTTACCCAAATCTAAAAAATGGACTAATTAAGAAATTTGACATTAAACAATTAGTAATAATCTTCACTAAAGGAGGAACAAACAAAATTAATTACACAAAAAATTTTATAAGAAGTATGACGGACAAAATAAAAATGAGAAAATAATTTGATTTTTTAACAACATTGATACTAACAATGTAGATTCAAAAAGTCATGCATTTGCATATCCAATTACAACAAAAAAAGGTGGAATTTAGTGGTATTAACCATTGTTTCTTCATTAGATTATGAAGAGAGGATACTTTCATATCTGTGCAGAAATTGCCCATCATTGAAACATAGGCCATATGTTTTCTTTAGTGTTGACAACTTCATAAAATTCTCAACACATAATCTATTAACCGAAGGCTAAAAAAAGACTAATTAAGAAATTTGACATTATACAATTAGTAATAATCTTCACAGAAGGAGGAAAACATAAAGTAATTACGCAAACAATTTCATAAGAAGTAGGACGGACAAAATCAAAATGAGAAAATAATTTGATTTTCTAACAACATTGGTACTAACAATGTAGATTCAAAAAGTCATGCATTTTTATATCCAATCACAACAAAAAAGAGTGGAATTTAGTGATATTAACCATAGTTTCTTGGTTAGATTATGAAGAGGGGATACTTTCATATATGTGCAAAGATGGCTTATCAATTGAAAAATAGGTTATACGTTTTTTTTAGTGTTGACAACTTCATAAAATTCTCAACACATAATCAATTAACCCAAAGCTAAAAAAAATACTAATTAAGAAATTTGAGATTATACAATTAGTAATAATCTTCACAGAAGGAGGAAAACACAGAATAATTACACAAATAATTTCATAAGAAGTATGACAGACAAAATCAAAATGAGAAAATTATTTGATTTTTTAACAATATTGATACTAACAATGTAGATTCAAAAAGTCATTCATGTGCATATCCAATGACAACAAAAAAGAGTGGAATTTAGTGGTATTAACCATTGTTTCTTCATTAGATTATGAAGAGAGGATACTTTCATATCTGTGCAGAAATGGCCTATTATTGAAATATAGGCTATATATTTTTGTTACTGTTGACAACTTCATAAAATTTTCAACACATAATCAATTAACCCAAAGCTAATAAAAAAAGTCTAATTATGAAATTTGACATCAAACAATTAGTAATAATCTTCACTGAAGAAGGAAAACACAAAATAATTAAAAAAACAATTTCATAAGAAGTATGATGGACAAAATTAAAATGTGAAAATAATTTGATTTTTTAGCAACATTGATACTAACAATGTAGATTAGAAAAGTAATTCATGTGCATATCCAATCACAACAAAAAAGAGTGGAATTTATTGGTATTAACCATTGTTTCTTCATTAGATTATGAAGAGAGGATACTTTTATATCTGTGCAGAGATGGCTTATCAATTATAATATAGGCTATATGTTTTTTTAGTGTTGACAACTTCATAAAATTCTCAACCCATAATCAATTACCCAAAGCTAAAAAAAAGACTAATTAAGAAATTTGACAATAAACAATTATTAATAATATTCACAGAAGGAGGAAAACTCAAAATAATTACACAAACAATTTCATAAGAAGTATGCCGAACAAAATATAAATGAGAAAATAATTTGATTTTTTAACAACATTGATACTAACAATGTAGATTCAAAAAGTCATTCATGTGCATATCCAATCACAACAAAAAAGAGTGGAATTTAGTGGTATTAACCATAGTTTCTTAATTATATTATGAAGAGAGGATACTCTCATATCTGTGCAGAAATTCCCCATCATTGAAATATAGGCCATATGCTTTCTTTAGTGTTGACAACTTCATAAAATTCTCAACACATATTCAATTAACCCAAGGCAAAAAAAGACTAATTAAGAAATTTGACAATAAACAATTAGTAATAATATTCACTGAAGGAGGAAAACACAAAATAATTACACAAACAATTTCATAAGAAGTATGACAGACAAAATCAAAATGAGAAAATAATTTGATTTTTTAACAATATTGATACTAACAATGTAGATTCAAAAAGTCATTCATGTGCATATCCAATCACAACAAAAAAGAGTGGATTTAGTGGTATTAACCATTGTTTCTTCATTAGATTATGAAGAGAGGATACTTTCATATCTCTACAGAAATAGCCCATCATTGAAATACAGGCTATATGTTTTTTTAGTGTTGACAACTTCATAAAATTCTCAAGACATAATCAATTAACCCAAATTTAAAAAAAAAGATTAATTAAGAAATTTGACATTGAACAACTGGTAATAATCTTCATAGAAGGAGGAAAACACAAAATAATTATACAAACAATCTCATAAGAAGTAAGACGGACAAAATGAAAATGAGAAAATAATTTGATTTTTTAACAACATTAATAGATTATATGTTGAGAATTTTATGAAGTTGTCAACACTAAAGAAAACATATGGCCTATATTTCAATGATGTGCAATTTCTGCACAGATATGAAAGTATCCTCTCTTCATAATCTAATGAAGAAACAATGGTTAATACCACTAAATTGCACCCTTTTTTGTTGTGATTGGATATGCAAATGCATGACTTTTTGAATCTACATTGTTAGTATCAATGTTGTTAAAAAATCAAATAATTTTCTCATATTTATTTTGTCCGTCATACTTCTGATAAAATTTTTTGTGTACTTAATTTTGTGTGTTCCTCCTTTAGTGAAGATTATTACTAATTGTTTAATGTCAAATTTCTTAATTAGTCTGTTTTTTAGATTTGGGTTACTTGATTATGTGTTGAGAATTTTATGAAGAGAGGATACTTTTATATCTGTGCAGAAATTGCACACCATTGAAATATAGGCCATATGTTTTCTTTAGTGTTGACAACTTCATAAAATTCTCAACACATAATCTATTAACCCAAGGCTAAAAAAAGACTAATTAAGAAATTTGACATTATACAATTAGTAAAAATGTTCACAGAAGGAGGAAAACACAAAGTAATTACGCAAACAATTTCATAAGAAGTAGGACAGACAAAATCAAAATGAGAAAATAATTTGATTTTTTAACAACATTGATACTAACAATGTAGATTCAAAAAGTCATTCGTGTGCATATCCAATCACAACAAAAAAGAGTGGATTTAGTGGTATTAACCATTGTTTCTTCATTAGATTATGAAGAGAGGATACTTTCATATCTCTACAGAAATAGCCCATCATTGAAAGACAGGCTATATGTTTTTTTAGTGTTGACAACTTCATAAAATTCTCAAGACATAATCAATTAACCCAAATCTAAAAAACAGACTAATTAAGAAATTTGACATTAAACAATTAGTAATAATCTTCACTAAAGGAGGAACACACAAAAAAATTACACAAACAATTTTATAAGAAGTATGACGGACAAAATAAAAATGAGAAAATAATTTGATTTTTTAACAACATTGATACTAACAATGTAGATTCAAGAAGTCATTCATTTGCATATCCAATCACAAGAAAAAAGAATGGAATTTAGTGATATTAACCATAGTTTCTTGGTTAGATTATGAAGAGGGGATACTTCCATATATGTGCAAAGATGGCTTATCAATTGAAATATAGGGTATATGTTTTTTTTAGTGTTGACAACTTCATAAAATTCTCAACCCATAATCAATTAACCTAAATCTAAAAATGGACGAATTAAGTAATTTGACATTAAACAATTAGTAATAATATTCATTGAAGGAGGAAAACACAAAATAATTACACAATCAATTTCATAAGAAGTATGACAGACAAAATCAAAATGAGAAAATAATTTGATTTTTTAACAACATTGATACTAACAATGTAGATTCAAAAAGTCATTCATGTGCATATCCAATCACAATGAAAAAGGGTGGAATTTAGTGGTATTAACCATTGTTTCTTCATTAGATTATGAAGAGAGGATACTTTCATATCTGTGCAGAAATTGCCCATCATTGAAATATAGGCCATATGTTTTCTTTAGTGTTGACAACTTCATAAAATTCTCAACACATAATCTATTGACCCAAGGCTAAAAAAAGACTAATTAAGAAATTTGACATTAAGCAATTAGTATTAATCTTCACAGAAGGAGGAAAACACAAAGTAATTACACAAACAATTTCATAAGATGTAGGACGAACAAAATACAAATGAGAAAATAATTTGATTTTTTAACAACATTGATACTAACAATGTAGATTCAAAAAGTCATTCATGTGCATATCCAATCACAACAAAAAAAAGTGGAATTTAGTGGTATTAAGCATTGTTTCTTCGTTAGATTATGAAGAGAGAATACTTTCATATTTGTGCAGAGATGGCCCATCATTGAAATATAGGCCATTAGTTTTCTTTAGTGTTGAAAACTTCATAAAATTTTCAACACATATTCAATTAACCCAAGGCCAAAAAAAAGACTAATTAAGAAATTTGACATTAAACAATTAGTAATAATATTCACTGAAGGAGGAAAACACAAAATAATTACACAAACAATTTCATAAGAAGTATGATAGACAAAATCAAAATGAGAAAATAATTTGATTTTTTAATAATATTGATACTAACAATGTAGATTCAAAAAGTCATTCATGTGCATATCCAATCACAACAAAAAAGAGTGGATTTAGTGGTATTAACCTTTGTTTCTTCATTAGATTATGAAGAGAAGATACTTTCATATCTGTGCAGAAATGGCCCATCATTGAAATATAGGCCATATGTTTTCTTTAGTGTTGACAACTTCATAAAATTCTCGACACATAATCAATTAACCCAAAGCTAAAAAAAAAGTCTAATTAAGAAATTTGACATCAAACAATTAGTAATAATCTTCACTGAAGGAGGAAAAGACAAAATAACTAAAAAAACAATTTCATAAGAAGTATGATGGCCAAAATCAAAATGTGAAAATAATTTGATTTTTTAACAACATTGATACTAACAATGTAGATTCAAAAAGTAATTCATGTGCATATCCAATCACAACAAAAAACAGTGGAATTTAGTGGTATTAACCATTGTTTCTTCATGAGATTATGAAGAGAGGATACTTTCATATTTGTGCAGAGATGTCCCATCATTGAAATATAGGCCACATGTTTTCTTTAGTGTTGACATCTTCATAAAATTTTCAACCCATAATCAATTAACCCAAATCTAAAAAACTGAGTAATTAAGAAATTTGACATTAAACAATTAGTAATAATCTTCAGTAAAGGAGGAATACACAAAATAATTGCACAAACAATTTCAGAAGAAGTATGATGGACAAAATATAAATGAGAAAATAATTTGATTTTTTAACAACATTGATACTAACAATGTAGATTCAAAAAGTCATTCATGTGCATATCCAAGCACAAGAAAAAAGGGTGGAATTTAGTGGTATTAACCATTGTTTCTTCATTAGATTATGAAGAGAGGATACTTTCATATCTGTGCAGAAATTGCCCATCATTGAAATATAGGCCATATGTTTTCTTTAGTGTTGACAACTTCATAAAATTCTCAACACATAATCTATTAACCCAAGGCTAAAAAAAGACTAATTAAGAAATTTGACATTAAACAATTAGTAATAATCTTCACAGAAGGAGGAAAACACAAAATAATTACACAAACAATTTCATAAGAAGTAGGACAAACAAAATCAAAATGAGAAAATAATTTGATTTTTTAACAACATTGATACTAACAATGTAGATTCAAAAAGTCATTCATGTGCATATCCAATCACAACAAAAAAAAGTGGAATTTAGTGGTATTAACCATTGTTTCTTCATTAGATTATGAAGAGAGGATACTTTCATATTTGTGCAGAGATGGCCCATCATTGAATTATAGGCCATATGTTTTCTTTAGTGTTGACATCTTCATAAAATTTTCAACCCATAATCAAGTAACCCAAGCCTAAAAAAAAGACTATTTAAGAAATTTGACATTAAATAATTAGTAATAATCTTAACAGAAGGAGGAAAACACAAAATAATTACACAAACAATTTCATAAGAAGTATGAAAGACAAAATCAAAATGAGAAAATAATTTGATTTTTTAACAATATTGATACTAACAATGTAGATTTCAAAAAAAAATTCATGTGCATATCCAATCACAACAACAAAGAGTGGAATTTAGTGGTATTAACCATTGTTTCTTCATTAGATTATGAAGAGAGGATACTTTCATATTTGTGCAGAAATGGCCCATCATTGAAGTATAGGCCATATGTTTTCTTTAGTGTTGACAACTTCATAAAATTCTCGACACATAATCAATTAACCCATAGCTAAAAAAAAGGTCTAAATAAGAAATTTGACATCAAACAATTAGTAATAATCTTCACTGAAGGAAGAAAAGACAAAATAACTAAAAAAAGAATTTCATAAGAAGTATGATGGCCAAAATCAAAATGTGAAAATAATTTGATTTTTTAACAACATTGATACTAACAATGTAGATTCAAAAAGTAATTCATGTGCATATCCAATCACAACAAAAAACAGTGGAATTTAGTGGTATTAACCATTGTTTCTTCATGAGATTATGAAGAGAGGATACTTTCATATTTGTGCAGAGATGGCCCATTATTGAAATATAGGCCATATGTTTTCTTTAGTGTTGAAAACTTCATAAAATTCTCAACCCATAATAAATTAACCCAAATCTAAAAAACTGAGTAATTAACAAATTTGATATTAAACAATTAGTAATAATCTTCACTAAAGGAAGAAAACACAAAATAATTACACAAACAATTTCATAAGAAGTATGACGGAGAAAATATAAATGAAAAAATAAATTGATTTTTTAACAACATTGATACTAACAATGTAGATTCAAAAAGTCGTTCATGTGCATATTCAATTACAACAAAAAAAAGTTGAATTTAGTGGTATTAACCATTGTTTCTTCATTAGATTATGAAGAGGGGATACTTTCATATATGTGCAAAGATGGCTTATCAATTGAAATATAGGCTATATGTTTCTTTTAGTGTTGAGAACTTCATAAAATTCTCAACACATAATCAATTAACCCAAAGCTAAAAAAAATACTATTTAAGAAATTTGACATTAAACAATTAGTAATAATCTTCACAGAAGGAGGAAAACACAAAATAATTACACAAACAATTTTATAAGAAGTATGACGAACAAAATCAAAATGAGAAAATAATTTGATTTCTTAACAACATTGATACTAACAATGTAGATTCAAAAAGTCATTCATGTGCATATCCAATCACAACAAAAAGGAGTGGAATTTAGTGGTATTAACCATTGTTTCTTCGTTATATTAGGAAGATGGATACTTTCATATTTGTGCAGAGATGACCCATCATTGAAATATAGGCCATATGTTTTCTTTAGTGTTGACAACTTCATAAAATTCTCAACCCATAATAAATTAACCCAAATCTAAAAAACTGAGTAATTAACAAATTTGACATTAAACAATTAGTAATAATCTTCACTAAAGGAAGAAAACACAAAATAATTACACAAACAATTTCATAAGAAGTATGACGGACAAAACATAAATCAGAAAATAAATTGATTTTTTAACAACATTGATACTAACAATGTAGATTCAGAAGTCGTTCATGTGCATATTCAATTACAACAAAAAAAGTTGAATTTAGTGGTATTAACCATTGTTTCTTCATTAGATTATGAAGAGAGGATAATTTAATATCTGCGCAGAGATGGCCCATCATTGAAATATAGACTATATGTTTTTTTTAGTGTTCACAACTTTATAAAATTCTCAACACATAATCAATTAACCCAAAGCTAAAAAAAAGACTAATTTAGAAATTTGACTTTAAACAGTTAGTAATAATATTCACAGAAGGAGGAAAACACAAAATAATTACACAAACAATTTCATCAGAAGTATGACAGACAAAATCAAAATGAGAAAATAATTTGATTTTTTAACAATATTGATACTAACAATGTAGATTTTAAAAGTCATTCATATGCATATCCAATCACAACAAAAAAGAGTGGAATTTAATGGTATTAACCATTGTTTCTTCATTAGATTATGAAGAGAAGATACTTTCATATCTATGCAGAAATGGCCCATTATTGAAATATAGGCCATATATTTTGTTTAGTGTTGACAACTTCATAAAATTCTCAACACATAATCAATTAACCCATAGCTATAAAACAGACTAATTAAAAAGTTTGACAATAAACTATTAGTAATAATATTCACTGAAGGAGGAAAACACAAAATGATTACACAAACAATTTCATAAGAAGTATGACGGACAAAATCAAAATGAGAAAATAATTTGATTTTTTAACAAAATTGATACTAACAACGAAGATTCAGAAAGTCGTTCATGTGCATATTCAATTACAACAAAAAAAAGTTGAATTTAGTGGTATTAACCATTGTTTCTTCATTAGATTATGAAGAGAGGATACTTTCATATCCATGCAGAGATGGCCCATCTTTATGTTGTTTTTAGTGTTGACAACTTCATAAAATTCTCAACACATAATCAATTAACCCAAATCTAAAAAACTGAGTAACTTAGAAATTTGACATTAAACAATTAGTAATAATCTTAACAGAAGGACGAAAACACAAAATAATTACACAAACAATTTCATAAGAAGTATGATGGACAAAATCAAAATGAGAAAATAATTTGATTTTTTAACAACATTGATACTAATAATGTAGATTCAAAAAGTCATTCATGTGCATATCCAATCACAACAAAAAAGAGTGGAATTTAGTGGTATTAACCATTGTTTCTTCGTTAGATTATAAAGAGAGGATACTTTCATATTTGTGCAGAGATAGTCCATCATTGAAATATAGGCCATATGTTTTCTTTAGTGTTGACAATTTCATAAAATTCTTAACCCATAATCAATTAACCCAAACCTAAAAAACTGAGTAATTAACAAATTTGACATTAAACAATTAGTAATAATCTTCACTAAAGGAAGAAAACACAAAATAATTACACAAACAATTTCATAACAAGTATGAAGGACAAAATATAAATGAGAAAAAAAATTGATTTTTTAAGAACATTGATACTAACAATGTAGATTCAAAAAGTGATTCATGGGCATATCCAATCACAATAAGAAAAGAGTGGAATTTAGTGGTATTAACCATTGTTTCTTCATTAGATGATGAAGAGAGGATAATTTCATATCTGTGCAGAGATGGCCCTTCACTGAAATATAGACTATATGTTTCTTTTAGTGTTGACAAATTCATAAAATTCTCGACACATAATCAATTAACCCAAAGCTAAAAAAAAGACTAATTAAGAAATTTGACTTTAAACAGTTAGTAATAATATTCACAGAAGGAGGAAAACACAAAATAATTACACAAACAATTTCATCAGAAGTATGACAGACAAAATAAAAATGAGAAAATAATTTGATTTTTTAACAATATTGATACTAACAATGTAGATTCAAAAAGTCATTCATATGCATATCCAATCACAACAAAAAAGAGTGGAATTTAGTGGCATTAACCATTGTTTCTTCATTAGATTATGAAGAGAAGATACTTTCATATCTCTGCAGAAATGACCCATTATTGAAATATAGGCCATATATTTTCTTTAGTGTTGACAACTTCATAAAATTCTCAACACATAATCAATTAACCAATAGCTATAAAACAAACTAATTAAAAAATTTGACATTAAACTATTAGTAATAATATTCACTGAAGGAGGAAAACACAAAATGATTACACAAACAATTTCATAAGAAGTATGACGGACAAAATCAAAATGAGAAAATAATTTGATTTTTTAACAACATTGATACTAACAATTTAGATTCAAAAAGTCGTTCATGTGCATACGCAATTACAACAAAAAAAAGTTGAATTTAGTGGTATTAACCATTGTTTCTTCTTTAGATTAGGAAGAGAGGATACTTTCATATCTGTCCAGAGATGGCCCATCATTGAAATATAGGCTATATGTTTTTTTTAGTGTTGACAACTTCATAAAATTCTCAACACATAATCAATTAACCCATAGCTAAAAAAAAGACCAATTAAGAAATTTGACATTAAACAATTAGTAATAATCTTCACAGAAGGAGGAAAACAGAAATTAGTAGCACAAACAATTTCGTAAGAAGTAAGACAGACTAAACGAAAATGAGAAAATAATTTTATCTTTTAACAACATTTATACTAACAATGCAGATTCCAAAAGTCATTCATGTGCATATCCAATCACAACAAAAAAAAGTTGAATTTAGTAGTATTAACCATTGTTTCTTCGTTAGATAATGAAGTGAGGATACTTTCGTATATGTGCAGAGATGGCCCATCATTGTAATATAGGACATATGTTTTCTTTAGTGTTGACAACTTCATAAAATTCTCAACCCATAATCAATTAACCCAAATCTAAAAAACTGAGTAATTAAGTGATTTGATATTAAACAATTAGTAATAATCTTAACAGAAAGAGGAAAACACAATAATTACACAAACAATTTCATAAGAAATATGATGGACAAAATCAAAATGAGAAGATAAATTGATTTTTTAACAACATTGATACTAACAATGTAGATTCAAAAAGTCATTCATGTGCACATCCAATCACAACAAAAAAGAGTGGAATTTAGTGGTATTAACCATTGTTTCTTCGTTAGATTATGAAGAGAGGATACTTTCATATTTGTGCAGAGATGGCCCATCATTGAAATATAGGCCATATGTTTTCTTTAGTGTTGACAACTCCATAAAATTCTCAACCCATAATCAATTATCCCAAATCTAAAAAACTGAGTAATTAAAATAATTTGACATTAAACAATTAGTAATAATATTCATAGAAGGAGGAAAACACAAAATAATTACACAAACAATTTCATAAGAAGTATGACAGACAAAACCAAAATGAGAAAATAATTTGATTTTTTAACAACATTGGTACTAACAATGTTGATTGAAAAAGTAATTCATTTGCATATCCAATCACAACAAAAAAGCGTGGAATTTAGTGGTGTTAACCATTGTTTCTTCGTTAGATTATGAAGAGAGGATACTTTCATATCTGTGGAGAAATTGCCCATCATTGAAATATAGGCTATATGTTTTTTTTAGTGTTGACAACTTTATAAAATTCTCAATACATAATCAATTAACCCAAAGCTAAATAAAAGACTAATTATGAAATTTGACTTTAAACAATTAGTAATAATATTCACAGAAGCAGGAAAACACAAAATAATTACACAAACAATTTCGTAAGAAGTATGACGGACAAAATCAAAATGAGAAAATAATTTGATTTTTTAACAACATTGATACTAACAATGTAGATTCAAAAAGTCGTTCATGTGCATATGTAATTACAACAAAAAAGAGTGGAATTTTGTAGTATTAACCATTGTTTCTTCATTAGATTATCAAGAGAGGATACTTACATATCTCTGCAGAAATGGCACATCATTGAAATATAGGCCATATGTTTTCTTTAGTGTTGATAACTTCATAAAAGTCTCAACACATAATCAATTAACCCAAAGTTATAAAAAAGACTAATTAAGAAATTTGACATTAAACAATTAGTAAAAATCTTCACAGTAGGAGGAAAACACAAAATAATTACACAAACAATTTCATAAGAAGTATGACGGACAAAATCAAAATGAGAAAATAATTTTATTTTTTAACAACATTGACACTAACAATGTAGATTGAAAATGTCATTCATGTGCATACGCAATTACAACAAAAAAGAGTAGAATTTAGTGGTATTAACCATTGTTTCTTCGTTAGATTATGAAGAGAGGATACTTTCATATCTGTGGAGAAATTGCCCATCATTGAAATATAGGCTATATGTTTTTTTTAGTGTTGACAACTTTATAAAATTCTCAATACATAATCAATTAACCCAAAGCTAAATAAAAGACTAATTATGAAATTTGACTTTAAACAATTAGTAATAATATTCACAGAAGCAGGAAAACACAAAATAATTACACAAACAATTTCGTAAGAAGTATGACGGACAAAATCAAAATGAGAAAATAATTTGATTTTTTAACAACATTGATACTAACAATGTAGATTCAAAAAGTCGTTCATGTGCATATGTAATTACAACAAAAAAGAGTGGAATTTTGTAGTATTAACCATTGTTTCTTCATTAGATTATCAAGAGAGGATACTTACATATCTCTGCAGAAATGGCACATCATTGAAATATAGGCCATATGTTTTCTTTAGTGTTGATAACTTCATAAAAGTCTCAACACATAATCAATTAACCCAAAGTTATAAAAAAGACTAATTAAGAAATTTGACATTAAACAATTAGTAAAAATCTTCACAGTAGGAGGAAAACACAAAATAATTACACAAACAATTTCATAAGAAGTATGACGGACAAAATCAAAATGAGAAAATAATTTTATTTTTTAACAACATTGACACTAACAATGTAGATTGAAAATGTCATTCATGTGCATACGCAATTACAACAAAAAAGAGTAGAATTTAGTGGTATTAACCATTGTTTCTTCGTTAGATTATGAAGAGAGGATACTTTCATATCTGTGCAGAGATGGCCCATCATTGTAATATAGGACATATGTTTTCTTTAGTGTTGACAACTTCATAAAATTCTCAGCACATATTCAATTAACCCAAACCTAAAAAAAGACTAATTCAGAAATTTGACATTAAATAATAAGTAATAATCTTCGCAGAAGGAGGAAAACACAAAATAATTTCATAAGAAATATGACGGACAAAATCAAAATGACAAAATAATTTGATTTTTTAACAATATTGATACTAACAATGTAGATTCAAAAAGTCATTCATGTGCATATCCAATTACAACAAAAAAGAGTGGAATTTAGTGGTATTAACCATTGTTTCTTCATTAGATTATGAAGGGTGGACACTTTCATATCTGTGCAGAGATGGCCCATCATTGAAATATAGGCTATATGTTTTTTTTAGTGTTGACAACTTCATAAACATCAATTAACCCAAAGCAAAAAAAAGACTAATTAAGAAATTTGACATTAAACAATTAGTAATAATCTTCATAGAAGGAGGAAAACACAAAATAATTACACAAACAATTTCATAAGAAGTTTGACGGACAAAATCAAAATGAGAAAATAATTTGATTTTTTAACAACATTGATTCCAAAAATGTAGATTCAAAAAGTCGTTCATGTGCATACGCAATTACAACAAAAAAGAGTGGAATTTTTTGGTATTAACTATTGTTTCTTCATTAGATTATGAAGAGAGGATACTTTCATATCTGTGCAGAGATGGCCCATCACTGAAATACAGACAATATGTTTTTTTTAGTGTTGACAACTTCATAAAATTCTCAACCCATAATCAATTAACCCAAATCTAAAAAACTGAGTAATTAAGAAATTTGACATTAAACAATTAGTAATAATCTTAACAGAAGGAGGAAAACACAAAATAATTATACAAATAATTTCATAAGAAGTATGACAGACAAAATCAAAATGAGAAAATAATTTGATTTTTAACAACATTGATACTAACAATGTAGCTTCAAAAAGTCATTCACGTGCATATCCAATCACAACAAAAAAGAGTGGAATTTAGTGGTATTAACCATTATTTCTTCGTTAGATGATGAAGAGAGTATACTTTCATATTTGTGCAGAGATGGCCCATCATTCAAATATAGGCCATATGTTTTCTTTAGTGTTGACAAGTTCATAAAATTCTCAACACATAATCAATTAACCCAAAGCTAAAAAAAAGACTAATTAAGAAATTTGACATTAAACAATCAGTAATAATCTTCACTGAAGGAGGAAAACACAAAATAATTACACAAACAATTTCACAAGAAGTATGATGGACAAAATCAAAATGAGAAAATAATTTGATTGTTTAACAACATTGATACTAACAATGTATATTCAAAAAGTCGTTCATGTGCATATTCAATTACAACAAAAAAGAGTGGAATTTAATGGTATTAACCATTGTTTCTTCATTAGATTATGAAGAGTGGATACTTTCATATCTGTGCAGAAATGGCCCATCATTGAAATATAGGCTATTTCTTTTTTTTAGTGTTGACAACTTCATAAAATTCTCAAC
>Ga0214542_1008759_pt1 | contig 16358 bp, 5 predicted proteins | sample CNSS1metaG_FD_160096 | JGI IMG/M metagenome (GOLD analysis project Ga0214542, IMG submission 160096) | Root nodule microbial communities from cowpea collected in UCLA plant growth center, Los Angeles, California, USA - CNSS1 | ecosystem: Host-associated > Plants > Roots > Nodule | place: USA... | reverse complement strand
AATGCTCCAACAGTGAGCTGGGCTGATCCTAAAAATGCTGATTCCTCTGCTGCATCTCAGGTTTTGACTCACATGTCTTCCTTCTCTTAAGCTTGGTTGATAATTTATAGTTATGGTTAAAGTTATGAGAAACTTTTTAGCTGACTTATCTGGTACACAACCTAGATTTTTTGGTTTATCGGTACAATAGGATAAACCCTTGAAGGAAATATGTTATATTATGAATTTCAGATTTCTATTTATTTTTAGTGAAAAGTAGTTTGTATTGTTGGAGAGAAGGAAGTTAAGGTTTGCTTATTGGGAAAGAAATAGAGGATAAAATGGTGTTTCTAAAGGTGACAGCGATTGAGGACAACAACCACCTTTTAATAGGAACTGATAATAACTGGTATGAGCAGTCATGTACTGTTAGATGCTAGTATAATAATATCAGTCATGTTGGCAGTTATGGGTAGAATATGTGCTAGAAAATAACTCGCATTGCGTCAGTAGTTCTTTATTAGAATTAGATACTACTGTGATGATAGTTATTCGTAGAGAATAACTGATGGCAGTTATTTAGAAGTTGTAGAGTGTATAATTAGGCAAAGGGGATTGCTATTTGCAATTTGTTTGCCGAGAATAATACTTTGTGTAGGATGTCTGTCGGACAACAAGTGCATTGCTTTGCTACATTGTTTTTGATTTCATGTTCTGCGTGCTGGTTTACCTATTGGTGCTCTATCACTTTTAGATTCTAAAGTTTTAAAGATGAAGGAGGGTTGTTGGCAAGATTGTCAAACTCGAGAGTTTACTTAAACGTGAGAACCGAGTAAACACGAGTCGTAAAATCATAAGAGTTTACTTTGACATGAAAAAAAAATATATAAATAATAAAATCCTAATTCAAATCAGTCCACAAAATTATGTAACTTAAAGCATAAAGAAGTTCATACAAATATTATAAAACAAATTCAAATGTTTAGTGTCTATGCATAATCATCTAATCCTCTAATATCTAATGACATCATCACCCATTAATATCTATCCCATGTTTCCATCTAATATCTGACCTGTTCTCCAGAGCATTTTTACTTTTATTTTTAATAGATGAAGATGCACTTGGATTGCTCTCAATTAAATTAGAACCATTCCCAGACATTCTGTTTTAATTTCAATTCACTTAAAAATTCCAAAATAAAAAGTAATCTAAGTGCAGGCAGAGGAAAAAAAGGTTATAAAATAGCTTATAAAAAAACTTTCACAATGGTAATAAAAAATAATCCTAAGTGCTGATAAAAAAATTTCACAGTGGTGACAGAGTTAATTAATAGTAATTAAGTATTAATAGCATTACTACATTAATTGTTATAACTTACAAGTGACTAATATTCTGTCATACGCTATATGCTACTGAATTTAGACTACTATGCCTTTGAATATGGACTATATTTCAACCGTTTATATCCTATGTGCATTACTCTGTAAACAAAGAATTTCATAAAGTTGGCAGTATATGTGAAGAACCTGCCGAAGAATGTAACTCAAAAGCAGTTGAAGAAGCTTTTTGAACGTCATGGGAAGATAACTAAGGTGGTTCTTCCACCAGCAAAATCTGGACAAGAAAAGAACAGAATTGGCTTTGTACATTTTGCAGAGAGGTCCAATGTTATGAAAGCACTGAAAAACACTGAAAGATATGAATTAGAAGGTAGCACATTGTCCAACCTTTTGTGATTGTTTTTGTGAATGTTTGTCAATATTCATTAGCTTTATTCTATGTTTCAGGTCAAGTTTTAGAGTGCTCTTTGGCAAAGCCACAGTCTGATCAAAAGTTTGGAGGGTCAAACACACAGAAGTCAGGTTCAGGATTACTTCCAAGTTATCCACAACATGTCGGTTATGGTTTGGTTGGCAGTGCCTATGGTGCACTAGGTGCGGGATATCATGCTCCAGGTCTTGCACAGGTGACATTTTTTTCATTTTTTTTTCCATTAGATATCTTTAGCTTGTTTCCAGATCTAACATCACTATATTATGGTCTTTATTTTTGTGTTAACAGAAATCACTATATTGATGCTAAATAATGAAATTATAGAGCTACTAACTTCTATAGAGTCTAAATCCTTATTGCATTGCATTTAAAGATGTGCAATAATATATTTTAAATTACATTAGAAATCATGCATATGCTACACGAAGTACTATTATGGTGTTATAGTTATCTGATATAATTTTCGTGAAATTTATTGGAAAATTTTTGTCGATAAATTATAATTAAATTTTTTTCATTCTCATCCACTCAACTTGAATCCTGGATTATGATTAATCTTTCTTTTCATTACATTGTAAGATGGATCCAAGGCATACTGTAATTCCTGAACTTCTTTTCTCAAAATTATCAAAGTCAATTGCCTCCTGAGTTGACTATGTTCAATCCTACACCAGTAATGTTTAAGACTGGATAACTTCTTTTATTTTTCAGAGTTTACATTTATAATTATGATTCACATTTATATTGTAGGTTTCTGATCAAGAGAGTGTGCCAACTAATACAACAAGTTCTGTACATGAGGAAAATCATGTGATAGTTGAAGAATATAATATAATGTGGAAGTTAATGAATCATTTTATGTTTTGAGAACCATTGCAGTACTTCATGATAGTTTTTGCTGACTAATATTGTACTTGAATTTGAATTTGAATTCGTATATTTGTTATACTTTGATATACATTTAGTCATCTATAAATAATTTGTCAATTTGATGAGTTTATATCTATTTATGTATAATTTCATTAAATATAGATTAAAAAAATAGAATAAATGTAAATAATTGTGATTGAAAAAATATATATGAATACATAAATGATAAATGAGTAAAAAAATATAATAATAATAATTTAAAAATCTATGGTACTTTACGGAGGTTTTGAAACCTATAGTATTTTACGGAGGTTTTGAAGCCCAAGATATTTTAGGGGGTTTTGAAACCCATGGTATTTTATGGGGGTTCTGAAACCTATGTTATTTTATGGAGGTTCTAAAACCCATAGTATTTTATGGAGGTTTCAAAATCCACGATATTTTACGGAGGTTTCAAAATTCATGATAATTAACCGGGGGTTTTAAACCTACAAAACTTAACTGAGGTTTTAAAACCTATGTTAAATACAAGAGGATAAAAAACCTTCGTTATTGATTGGTGCTTCCTAGGGTTCGTAAAAACCCTGGCTAACACATTCTCCAGGGATGGTTTAGCAGGGGAATCGAAATTCCGGATAAAGAACTTAGTAGAGGTTTTAACCTGAGTAATGTTAAAATAAATCTCCGTTAAAAATATTTTTTTTTAGTGTGAAAATTCTAAATTTCAAAATGAGGAGAAAATAAAGAAGTCAAGGCAATGAAATCTATAAAAACATAGATCAGAAAAAACATCAACTATTAGTTTAACTATAAACCAAAAAAATTGGAGAAAGGAGACAAAATATCAAAACAAAAATTAGTTGAAATAAAAAAAAAAAAAAGAGAGAAATAGCCATTAGAGATGGTGAGAGCAGAGAGACATGGTGAAAGGGTGAGAATGAAGAAAGTTATAAGAGAAAATGGGAGATGAGTTACTATGAGGGTGAGAGAAAAGGTTGACAAGGTGAGACTCAGAAAAAGGGTGAGAGGGGGAAAAAGTGATAAGAGAAAGCAGGGGATGTGTTAGGGTGACAACGACAGAAAAAGTTGAAAGGGTGAGATTGAAAATAAAAAGAATAGGGTTTAGGGTTTAATAAAAAAATATAGATGAAAAACTGGACATGTGTCACAAAACATGCTCCTATCCACGTGTTTCAATTATATGCATTAGGTGTTTTATACTTAAATGGGTAATGAAAATATTTTTTTTTAGTTTTAAAGTTTGTTGTCCATTTTGTGCCAAGTGGGATGCTTTTACTTTTTGTGACCATAATATTGTATTTTTTACAGATACATATTAAAAAAAATATCGGATAATATTTATATTTAAATTCTATATTATAAAATAAATAATTAAAAACATATTTTAAAATATAAATGATTTTTCATGGAATTAAATATATTTGTTCACATACTATTTTAAAAAATTGAGTTTCATTTCCAAACTAGACTATATATATTGTCCTTGTACTGAAAGTCAACTAAAACATTTTCCTTAGCAAATGACACATGGAGTGTTTCCAATGTGACAAATGAAATAAATATATAATTTAGTTTAGAAACAAAATATAATTTCTAAAAATAATTTAGAGACGAAAAACTTAGTACAACTTCATTAAAAAAAAACAACAAAAGTCTTGTATTTAAAGTACGACTTGTATTTAAATGTAGATGTCATGTTTTGAAAGCATGACTTACTCATTTATGTAATTTTTTTTAAATTTGTCTATTTCTATAAATTAAAAAAAATTACATTAATTTAGTTAAACAAATATAGATGAAATTCAAAAGGTTTTAACAAGGATCTTCTAAATCGAGAATATAAAAAAAATAAAAGAGGTTAAATTGTGTCTTATTTAAAAAGAAAATTGTCACTTTCTTTCTTAAGAGGGTGAAGATTTAATGTCCAAATAAAAGCATAAGCTAATTAAAATATTGTGGACTATTGGATGATGATTTTTATTTTTAAAAATAACTTAATAATATCTCTTCTGAAATGATTTTCTCTTGAAAAGAATGTAGCTTATAAAATCACATTTCAAATTTATTATTTAATGCACCATAGATGGTTAGAAGTAGAAAAGGACCGAGCCTTTTAACTGAATATGTGTCAAGAACCTAGAACACTAGGAATTAATTAGACACCAATTATAACGATTAACTAATTTAACATAATATAACATCTACTACATTAATTTTACTGTGCTAAATGAAAGCCCATATACATGAAGGTCTATCAAATCTCTATAGATAGGTTGACATCTTATAGGTTTCGTAGATTCTTATGGTAACATTTATTACTCAAAAATTCACATATGAAGTTGCAGGTGTAGAGGCACCTCTGGTGGATGAGGAACTATCGGTTATAATAGTGGAAGGTCTTGAGGAATTTTAGTAAGTGGTTAGCTTTGTATAGGGTTTGTTTATTGGTTTAGTTTAAGTGTATAAATGATATATTTTTATAGTCTTATCTTTTGTAAGAATGTATTAAATATTTTATGCACTAGATTACTTGTTTTGAATATTATAATAAAGCGATTTATTTTATTAGTTTTAAGCTGCTAAAATGGGATGTTACATTTATGGTATCAAAGCAGTTCGTCCTTAGGACGACATGAGGGTTGTGGGTTTTTCATGTCTTGCTAGTAATAGAGTTCAAGTTTAAAAGGGTTTGTTTACAAAACTAGAAGTATTAAGAACATAAATTGTCTTGATAAGGTACTCGGAGAAATGAAGAATGGTAGACAACAAGTAGTTTAAATGTATGTAAGAAATAATTAGATTTGTTAGAAGGGGAGTTAGAGTTGTAGATTGAGTATTGTCTTCTATACCTTTTCTTGTCAGGTTTGTGCCTCTATGGTTTGTGTTTAGTGTCTATAGTGGTAGAGGAATGCAAATTAAAGGCCAACTTGACATGCTCACCTTTACAAAGGTTGGGTAAGGTCTTTGAGACAATCTCTTGCCTCGAAGATATAAAGTTTAATAAGTTGCATGTTGGTGGACAAAACAAGCTAATTTTGGTTTGGTGGGTTGAGAAATGATGTTGGAAGTTAAGAAGCAACGCTTTGGACTGAGGGAGACGTAAGAACAGGTTCTAAGATCGTATATGACAAGTTTTACAAGAGGAGTTGAGTCTAAAGGTTAGAATAAGAGGAGATATCGGTGTGTGCTCGTGTAACAAGGTGTGAGAAATCAACATGGTTCTACATCTTGACAATGTTTGAGTTTTGAGGTGGAAAGTTGTTAAAGGTTTAAGGTTAAAACTCAAAAGAGTAGAAACCATGAAGTGTATAAGAAAGGCAAATCTCTAGTGGGAGGTTAAGATGAGGCAAAGCTTTGAAGATCAATCAGGAAGGGTTGTGTTTTATGAGTATAGGGAAAAACAATTATGTGATGAAAATGAAGTATATTAAGGGTTTTATACTAGATAAACATCAGTAGAAGGTAGTTAGATCTTCTCAACAGGTAGTAGCATCAAAGTTGAGAATAGGAAGGATGTTTTAGGGAAGTAGTTCACATGAGAAGAAGATTTGATCTTAAGTTGAGGTAAAGAATTTCAAGTGTTAAAAGAAGCACATCGTTAAAATTTGATCTTGTGGGAAAGGCAAAACTAGTAATGGCAGAGCACAGTAAAGGATGAAAGGAGAAGAAAAGTCTTAAGTAGCCGAAAAGGGTGTCCGTGATAACTAGTGCTGATATGGTTAGCATGAGTGGTATAATTCAAAGATACAGGTTATAAAGGTTGTGTTTAGACTAAGGGTCTTGGTTTTGTTTGAGGTCGTGCACCTTTCGGTGTCGCTAGCATGATAAATGAGTTGTGGCTGTCTCAATAGGGAGTATGAGTTAAGTTGGTGGGTTTGCTATAGTTATAACCAAGTGAAAATTTTCTCAGGTGTGTGGTATGTGTTTTGGGGATCAAATGATTCAAATTCAAAGTCTATATGAATTGTTCTTTAGCAAGGTTGGGACATAAACTCAAGGGTGAATTGGTTGTTTACAATCTCATTCCTATGAGATGTGATACCCAACAAAGTTGTGTTCTTTGATTCAAAGAGATAAGTCGGTGGTTATGTATCAAATGTGGATCAAGCTAAGAGGTGAGGGCAGAGTGTCATGGGAACCAGAGTTGTTTGACAAAGGCAAGTAAAGAATAAATGCAAAGGATTTCAATTATGGAAGAGATTATAGACATGTTCCAAGTAGGTACTAGAATTTCCACTCAGGAGCCATAGGATTCATTATTGCACTGGTGTCTAAAGTAGAACCAATCTAATAGTTCCTAAATGGATGGTTCCTGTTGAGAGTGTGAAGTAAAAGAAGGAGGTGGAGGAGATGTTAGAGAGGTAATGGTTAGACTCAGTGCAATCACAGGGACAATAATAAGTTTTGTGGATCTTTAAGGAGAAGTTGTGGAGTGCAAACTGTTCAAGAGTAAGTGATGACTAAAGGAGGAGTGACCTTTAGGACATATGGTTATAAAGAGTGGAAACAATGTTGAGGAAATAGAATGCTATGGCTATCAAAAGGGGAAATTCAAAGGTTTTGTAGGTTTCATAGAAGTTTTGGGGGAGGTTTCTCAAAGGTAACGTTTTCTTGTCACAGTAGACATGAAATGATCATCCTTTTGAGAAAACAAAGAAGTGGGTTTGGGTGTGGATAGAATAGCGCAGTGGAATGGTGGTAGGTTATGCTCCTCAATAGTGCGAGGCATATGAGAAGAGGTATCTTGCTCATAACTTGGTGGTTGATGCAGTAGCAAGTTCTCTAAAACAGTAAGGGTGTCGTTTTTATGAGGATTTATTAAAGGTTTTCAGTGATCATCCAAAGTTAACAATATGGAGTTGGATAGAGGCGGGTGAACTGGAGAAGTAGGAGATTAACAGAGTTATAGTTTTGAGATAGGGTGTTAACCTAGAATTGAGAAAGGGGAGTAAATGCTTAACATGAAGAGGGGCTCAAGTTCTTGATTTGACGAAGTAAGAGTAAGAATTGGTGGACAAGTATAAGAATCTAAGTTGGGAAGTGAAATGATGGAAAGATTTCATTAGTGTAGTCACCTGACTAGAACTAGCGAGTTTCTCAAAATGGTCGAAAAAAGGTAAATCGGACAATCGTAGTTTGAGATGTATCATATAGCCACTATGTACTACTCAAACCATTGATCTCAAGTTGAGAAAAGATGTGGTTCTAAGGTTTGTAGAGGGATGATTACAAGTTAGTGGATTAGAAATGAAAAAGGATTGCTAGAATGAGTTTAGTGGTTGCAACAATTGAAAGTTTTAGTTTGGAAGTGGGATAACATTGTTGTGAACTTTGTTACCCATTAGCTAAAGTCAGTAAAGGAAGCTAGATGTTATAAGGGTAGTTATGAATAAGGGTGGTTTTAGTTAAAAACCAACACGGTAAGTGCACTGGTCACACATAACAAGTAATAAGTATTATATCGTTCTCTCCCAAGGGACATGTGCAACACATGACATTTCTCGCAATTCACGACTCAATTAGACACAATGTTCACAAAAACACTAAGAAACTCCTTTTGTATTTTATCAAACAATTGATGTGCAACAAGAAATTAACATAATGTATTTACAATTTGTCAAGATTAGACTTCAACCACTTCATTCTCATACATTCTATTTTATCCCAATTCCATATTCATGTTAAAATCAATTTGCAAGAATACTCAAATCCTATTCCTACAACCTTTGAGCCTATAATCACTTATCAAGTTTCAATTCCTTTAATCATCAACAAGTGAAATCATGCATTAGTTTCAAGAATCTAAGATTACTAATGAACCAAGTTCTATTCCTAGATACAAGCATCCATTAGGTATTTAATTTCAAGTATAGATTCTAAAGATGTTTCCCAACACCTCAAGAATCACAAATCAAGCATGAGAGCAATCCACAACAAGCATTAAGCATGGAAATCAAATACTAACTTGAATTGGAAAAGCATATATATATATATATATATATATATATTAACAACATAGTTTTACACAAGAATTCAATATTTTACATCTAATCTCAACAAATAGAAATTGCTCTCCATGGTGGAGAACCTAGGGTTTTACAAAATTGATGAATACGGAAGAAATTGGAACCATAAAATAGAAACAATCCCTCTCCAAGGTTCTTGAATAATGCTTCATGCTCCAATTGTGCCTCCCATTTGCATCTCCATCTCCAATTTCATAGCCCATCATCCTCTCCAACCCAAAAGGGGTAAAACCTCCATGGATGAAGAAGGAAACCCAAGAAGGAGAAGGGATAGTTTCCCAACACCCCTAATAGCTTCCAAGAGCCTCTCCTAAGCACCCAAGGTGTTTCTATTCATGAAAAATGAGGAATCCCCCAAAACTCTTGTAGAAACATGATTAAATAACTATATTCACGTATAAGGGTCGACATTCTCGCCCAGCAAGGCCTAAAATCGACGCTCTCAAACTTGAAGAGTTACTTTGAGAGTAATGGCTAAAACAAATCTACGCTATTGAAAATTTTGTCACTTAGTGCACATGAAAGGCTTTCAGTTAGCTAATGTGTTGGGATTGATAAGTTGGTCAAGTTTAGGTGGCTGTTGTAAGAGAAAATGAGGATAGCATGGTTTTCTTTCTACCTAATGAGTGAATTTTTTAGGAAGAAAATTTGTTGTTAGGGAGAGCGTAAAACCCTAGAAAATGGCATTTTAGAAGTGATGGTGATTTAAAATTAATGAGACTCCATTATTTTAATATTAAAATGTTTTAGTATAAATAATTTTGTTATAAACGAGTTTCATTATTTTAAAGCACATTATCTCTCTAGAAATCACTTTTCTAAAGTTCTCTTACTTCTCTCTAAGGGTTCTCCTCCTCTGTTCACTTGATTGAAGATCTTACACCGTAGGAGTGATCCTCTCAAAGAGCTCTTCAATTTGGACCGATTAGTTTTTCTGTTCGCATAAGTTAAAGTTTCAACCCTTTTTCCCTTCTCTTCTTCTAGTTTTTGTTACATGTGAGACTTTTTTGCTTGCATGTGCTCTTTTAATCTTCTATATGTATTTGTTGATCAATGATCGTAATGGTAGGTCCTGACCGTTCTTGTGTAGTTCCTAGGTTTAAATAGAGCATCCTGTAGAGCTAAAGGTGTTTTGGTGTTCCTTGAGTCTGTTGAGCTGTTTGAGTTGGTTGAGCCCCTTTGTCAGGTAAGGGAAGCTAGTTCTTATTGTCTGTGTTAGTGAGTTTGATAAGGATTGATATTGGCATGGTTATGATTGATTGAGTTTGGTAATTATCATTAATTGTACGAGGGATTTTGGTATGTAAACTGTTTGTATGATTGGTTGATTGATTGTAAAGTAATTTAGGAAAATGTAGAACTTGAGACATTGATCATATTGGTATCAACTCCTATGATTTAAGGATTGTTTTAGACCAATACCTAGAGGAGGAGTACCAATTTGAGCTGTGAAACAGGTCCTGATTTCCCAAAAACCTTAAATTGAGATTGTCGATATCTGATGCAGCATTGAGCCTCACCATGGCAATGCTGAGCCTTTGGTTTTTATGAATTGATCAGCGTTAGGCGCTACCCAGTTTTTCAACACTACATTATCTTGGTAAAATGAAGATTCCTACTTCGTTAACCGTCGGATCAAGCTGAAATTTTGACAGTTGATCCTAGACAAGTGATTCTTCACTTTGACTATTGGGATCTTTGTTTCGAAGTCTGTGGTTATAGAAATGGTTTTCATAGTTTTGGTGTACTTTATGTACAGCGTTAGTTGCCCCTATTTCTCTTATTTAACTATTTTTTAGGTGTTTTATGGTTTATGGGAAGTATGTTTGTGGTTCTCATTATGATTAATTAAATATAATATCTTATGGTGAGCATATGTGATGAATTTTGAAGAAATTCAAGGGAAATTCTTGATGTGGTTATTGTTAGTGTATGTCTTAATATGTGGAAGGAGGTATATTGAACTCTAATAACCATTCAATCTCACAAAGAGTAGAATGAATTATGTGGAGAGAGTAGCAAGAGATGGACTTGTTCTCCTATCAAAGGCTAGGATTAACCTTATGTGGTTGGGTGATGACCCGTTGTGTCTTAGTACTCTATGGAGATTAGGAACAATCACAGGTGTATACCTTCAATGATACCTATATCTATGGCATGTATCCGGATAATTGAGTTTAGTGTCAACTGCTTGTGTGATTATAGATATAGATATGTTATATACCATGTCTGTAGGTTTTTGGCATGATATAAATATATGTATGAATATTTATTTTGTAGACTAACTTACCCTGTTGTGTGTTTTATGTCTTCTTGGGTTGTTCGTCTCTTCTTTTGCGATGATGCCATATTTGGTGGGAGCATATGAAGTTACAAGTGTAGAGGAACCTTTGGTAGATGAAGAACTATCATTTAGAGTAGTAGAAGGTCTCGAGGAGTTTTAGTAAGTGGTTAGCTTTGTATAGAGTATATTTGTTGGTTTAGTTTAAGTGTATAAATGATATATTTTTATAGTCCTATCTTTTGTAAGACTATATTAATATACTTTATACACTGGATTTCCTGTTTTGAATATTATAATGAAGCGTCCTAATTTATCAGTTTTAAGTTGCTAAAGTAGGATGTTACAATAATTACAACATAGATATTTTTATTTAATTTATTTTTATATTTAATTTTTTTGTTTCTATGTTCAATTGTTTGGATTTTTTTTTAGTTGTTGAAGATTTAATCACGATTTATGTAAAAAATTATGAGATATCATGATATGCAATTTATGTACTTACTTTCTAGCTCAAAACAAATCAATAAAATTTACATCATTCTCTCCAATTAAAAAAAATGTATATATAAAATTGGCCCTAAAATCTTGAATAAAAATGTATTTGGTGATGTGAATAAAATATCCGATCACTCATTGCTACCCAAGCTAAAGTTGCTTTTGAAGACTTGATTTTTATTGAATAAGTTATGAATGATCTTAATATAGTTCCTTACCACAAGTACTATTCTAGCAAGAATACAGGTTGATTAGTATAATGATAAAGATAGAGTTACTAAATTCCTTCGTACTATTGTTAGAATTAGAAAGATTTATCATTCTATTTCTAAGTTGGTGGTACTTATGAATGGTGCACAAGAGGAAAACCTAACATTATATTTCCATAATTTCAAATATTAGTGCTTCATTCTTAACAATTTTGGAGATCTCATATCAACTAGGAACAATGTCAAATTGTAATATATACATGGGATTCAATCCTCATGATATAAGTCTATTTTGTGATATTGAGTTAGGCTTGAATCCACTTACTAAGTTGGTAAAAGAGTTATTGATAACCTATCCTAGTCAATGCTTTGAGACTATTGAGCACTTTTTTGTCTACCCACAATATTTGCAATCTAATGTTCGATAAGTTCATTATTAAGAGTTTATTCTAGTTGACATTTGAGTCTATTGTATCACCTATTATTACTTCCCACTTAATGCCCTTTTACACATGTAGAACATAAGTGGTTAAAGATGTTACTCATATAAAGTTCAACCAGTGTAAATTTAATAAGAAATCAAAGAATAAATATTCACATTCTAATTTATTTTCAAAAAGCAATCTTAGGAATGAATTATTATTTTTTTTTTATGTATATATTTAAATTAATTATATAAAACATTAACCCTTAAATTGGAGGGCACATAATCCCTACAAATATAAAAAAAACATGGAGATGAGGAGTGATCTAAAATTTTGATTTATTTATATAAGATTAAAGTACCTTTTTAGTCCAAATTTTTGTTAAGTTTTGTCAAATCAGTTCTAATTTTGTTTTTGTGCTCAAATAGGTCCCAATTTTATTCAATTTGGTCTTTTTTTGCCAACATCATTTAAATCATTGATGGTAATGAACTATGATTGACACGTGACACTTCGTGGTATTTTTTAATTTTTTAATATCTTTTTAGATTTTTTAATTTTTTTTAAATCTTTATGTGTTAATCCAGGAGCGTGTCACATGTCAGAGTCAATGTTTTATATTCAATTTAGTCTCTATATTTGTTATTTTTTTCAATTTAGTCTGAATTTTGTTTAAAATTGAACAATTTTGTCCCTCTCGAAATTGGGACCAAATTTAATTTTTAAGTAAAAATTATAATGATGTGAATTTTAATATATTTAATAAAAATATTCAATAAAAAATTGAATTTTAATATAAAAATTAATTTTGGTCATAATTTGGAGAGGGACAAAATTGATTCATGTTAAAAATAATTGGAACTAAATTGAACAAAAATAACGAATATATGAACCAAATTGAATATAAAACATTGACTTTGACATGTGGCACGCTATTGGGTTGACACGTCGACATTTTAAAAAAAGTTAAAAGAAAGAAACCACTAAGTGATATGTGGTAGTAACTGTTCATGGAAGTTAATGATTTAAACGGTGTTAACAAAAAAAAGACCAAATTGAACAAAATTGACGAAAATTTGGACCTATTTAAGCATAAAAATAAAATTATGACCAATTTGATAAAACTTGACGAAAATTGAGAAAAAAAGTATTTTAAGTTGCTTTTAATAACTTTCTTGGAACTCGAAATGTTGAGTTCTTCATTTAATTATTTTAAAATACTGGGACTGAGAAATCTCTTTTACTGTGGTTGAAATCATTCCAATAATTACATTGTTAGCAATGGAGACTCTCATAATTATACGCCCAAGAATTACAAGAAGAGAGTTTTGTACCATCAATCTTCAAAACGATGTAATCCTCATCTTCAAAGTTTTGGTTTCTTCTTCTTTTACAAAAACTTACTTTGTCAGTTTAAAAGACTTTATTTTTATTTACAAATGTATTCTAAAAGTTAAATCCTTTTCTAAAAAAGGTTTTTAATACTATATATAGCGAAAGCTTTTGAAGAAGTTCTTTTACATTTTTCTATTTTCGGTGCTATTTAGATAAAGGTTTAATTACTTGGAACATATCCAATTTGGTTCCAAAATTTGAAAATGGTACTCATTCTTAAATTTGTCTCAATTTAGTACCCAAATTTGTAATGTGCATACATTTCGTTAAGTTTTCGCAAATGTCGTTAAGTACCTTGTCATGTGTCAGCCTCTGGTTTTTTTAATTTTTTTAATTTCTTTTTAATTTCTTTTTTAAGACCAAATTTATTATTTATATAAATGTTATATTTATATTTGTTATTAAAAATGACTTATAAAATTAAGTATTGAAATTTATATTAAAGTTAATAGTAAAAGTCATGAATAACAAATTTACCAAAAACTTTGTTATTCATGAGTATAACAAATATCAATGTAACAAAACATAAATCTGTTATTCATGACTTTTACCATTAACTTTAATATAAATTTCAATACTTAATTTTATAAGTCATTTTTAGTAAAAAATATCAATATAACATTTATATAAATAATAAATTTTATTTTAAAAGAGATATAATATTTCTCTATTTTAAAAAATATATATTTGAACAAAATTCAAACAAATAGAATAGGGACTAAATTGAAACAAATAAACATATATGGGTACTAAATTGAAACAAATAGACATATGTAGGTACTTGGCAGGTACCTTGCCACGTGTCACTGACAATGCCACGTGTTACATCAAGGATTTGACACATGGCAATATTTTTTAAAAAAAATTAAAAATAAATTAAAAAATAAAAAAATAAAATAAAATAAACCAGAGGCTGACACGTGGCAAGGTACTTAACGGCGTTTGCGAAAATTTAACGGAGTGTAGTACATTGTTGCACATTACGAATTTGGGTACTAAATTGAAACAAGCTTAAAAGTGGGTACCATTTTGAAATTTTAGAATCAAACTGGGTATGTTCCGAATAATTAAGCCTTAGATAAATGATGTACTATCTGATTTTAATTGTATTATTTTGTGATTTTACCTCTTATTTAGGTTTCATTGCATCATTTTGATTCTATTATATTCAATATTCATAATTGTTATAAATTTTATTCTTTGTTTAGTTTAATCAGTCATAATATTCACTATTCATTGTTATAATTTTCCTTCATAGGTTCGTTAAACCATTAACCTCTTTTGTTCTTACCATTTTCCACGAATAAGTATTTTTCATAAAAAGTAACATTTTTCCTTGAATTTTTTTTGTTTCATTTTTCACAAATATGGAGACTTAGGGTGTTGTGGATTTGCTATCTACTACCCTTTTCCTGAAAGAACTGTGAATGGTGTTTGGTAGATGACAAAGGTAAGTTGTGACCTACAACAGATGTGTCCATCGTCCCAGTAATACTGAAGGTTGGTTATCCCTCATAAAATTTTATAACATAACAAGAAACCAACATCTTAGTTTCAGATATGTCGAAGGACGTTATTTTTGTATAATAGTTCTACCATGTGAACCTAGTATATCAAATTTAGACAAGTTGATAGGCAAACCATAATTTGTGTTTTCTGGATTACACTAACGCATTCTCAATAAAGGCAATCATTTGGTAAGATTTTGTTTTTTTTTTTTATTCTAAATTTTATAAATTTAAATGTCTTCATTTGATTTTCATTTCTGTATTTGTTTGTGTGAATTATTTAGGTCATGCCAACTGATTTTGCGAACTATATTCGCAATTGAGGTTCACATATATCCAACTGAATGGAATGAAATAAAAGGTTAAATACAAAATCCTCATTAGGAATTTTTCGGGGAGGTCTACGAAAATTGGGTCTGGTTGGAAGTTGTTTTTTACGGTGTACGAAAATAAGGGAGATGTAATTGTTTTTCATGCCGAGAAGATATTCAAGAATGTCAACATTGATGTATTTGTGAATAACAAATATAATTTTTTTGTAATATTTTTGTTTCATCTAAAGACGTAGAACATGGATAACATGGTGGTGGTCATGGGGTACGGAATTAAAGGACGGTGTTGCAACCGGAATCGCGACGGGAAGGCGAACCGAAAAAGAAAACGGGTTTAAAAAAAGATTTGGGAGTCGCCACCATAGTTATTCTGGAAACTATGGAAAACCATCAAAATAAGACAAGTCTGCGGAAAACCAAATTTTGGATACGGGAGTCGGTTACACGTAGGGAAGGTGTTAGCACCCTACAGCGCCCGCCCAAGGGTGGTACCTTTAATTAAAAATGCAAAGCCGATGTGATTTTCAAAATGTTAATTTTCCCCAAAAATAATAAGACAACGATGCTAAAAAGAAATAGAAATATTTTTTAATTTTTTTTTGGGCCCGACAAGGATTGACCTTGGTCCTACGTATTCTCATTTAAAGTGAGAAATCAGGGTTACGTAGTTCTTTAGAAGATATTTGAAAAACAATTTGAGAAAATGATTTGATTTTTTTGGAAGTGAACCTGACAAGGACTGGCCTTGCTCCTACGTATCTCAGGGTGGAGAATCAAGGATCACGTAGTTCTTAAAAAGACTTTTGTTTGAAAATGTTGATGTTTTTATATTTTGAAAATTTTATATTTTTTTTTTGTATTTTTGAATTACTTGGAAATACGTGTCATACGACGCGGGCAGTCGGACAGACAGTAAAAGGGAAAGAAAACTATTTTTGGTATTTTGAAAATGAGTGTCACGCGGTGCGAGCGACCGGACAGACACAATAAAGTGAAAGAGGGTATTTTTCATTTTTTAGATTTTTTTTTCTATTTTTTTA
>Ga0214542_1008758_pt1 | contig 16361 bp, 6 predicted proteins | sample CNSS1metaG_FD_160096 | JGI IMG/M metagenome (GOLD analysis project Ga0214542, IMG submission 160096) | Root nodule microbial communities from cowpea collected in UCLA plant growth center, Los Angeles, California, USA - CNSS1 | ecosystem: Host-associated > Plants > Roots > Nodule | place: USA... | reverse complement strand
TAATTGAAATTTAAAAATAAAAAAAAAAAAAAAGACAATATAGAGGTCTAAGCAATTTCAAAGTATATAATATATGCATTGTTGGATATGTAAGACCGAATTGGCTAAGTGATGCTCATTAGCGTTATTTGTTTTTCAAAAATGATATTAGGAGAATTTGTCTTATTATTACTTACTTGATACTTATTTAATAAATACTCATGATTTCTTTTACCCGTAAATATTCACACATACTTTTTTTTTTTAAATGTTAGATTATTATATTATTTTAAAATATACAACCAAATAAAAAGAATGATCTTAAACTATAATCCAAATAAAAATATTAATATAAAGAAGTTAAATAACAAAATATAAATTTAAACAAATTAAATTAATTTTAATTTCATAAGTCAAAAAATATTTAAATATATAAAATTATTTGTATACAATTTTGTAATTGTTAATATTTTTCTAACTAATCTTTTAGATTTGGTCAATTGATTTCAAAAAATGGATAAAAATCACATGAATGGGGTATAATATTTGGTAAATAAATTTGGAATAAGTTTATTTTTATTATTTTCTTTTATAAAGATTATATTTAAAAAAAAATGATCTTTTAACTACTAAATTTTGACAATTTTCTCTTATAATTTTATGTGTCATCTTTTAAGTGGTTTTTTATTTTTTATTTTTTTCAGTTTCAATCTTTCAAAACCACTTAAAATTACACATCATGTTATAAGAGAAAATTATCAAAATTTAGTAATCCAAAATATTTTTAAAAAATGGCCTCTTGTCCAGTACCTTGTTTACTCCGATGCGTAAAAATATATTTGAATCATGACTCCAGTTATCTTTTAAGACACCCCTAATACAGCAATTGTCACTAATTGTTTGAACAGTCTAATTTATAAACACCATTCACTTTTTCTTTTTTTTTCTCTTTCTTCTTCTCTCAATTTAAACATTTATATACACTCACTCACTAGAATATCGTATTTTTATAAATTATCCTAAGAGATTAGTATGAATAAGATACACTCTTTGCAGTTACATGTCTATGCAGAAAAATAATAAATTAATTACTCTTCCATGTATGCAGTCAAACACTTAACATGAAAGGAAGAAGCGTGGTGGAAGGTTCACCATGACATGACTATGACGAAGAAATGAAATGTGCATTTCTTTCATCGTTGCTATCTTAACTTTCCAATTATATTCCTTTTCATTCTATTGTGCTTCTTCCACGTTCCTTCCAAAGTTTTTCTTTTCACGTTTTGGATAAGTTATTTCATTTCGTCCAAATTCTGCGTATATTCATTTATGCACTTCACTATCCACTGTTCCTACCATTAGTGTAAGAGAATGTATGGATCAGAATATTTATAAAAAAATAATGAGATTTTCTTACAGTAGTCTTTTGTTTTTATTTTACTTACTTTACAACATTGTTTTTAAGATTTTCTTTTTAATGTAAGAAATTTATAATCTAAGCATTATATTAGAATTAAATAATCGTAATTTTAAAGCTCATAATTTCAACATTTAGGTTCTTAAATTCTAGAGTCACTCTTGTCAAATCCAAAACCACACCCTTTTCACACTCTTTTTATCATGTTAATGAAGCTTCCAATATTTATTACTTACTTTATTAGGCTGAACTTTGTTCGGTAAACTAAGGTGACCAAGCCAGCATCTGCTGCCGTGTGGAAAACTTCTCTTAAACTCATTCTTTCTCCTTTCACTCTCTGAAGTCTCCACTTTTGGAGGCAAATGAAATGGTGCTGGTCCTCTTCGGAATCTTGACCCAAAGGGGACTGCCAACATCTCACTTCTGTTAGATCAAAAGTTTCCTTTTGCACCAACCAGAGGTGAGTTTCACCCCCAAAAATCTCTCCTTTTTGTAGTTGTTCCTTTTGTATGAGTAAAGGGTGCATGCAACTGATCCCATATGATCCTTAATACGATTCCGGGCTTCTACACTTTCAGATTGTGATATGGATGACCAATTTGGACACTTTCTAGTCTTAATCTTATTTCCCGAAAACAAAATTTTGTTTCCATTACTAATTTTTAACCTTTTGTAGTTTTAAAAATTGACTTATCTGGTACGGGTTGATGGTTTCTGTTGGTATTTCTGAAAGTATAGAGATTTGGTATTGCCCCCAAAGACAAAAATTGAATTCATTTTGTATTTCACGAAAGCAAAACTTAGTTTCTGTTAGTATAAATGGTTAATTGGGCTACTTCCTAGATTGTGACTGGTTATCTGAATACTTCTGACTTGTTTAGCTTTTGCTGGTGGTAAAAGAGACATGGAACAGTGATTGAAAACATTTATATTTGGATTATCTAAAATTGGAGATGTCGATGACAGTGGGAATTAGGCTGACAAGGATGCTCTAGAAGGTGTTTGATGATATGGTTATTTGAAGCAAGTGTTTTTTTTTTCTTTGTGAATTCAATTTGAGGATTCTTCGTCATATATATGTCTTTACATTAGATGCTGTGTTGCTTCTAAATGAATATAAAAATCTCAACATTCTCTTCTGAAAATGAAAATGCAGTACAGTCAGCAGCCATGAAGTGTTTTACATTCTCCTATGGAGAGAAGAAAGATGAGCCTAAAGGCTTGCGATCAACATCGGGCCGGTCGGAGAATTCCACGTGTGCTGATATTAGAAGATCTGGTTCTGAGTTAAATTCTCAGGAAGTTTCAGACAATGGCAGCACAGAATCTCTCAGGAGGAATGCAATACCCAGTTTGTCCCAGAGGTCCAGCAACCTCAGAGTGTTTACTGTTTCTGAACTGAAATCAGCCACAAAGAATTTCAGTCGCTCTGTTATGATTGGAGAAGGCGGGTTTGGGTGTGTCTACCTGGGATTGATCAAAAGTGTGGAGGTCCCCTCTGGAAGAATTGAAGTTGCAGTTAAACAGCTTAGTAAAAGAGGAATGCAGGTAAGAGTTTGGCTTCTGTTTTTATCTTAGGCCCTCTCCAATGTAGGGTTCATCTTATGATGTCTCATTTATTATGTGTGTTCCTATCATTTGTAAATCTTCTTGCATTTTTTGCCTCTGCAGAACACCCACAATCCATTTTTTTATTCTTATGATTCATAGTCTTGAATTTCATGTTACATTAACATACTCCTGTCTTAAGCCTGTGATCCTTGCATTGGAGATGCCCTTAGTAAAGGCATTGTCATGCACTAGTCTGTAATTAGTTTTCTCTGTGCTTTTTGATATCTCGAGGAGAGATATAATGTATATATTACAAGGGGTAGCAAACTAGATGGATTAGATAAATTTTATTTTGGATAATAATCGGTGGGATATAAAATTTCATTAAACCATTTTGATCCATTAAAAAATTACTTGAAAATCCGATCTCCTATCTGATCTACGATAAACTTTTACGATTACTTTTTTAGAAAGTTTAAAGGAAATGTGGATGTTTGATATTTTCATTGCATACATCCGATGCACATGCTTAAAGTTAACTATAGAAGCCATGAAGAGTAACTTCTCTGTTGGATGTGAATTTGATGTGCGTTCCAAAACACACTAAGATGCTATGGTTGCTACTGAAGATATGAATTATTTGTTTCTATGTATTGTTTCCTCCGTTTTAAATTTTGGTACTCTACTTTTGGCTTGTAGGGGCACAGGGAATGGGTGACAGAAGTGAATGTTCTTGGTGTTGTTGAGCATCCGAATCTTGTGAAACTAGTGGGTTATTGTGCAGAAGATGATGAAAGAGGAATCCAGCGGCTTCTGATTTATGAATACATGCCTAACAGAAGTGTGGAACACCATTTATCCCACCGATCAGAGGCTCCTCTCTCATGGAGTAGGAGATTGAAAATAGCACGAGATGCAGCTCGTGGATTAACATACCTGCATGAAGAAATGGGTTTTCAGGTATAGGTTTGTGGCACAAGTTTCATAAATTCCTATTCAATTTAATAAGCCTTTCTCTACAAATCTTTCTCTGCACATTTATATAATCCACATCCCCAAAGGAAAAAGGTGAATTATTCTGTCCTCACCAAATAGATGCTAACATTATACTTTCCTCTCCCTCCCCCTATGACATGAAATGTGTTAGTCCATTTAATGCAAATAACTACTAATGAGTTCCCCAGGGACATTTTTCCTCTGTACAACTTCAGCTAGTTTTGAGCATCCTATCATTGATTTTACACAGACTTTAGGACTTCAAATAATGAAATGATGTTTTTAAATACCCTTGTTAATGACTTTGGAACTTAAAATCTTTATTTCATCTTCTAGCATTCCAGAGTCTACCTACTAAGCTAAAAGGCTGTTTGTTATCTGATACATTTTTTCATATATGGGAATCATGAATCGTAGGAATTATAATACTCATGAATGACTAAATTCTATTTGGTTAATAAAAAATATTGCTAGAAATTTTTAATTTATTACTGTGTTAAATGATGTAATAAGGCTAACATGGTGTTTTTGTCATTAAAATTTGTATTTAATTAAGAAAAGTTAGCTTCCTACCTTCTTTCGTAAGAATCTTTCTTGAGGGTGTTATTTTTTAAAGTAAACTAAACATACAAAATATAGTTTACCAATTTCAGAATTCACGGGAAACTAAAATTTTTCTTTCTACTCACAAAGATAGGAAAACTAGTTGTAAGAGGCTTGTTCACGTTAAAATAGACTAAAGCATAAAACATGTTAGTTTCTTGGGGAAGGCACTGTAATTTAATCATATCTCACGAGAGAAGTGTAATTTAGCTAGAAAAGAAGAAAGGTATCTCGGAGGAGTTAATTTGAGTACTTTGATCAATGTCATGTTTAATTTATATACTTGGTGCAGTTGATTAATGATATGCTAACTATGTACGCATAATGCAGATAATTTTCAGAGATTTCAAATCTTCAAATATCCTTTTGGATGAACAATGGAATGCAAAGCTCTCAGACTTTGGGTTGGCTAGGTTGGGACCATCAGATGGACTGACTCATGTCTCAACCGCGGTATGCCTATGTGTACTATTAATCTATGATTTTGTAAATAGATGTTGCTAACATTTGAAGACCGGTAATTGCCTTTAATCTTTTTAACTAATTATTCACATGAGAAAGTAGAGAAATTCAAAACAAGACTAGGGTAAATCTGTGTTGGCAATAATCCAACCACAATCTTTTAGTGACCAACCCATATGAAAAAAATAACTCATCAATCTTTAGTCGTCTGTAGATCTAGTGAGGCTGAATAAAGATTGTGTCAAATATGAAGTATAATAGAATGAATATTGATTCAGTTCTGAAAATCGTAAGAAAGTCTCTGTCAAAAATTGAGTTCATTTCTTGATTATTCTTACAAAATGATTAAGGCCTAACTCATGAGGCGAGGTTTATATCCATTTATATTCTGTATTTGACATTATTTGTAGTTGATACGAGATTTTAAGTTTTTTTCCAATACACTTTCTCACATCAGATACTATTGGACATCATATGTGTATAACATGGCGAGTAATCCTTTTAGATAGACTCTAATATAACAGATAAAGAAAGAAGAACCTTTATTAATTCTGAATGATGCAAAAGCTATCTTCTTAGGGTGAACAAAAGCTATCTATACCTGTACAGAAAAGCTACGAACATAGATTACAGTTAACTAACACTAGCACATAGTCAAGAAGCCAACTAATGACTATTTTGATACAAAATAAAACAGAAAACAAAAATTATAACAGCAAATAATGTATACTCAATCTAAATTCAGCTTTCATTTTATCACTGTTATTTCAACATGGGCATGCAGATATTTAAGTTACCCTTTTAGCACCCCTTTTGTTGTTCAAGTGTGTAGCATATTGCTCAACAGCACCAAACCATAAAAAACTGGAATCCATGACTCTATATTACTTGTGTTCATATGGCTGCCTATGCTTGTCAGGTTGTGGGAACAATGGGATATGCATCTCCAGAATATGTTCAAACTGGACGTCTAACATCAAAGAATGATGTGTGGAGCTACGGTGTCTTCCTTTATGAACTCATCACCGGTAGGCACCCTATAGATCGAAATCGCCCCAGAGGTGAGCAGAAGCTCTTGGAATGGATAAGGCCATACCTATCAGATGGGAGGAAATTTCAACTGATATTAGACCCAAGACTTGATAAGAAACAAATCTTCAAATCGGCCCAGAGACTTTCTATGATAGCAAACCGATGCTTGGTAAAAAATCCAAAGAATCGCCCAAAGATGAGTGAGGTATTGGAAATGGTGAATGGGATGGTAGAATCATCCTCATCCTGTTCCAGTCCACAATTGCCCTTGAGGAGTGTGTCAAGAGTGGAAAGTTCCCAGGATACTGAAACAAATAACAAGAAACGGACCATGGATCAGAAGCCTGGAGAAAGTAATTGGTTTGCTAGGATGTGGAGACCAAAGCTTGTAAGAACATGTTGATTATTGCAATTTAAAACCATCAAGCCTGAGAAAAATTTCTTCATGATCAGGGAAGAGCTCATGCTTGATATGGTGTCTCCATCCATGCTGTCATAACATAAATACTGTGTGCAACTTCTCTCTTGATAGGATGTGTATAAATCTGCCATCACATACTACTTACCAAGTACCATAGCTGTTTCTTTCTTGTCAAGTTATTGAGGAAATTTTCTGCGATGATTTGTGAACCTAAGGAGAGACGACAGGTTTCTGATGTAAAATAGTTTAGCTATAGAGTTTTAAATTAATCTTGAGCCTCATCTTGTAATTTTACTCCTTCTAATAGAGGTCCCTGGAAGTTCTGCAGTGTCTGAAACAAATGCATAAAATGCATGAATGATTCTTGCCTAAGATCACAAGCCAAGAAATTAATTCCTACTTGGAAATCACCTTATCCTTGAGTTTCTTTGGTTGAACTGATATAGGTTTAAAATTACGTGAACTTGTGATTGTTGAGATATTATGTGCTCTTAAAAAAATGTACGAATGATTATTATGATAGTTTATTTATATAGGTTGATTTTGTCTGTGTAAGATTTTCATATTATTACCAAATCATCATGTAATAATGTCACAATCAATGGTACCAGACTTAAAACCAAAGTCAAAAAGGGTTTCATTGCCTTTCTGACATTAATATCGTCTAAACCTCAAGCAGCAACATCCAGCCATTGGTAAGTCATAAGGGTGGGATTTATATGTAAAATGACCCATCATTGAGAATGAATAAGTTATTTGCTTTGCTCATAATCCTAAGCTTTAAGAGAGGCTATTGAGGATAAGAAGACTTGATAAAAAAACAAGTGATCAAATTAATCATACTGGAACCATGCTATGATTGGTGAAGAACTGATGCATATTTTACAATGGCATGTTGTGGCAGAAAAGTGCAGCCTTTTTATCTGCTCTTAGAGATGTGTATAAATCTGCCATGTGCCAGCATATGCAACTTGTGAATTAGCATAGGTGCTGCTTCTGTGTTGTCAAGGCAATTGAGGAAATTGATTATGAATCTCGTGGGAGACTATAGCTTTCCATGGAAGACACTGTAGGCATCTTGGCTGATACTAGTGGTGCTTCTATCTGTTCTACTTTTTAGAGAAACCATAATTGCTGAAAAGTAACCACTCAAGAGAAAATGGTTGCAAAAGTCTAGCTATATTTTTAAACAAATCTTCATCAAGATATTCTGGTTTTACTACTTCCATGAGAGTTCTCTACAGCTTTTGCAGGGTCCTACATGCATAAACAGATTTCATTTTAATGTTCTCAACACAAATATACACATTTCCCTAATAAATGTATAAACATTTCCCTACAAGCCATCAAAGTTTACACCAACTTAATTTTTTTTTTTAATTTAAATGTTTCATAAATTGAATTAAATAGTTCATGAATAACTTTTTTTATACCTTTATATGCGAATAAAGTAATCACACACCCTTATGTTTATTTAGCAAGTACTATTAGAATAATCTTTTGAGGTAGCTTATTAGTTTAATAATATGTTTGGATAAATTTTCTATAATTGTTAAAAGGGTAATAAATTAAAGCTGGTTTATATATGATGTTAATACATAGATAATTACACTGACTTTTCTATGTATACAATTTAACTTATCTATAAATTAAAATTTATCTTTGTCAATTTCTTAAACGAAACTCCTTAGAGAAATAATTATTAACCCTTAAAAAAAAATCGTAATTTTAATTTATACAAAAATCTATGTTATTCTCTCTTTTTTTTTTAAATTACTTGAAAAATAAGTTATTTTTAAAAACATTATCTGATCATGTATGTCCTGTCACTTTAAGAGAAATAACCATGACAACGCGGTTATTTTGATTGCTTAATATTATGACTTTTTACTTTGCTTTTTTGGGATAAAAGAAAAGGAAAAAGAAAAGTGCTTTTCCTTTCATTTTCCATGGGGAAACAGTTGTGCTAAAAAAGAGAGCTAAACTCTAGTTAAAATGTAAAAAAAAAAAAATAAAAATTATACGTAAGAATTCTTAGTTTTTGAATTTTGTAGTTTAAGACAAGTTTTTCTTATTATATTATTTTCAAAAATTTTATTTCATTTTATTTGAAACGTATAAACAATGATGAATTTGATTGAATGCAATTGTAATCGGATTGAATTGAACGTATCGATTTGCACTCGTCATTGCATATGTGATTCTTCCGTGGACGTGATTAGAATTAGAAGTGTGTCTTACAAGTTGCAACAATAATCCAATTCTTTGAATTATATGACATACTAACTTTGACGTTAAGATTTTAGGATGCTTGCACTGACTTTTTGATACGTTTAAAAAAGGGCAACAAGAAGGAAAAAACATATGAGATTGAGAGCGACACGAGGAGAAACAACAAATATTTGGCTATTACAACTATAACGTATTATCAAATTACACCATATGCTCTGTGTGACATAGAGGCGGAACTTAAAAAAATGGGATAGACCTAGGAATGTAAAAAATATTCGTATCCACGGGCACAGGTACCTTTGGATAAAATTCGTAATAGATAGGAAATAAATATTAAAAATGGATACATGTTATCCGCAGGTACGGGTATCATAGTATCCCTACTCGTGGATACTCATACCCGCTAAAATTTAATTCACAAAAATACCCTTATATATATACATATATATATATATATATATATATATATATGTGTGTGTGTATATATATATATATATATATATATATATATATATTTTTAAAAAATATTTTAACTTAATTTTTTCTAAATTGCACATCTTGTCTTCTGTCTTCATTCTTCCCGTTTCAAGTATTAGTACATTGTCTTCTTCCAAGTACATCTCTTGACATTCTTCTCTTTCCCTTCTTTGAAATTAGGCATATACATCAAATTCTATATAAATCGTGACTGGGCATATACATTAAACCCTATATAGATAGTGACGTTTATGATATGCTTGTTGTCAAATGATGAAATCAAAATAAGAATACTTGACTCGTGACAGTTAAGGTTTATTATTTGATTATTTTTCATGAATCAATTGAAGAAAATGAGTTTATTGATTAAAGTACTAATTAAAGAATCTCCATAGTATTGAACGTCATTTTATTATTTATTTTTATAATTGTCTGGACTTGTATGGACTTGAGTTTATTTGAACTTTATTTAAAATTTAGGACAGTAATATATTTTATTTTATTTTATTTGAATTTGTGATTAAATATTTATTTTTTAAATAATTTTGTAAATACCCACGAATATCCGTGAATACCCGCGAATATGAAAAAAATAGACGGGTACCCGTATAACGGATATCTAACGGGACATATATTTATCCAGTGGGTAAGGTACGAGGGAGCTAGTATCCGTACCCTACCAGCCTCATTGACATCCCTAGATAGATCCATTATTTTCAAACTTTTTTTTTTTAAATAGAGTTAAAAGTTAGTTTTATTAACTATTAAGGAGTGTGCAGATGTTCAAGTAAAAGTGGTGAAGCAAGATAAATTAGCTCAAACTACCTAAATTTAGAAATTTTGTATAAAATTTAAACAATATTAGGTTTAATTTGAGTATATTATTTTAACTCTTCAATTTTATCGGTTAAAATCCTCAAATAATAATGTAAAATACAAAATAAAACTTTCATGCTCCACAAATATTTAACCGTTTTGCATGTTTCAATCCATTAAATAGTCTCGCCAGTTAAGGACAATTTATATTGTACCTTATTATTTTAACTCTCCGAAATAGTTTTTAAAGATAAAACCGTAATAATAGTTTCAAGTTTTAAAACAACCGATATATCATATCTAACTATTAACCTTGACAATGTTATATAAATGAACTAAATATCATAATACTATAAAATAAATAAAATTTATTCAATTTTCTTTACCAAATCTTATTAACTATTTTACTTTGATTAAATATTTTAAACCCCAAATATTTTAGGGTTAGGTCTTGACATTTACGATTTGTCGTTTTTTTTGGTTGATTTTTTATATATAGATTTAGAAAAAAAAAAAAAGTAGTCGGATAAGATTGAAATCAATCGTTTACAATCCCACGAGGAAATAAGATATAAGGGCTACAAAACTCACAAATAGATTAAATTATCAAACACTTTTACTTAGTTCAAATAAATTTAGTGATAGACTCAAAGTCAATCACGTCTTAGATTGATCAATTGTAACAACTAAAACTAAAGGTAATATAATTGTTAGATTAATAGAATTTATAGGATAGGATATGAGTACAAAGAGTTTAAAGTTAATAATTTAAGTAACTGTTAGAAAGGTCATAGTTAAAAAACATGACAAAAGACATAAATTAAATAGGAAAATTTGATGAACATGAAAAAAAAATTTCAAAAATAGTAAAAGTAGACATAAAAGATAAGTGAGACAACATATTTTGAGTATTCTGATTTATTGGATTTTAAACCTTTCGGCTAGACCATAAATAAAATAACATTATTTTTTACTAAAAAAATATTTATTGAATGCTATAATATTTAATATTTTGTAAGTTTTTTTAATAAAAATTTGAATTTCCTGTTAATTATTTTATGAGTTTTGTAAAGTCACACCAAATATTTATAAGCAAATTTCTACAAAATATAAACAATTAATATCGAAGAGATTGATTTTTCAAATCTAGAAATTGTCGAAATGAGTTTTGTTTTTCTTGAAAAGGTTTTTGCTTTTATACGTCTAAAAATCGAATGTATGAGAATAATATGTTTAAATATCTAACTATTAATAATTGTGTTAGATTTTTGTTTCTTACATAAAATATTTAATATGCTTTTTTTATTATTATTTAAGCTTAACAAAGACCAAAAGCTTACAAGAAATGTATTGAAATTAATTTGATGTTCCTTGTTGCATGGTATTCCGCTTGCCAACTCAGACCTTAAGATAAAAACAAGTTTCTTTCATAGGAAACCATTTTTCAAACTGCTTGAAGTTAAGAGAAAGAAAATATTACTTGTAAGTTAGAAAGTCACATATAAAATTGAATAACAGCATAAATATTAAAGAAATGAACAAAAAGTAGTAACTTCTCATTTCCATCTCCAACGTTTTGTATAATTCCATGAAGTTAGTAATTGCAATAGTTAAATTGTAGTAACTAATATTTTCTACGTGACCACCATAAATATTTGTTGTTGTTGTTGTAAGATAGTTGATGAAATAGACTCAAATTATATAATGCAGATAAAGTAAGAAAAAACTGTAAAGGAACAAAATTAAATTAATAAAAATTATGATAAGTAATTAAAAACATGATAAAGCCAAACTTCTAAAATTCTCTACAATTCCGATTCATTAACATTATTAACCAAAAGTTTCTTTTACTTAACTATAATAGGATAGGATACAATGTCAATCAAATTGATATCACAGACGGGATATATATACCATAGTATTTGTATATATGAATATTTGTATCCGCTATACTTTAATTTAAATTAAAAAATAAAAATAAAAAATCACATGATTAAAATATTAACTCATTCATTTTGAATGATTTTTTCATTAATTGATTTTAATAAATTTCTATTTTTTTATAAACAGTTAACAAATACTATTTAAATTAGATATTTGCATCTTATTTCGTACCCGCACAAATATGAATACAAAACGGATTTATCAATCACATAAAATAAAAAAACCAATAATTATATAATTATATACTACCCCCTCCATTTATATTCCTGGTCTTAACCATTTAGTTTTATTTTGGTAAAAAAGAAAATTCATGGGTACAATTTTAGTACACAGAAACTAAAATAAAACTATATATTGCAATAAAACATGAGTGCGTCATCTCGTACTGAATTTCTGCTGTTGGGTCCTCATTTTCAAATGATTTTTCTAAGAAAATAATTTTATTTGCTTAAAAGCTTCAAGGGAAAGCAACTCTTTCTGAATTCTTGTTTTTCTTTTCTTCCAAATAATTGCTAAAGATACTATAAATTATTTATCTTCAAAATAAAAAATATATATTGTATTTAATTATATTATGAATAAAATCTTTTCACTTTCTTTTTCCGGATTACGTTTTACGAACAATAGGTATACAAAAGTTTGAAAGTAGTGTGCTAGATCTTCGGCATCCAAATGGAAGACTGAATTTCAGAAAAGAAGGGAGAGAAAGGTAAAAGAAAATGAAAAGTCTATTTATTTATTTGAAAACAAATTTCTGAGAATACTGCACCAATCAGAGACGTTGATTCTCTGTCTTTTTCACAGAGCAACAGATCTGAACCGTCCTTTTCTTTCTACAGTCTCAGATTCGATCCACACCCAGCCCCACCCCTTAATCAACGGTCATTAGTACAGAAATTTCCCCAAGATCCCCGACACACGAAGAGCATCACCGTTCGGAGATTTCCAGGATCGAGGATCATGGGTGTGATCAATACACAAAAATAGAAACAGTAGTACAATTAAACACAACATAAGTAATAAACGAACGTGTTCGACCTTTAACGGCGTGGCGAACCGTATATAAGCGCGTCAGCGTGAATTGGAGTGCGCCTTTTTTTTATTTAATTAATTTCAATATATATTTCCCTCTTCGTATCATAAATATTCATTCAATTCAATGCATCCATCGTCGTCATCTATTACGATTGTACCTTCCCTATGTGAACAGTGATTTCACCTCAACAACCCCTTTTTTCCTTCTTCTCTTCTCTGCGCTTTCTCAATTCAGTTGGCGCTGAATCGAAGGTGGGGAACTTCTTATCTCTCTTCTTTTTCATCACCCACTTCCATTGTGCTTTTCAATTTCTAGTTCACTTTATTTTTCAGTGTTTCCTTCTCTGCATGTTACTGGATTGGATTACTTAGCGTGGAACATATTTGGGTTTCTTTAGTTTTAGATTGGTGTAAGCGGTAATCTCGAGGTGTAGGGTAATAGTTGTTTGATCTCCCAATAATGAATGGTGAATATGGAAGAATGTTTATACTTTTGTGTTGTGATTTTTTATTTGTGACGCATAAGATCCTCGAAGGAGGCGCATTTTGATTCGTTCAATTGAAAAGGAGAGCAAAGTGTACTGTTTTTTCCTTTGATGATTTAATAATATTGGGTGGTGTTCAAAGTTGAAAGTTGAAAGTCATTATCATATATAGTTTTATAGTACTTTTATGAACGATTCCAATTAGTTAACTTCTTATTGACCAATGCCTGGGAAGCTGTCCTTGCGGGATTGTATATTACTATTGGAGTTTAACGTGGAAAATGCTTTCAGTTGGGTTTTTTTACAAGGGGAATATTGTATACTTTCTTGGTATTGCATTGATTTGCTTAGCTTTTCTTCACTACTTGCATTGATTTGCATTAATCTAAGTTTATGTGTATAGGTGGGTTCTTTCTGGTTTGGAATCATTTCAACTTTGTCAGCAGAAAAGGCTTTTGGCTCCTTGTCATGATTAATGTTTAGAGATGGTTTTGTATGAGCATTCAGATGTTTTTCAGTGGGGTCTTAATCTTCTTGATGGTGACCCTGCTTATGGTCCTGGATACTATGGCAACATAATTCAACATGATTCTGGAGACATCTATAATGGACACTACTTCCATAGCCATTATGATAATGAATGTAACCATGTAGAGAATGATGAGATCATTGCCCGTACACTTCAAGAAGAGTTTTCACAGCTAGAGATTGCTGAATCTTCTGGATATTTTCAGCAAGGTGAACAACAGTTCCATGTTCCTGAGACTCAGCCTGCATATGATTGGCATAACTCTTCAATGATGAACTACTGTTCGGGAGGTATCATTCAAGATGTAAACTTATTTTTCTTTGGTATATTTGGGATTTATTTATCTTTTTACTGGGTATTGGTTTATTCAATTAAATATTTTGCACATGCAGATCATGATTATGCTCAAGAAGGAGTTGGTGATGGAGAACCCTCTAGTTCATGTTCTAGTCCTTGTGAAACAGAGGAATATTCATTGGAGCTAACTGACAATTATCCACTTGATGATGAAGTTGGGAGGAGATTGAGTCAAATGATACCGATTCCCGTATGTTAAGCCTCCTTTGCTTCTGTAGATTCACTTTTGGATCAGCTATTGAAGCAATAAATATATATATATATATATATATATATATATATATATATATATATATATATATATATATATTTATGCCTTTTAATGCTCATTAGGTACCAAGAAGCTAATTCACTGTGTTGTACTTTTGTCAACTTATAGTGATCTTTTTCTAGTCCACATTTTCATTTTACCAAATTAATTGGTATTTATAGTAAGAAAGTCATAATAAATTATCGGTTGTTGAAAGTCTGAAATATTTAAGTCCTACAGAGCATTATTTTTCATGCTAATTGATGAGTGAAGCAACTTCTGGGTTAAGTCATCTACCATACAGTGGTCTATTCAGTAGAACAAAATAGATGCTGAATTTATCTAGTTTTCTAACAATGTGGCTTCACAAGCACTCACTTTTAGAAGTTTTAACTTTTTTTATTTTTCCTTTTTCTTTGTAATGATGAATTTTGTCCCTTCATTGGCAACCTGCTGCTTTTCACTTGTAGTATGATTTTAAGAAAGTTCATTTCTTTGGATCAGTTGTAAGACTTTTGTATTTGAATGCAGTGCTTAAAATGCCTTCGTTTTCTTGTTTAGCATGTTCCAAAAATTAATGGTGAAATTCCTTCAATTGACGAAGCAACTTCAGATCATCAAAGGCTTCTGGATAGGTATTAGTCACAAAAACTTAATATAATTGCTAAAATGTGAATAATTTTTCTCCAGTAACTGAGTATTCACTATTTTCTTTGTTGTTTTTTTTTGGTCATGTGCCACTTTTGCTTCTTTTCTGTCATTCAAGCTTTAGCTATTGTCACATATGGGCTTCATTTCAAATTGTTTTGTTTTTGAATTTTGTAAATAAATTAATGGTTAAAATATTATTGGTTGCATACATTTTTTTTTATCTGATGTACTTTTGACATGCCAAACTAAGCTGTCAAAATTTCAAACAGATTGCAGTTATATGACTTTGCGGAGAACAAAGTACAAGGCGACGGTAATTGTCAGGTGTGTCACTCATATTTATTCGATTCTAATGTTCTGAAAATCCATTGGCTAGAGTAGATTTCATTTGTTTTAGAATGTAATTATTGAGAAATATCTATTATTTTAATATGATTACGACATTATACTGAATATCAGTTTTCAAACGGGTTAGTTTTCCATTTCTGAAGTCATTTGTTGGAGGTTTCTGGGTCTTCTATTGTTCACCATCCTCATATTTCATTTCTAACCTAGTATCCACAAACACAAAGCCTCAGATTTTGAGCAGCCAAAGCCCAATACAGTTATGCTCTTACATTGGATGAGCTACACGTAACTACTTGCTCAACCTACCTTGAAAACTTTCCTAATCACATAAAAATAATTTATATTTTTCTGCTGTATCAATAGTTAGAGTACTTTATAGTTTTCATGTAATTTCCTCATGATTATTCCTCTCTAGTTCCGAGCACTGTCTGATCAATTGTATCACGCACCTGATCACCACAAGTTTGTGAGACGACAAGTTGTCAATCAGGTTTGTTGCTTGCTGTATTATGTTTCGCTTTTCTTTTATGCCTATCAGGCTTATAATATCTGCTAATGGTTTTGTGCAATTATTCTCGGATTCTTACTTTAGTTGTGTTTTTAACCAGCTTAAATCTAATCCAGAGATTTATGATGGATATGTTCCCATGGAGTACGATGATTATTTGGACAAGATGTCTAAGTAATAATCTCCCTCTCTCTCTCTCTCTCTCTCTCTCTTTATATATATATATATATATATATATATATATATATATATATATATATATGAGTAG
>Ga0214542_1008756_pt1 | contig 16366 bp, 8 predicted proteins | sample CNSS1metaG_FD_160096 | JGI IMG/M metagenome (GOLD analysis project Ga0214542, IMG submission 160096) | Root nodule microbial communities from cowpea collected in UCLA plant growth center, Los Angeles, California, USA - CNSS1 | ecosystem: Host-associated > Plants > Roots > Nodule | place: USA... | reverse complement strand
ATATGTGTTTGTGTGTATATACAGACATATAAAGCTCTACCCCTACAGTAACGATGACATAGATCCCTAATATATGACAATACAACACTTGTAATGATTAGTAATTACAATATTTTTTGTCACTTAACAAAATATTTGTTCTTGACTCAACTGCATAGAATGGTGTGGTGATAAAAGTGACGAAAGGTATGGTGGGTACGTGTTTTTTATGTGTGGAGCACCTATTTTTATGGTGTTTTAAGGAGTTACTGCGGGCATTGTCTTCACATGAGGCTGAAATAATTGTAGCCTCAATGGGACCTTGTCAACCTTGCAGCTTTAAAATTTGATGCCAGAGATGAAGATTATGAACAGACTAGTGGACAACAAATCAACAATAAGCTTGGCTTAGGTGGTGACTTAGATTTTATGAGAGCCTCTTATGATCGAATCAATTTAGGATGGTTAGAGAGGTGATACAAGTGCAGTTTATTGCTAATTTGAATTAAGTGGAAATGTTGCAAATTATTCAGCAAGTGTTGTACGTGAGGTGGTTGGTTAGAGGGTTGTTAATTAATTTCTATCTTTTTTATAGAGCAAAAATATCACTATATAACAGGCAATCCTAACTATGTTGGAACCCTAAGTTATATTAGTCATTTGCGGCATACCCAAAATAGCATTAAAAAATAAAAGACAAAATATATGTGGACAGTTAGATATATCATGTTAATTAGGAAAACATAGCGTATATTGTTTATTAGAGAAAATAGACATTGTTTGGTAATGGTAAATATTGTTGATGTTTATTACAATATCTTTTATTTATCATATTTATGTTTGGTTTATCATATTTATGTTTGGTTGCCATATATTCTTGTATCGTTCTTTATTATCAATTCATTCACCCTATATGTGTATTTTGGGCACAAAATTGCTTTAACATGATGTTTTTTAATACGTATTTCTGTTATTTGTAATTGTCTATCCTATTTTGTGAAATTCTCTCAACTTTCTATGTAATTTATGAGAAAATTACGAATACCCAAGCATATAAATAATGATTTTGAGCATAAAATAATCATTTTCTAAATGTCCAAGACATTTATTAGTGCATCCGTTAAGAAAATTGATAATTGTGGTTCCATCATGAAGTGGTGGTTCATGTTTGATTTAGGTTTTTCTTCTTCCGGTAATTTCAACGGAAGCGTTTATAGCAGTAACAATTTCTTTTCTTTCTGCTAAGGTAGCTATTTGTAAGGATGGCAATAGAGCGAGGTGGGACGGGTTTCACTGTCTCATCTGTAAAAACAATTTATCATTATACCCAAATTTAATGGGTATCAAACTTGTGTCTCATTCCCACTGAGTAAGGGATATAATCTTGTATTCATATCTGTACCTGCTTTTTTACTATTTTAATATTAATTTTAATTAATTTTTATAAAATAATAAAAAATTACGGTAAAGGAAACATAATATTATTAAATATTCAATATTAGGAGGATGGTTGTTTCTCAAATATTTTGAAATAAATTATAATGGTTTATATTTTATATTAGAATACTAAATAAAATTTCATGAGAACCAAAACATTTATTAAATTTGCAAACATTAATGAAACCTAGTTGATAAAATTTAAAAATATTTTTTTAAAAAAATATAAAAGGAAAAAAAATTCAAATTAAAATATATTTTAAATATTTATTTACTTTAATTTTTTAAATTATAGTGACTCTCTTTTTTATACACTAATAAAAGTTATAATACATCACTTGATCAAAATGATGCAAAGAACAAATAAAAAACATAATAAAATTTTAATATAGATATTGTATCTTTGAAATTCCAATATATGTTAAATGGTGATAAAAATTGTTCATAGCAATTACATTAAATTTTTATATTGTAGTATATAAAAATTATTTATACAATTATAGTGAAAAAATTAAAGTATGATTATAATGAGTTATAAAATAAAAAATAATTAGATAAAATATATTGAAATAGTATTGAAAATAAACAAAAAATAAAAATATTAAAAAATTAACAAATGTGTGTCTTATAAACAATTTGGAGACTATTAAAAGGAATCGCACAAAGAAAAACAAATGTATAATTAAGGGTATGATAAGATGAAAAATATCTTAAAGATCTAAGAAAAATTTTCAAATATCAACATATATACTCACTGGTTGAGAAATAACAAAAATTGTTTTAGCGAAACAAAAGAGTTCTTCAAATGAAACAAAAATTAATAATAATAAGTAATTTTTTTTATATTACCTAGTAAATAAAAGGTTTATGCTATTAAACACTTAAATTGAGAGTATTAAACATTCATGTGAAAGAAAAATATACAATAAATAAAAATATTAAAAAATAATAGAAATATTCAAATGTTAGAAATACAATTTTTTTTAATTAATATACATCATTTTAACATAATTACATAAAGGTTATGATAAAATAAAAAATATATTGGAGATGCGAATGAGTTTCATAACAAACAAATAATTAAAAGAAAAAAAATAAAAAGTATATATATATATATATATGATTACTTAATTAATTGTGAATATTTTAATAATTTAAACAATGATAGAGATATGGCGGGGACGGGTATTATGGCGGGGATATGTACATCCTCATTCCCATCCCCATATCCAATTGAAAAAATCAGGGATTTCCCCTACCCATACCCATACCTAGTCAATGCGGGAATTCCCCGTCAAAACGGGGACGGATTCGGACAATACCCACGGAGGCGGGTTTATTTGCCATCTCTACCTGTTTGGTTTTCATCTTCTCGCTTCCCTTTAATTTCCTTGGTTCCGATTCAAATGCGTTCGCTCGCCATTGAAAGTGGCAACACCTTTATCTATCTCTGTTGCTTTATCTATTGCCATTTGAGATAAAAATCACAGAAACGACCAACGCAATGTTTATTAATTTCAGTTTTTATTCCCATAAGGATTTAGGTTGCAGTAGTGCCTACACGGTTTTTATTTTCTTCTCTTTTTCTTTCTTTAAGAAACTGTTATTGCCACATTCGAGGCGCTAAATAGCAAATAGCAAAGGCAAGTCAAGTTTTATATTTTTCTGTGAATCCTTATCGAGAACCGAGAGTAAGGATTTAGGGTTTTAGAGGAGTGACTGTTGTTGGATATTTTATATAGGCTAAATAGGGTTTGATTAAGGGGGGGAGGGGGAGGGGAAGAAGGAAGAGAGCAACGAGCCTATTATTGATGCCCTGTTATCACAATTGTTTGACTACTAAGAAATCTTTGGTTTGATTTTTATACTATGGTGATATTTTAATGGAGAAATTTCTAGTGATGCATTGTGTTATAATATAATGTGTTTGATTTGTATTTTTTGTGAATGGAGCATCTAGAAGACAATTTCTCCCAAGCTAACTTCGATACACCTATGCACCCTGATTTCAAGGTCATTCATTAACTTAAGACCGTAACTTAAAATTAATATCTTTAAATTCATCTATCAAATTCTATAACAAGGTTTTGTACTATTTTATGGTTCTTTTTTTTTTGGTTGAATTCTTATTTTTTATATTTTAGGTGCTAACCAGAAAAGTTAACAATGCTGGAAGGACTATTATGGATACCCAAGTAGTTCAAGTGGCCATGTGCGAGGTAATGCTAAAATGCTAAAAGCAACTCACAAACATATTGTCTAAGTAGCAAAACAAGAAAACTAGTTTTGTAAGTTGATGATATTCTTATATGTATATATAATATCAAATTATCAACTACTGATTTTTTGTTTTTTATTTTTATTTTTTCCAAATTCAGTGATTACTGCACTACAACACTCTCGTGGGCAAGTCCTATTCATGGAGGGGTATTAAAGGTTTCACGTGTTTCCCAAGTCAAAATTTGCCACAATGTATGCCTAAAGAAGATCATATCATGTGCAGTCCACAACTCTAAAGATCAATGTGGTTGAAGTTTCTCATAGATGATATACCAACTTAGATACATTAGAAAAATGTTAGATAAGTTTTTATTTTTTCATTAAGTTGCTCATATATGATACACTATATTGTTCACTAGCTATTGGCTAAACCAACCATATAATTTGTTGGCTAGATTTGATTGCCACTTTCTTGATATTAGTAAACTTTGTTCAATGCTTTTTGCTAAAACTATAATGATAGAAGTTTTATGGCTGAAACTATAACTATAGAAGTTTTATGGTTGAAACTATAATTATAGAAGTTTTATGGCTGAAACTATAATTATAGAAGTTTTATGGCGTGCTAGCTCATAAGTGATTACAGTATCAGTGACTACATTAAGTGACTTTCTGTGTACAAGTATGTGTATTTTTCTTTGTAAGATTTTGCATACAAGGATGTCCTCATTCAATTAACAATTAACTAGTTTTGGAACTTTCTATGTACAAGTATGTGTATTTTTCTTTGTAAGATTTTTCACACAAGGATGTCCTCATTCAATTAACTAGTTTCTTCGATAGTATCTTCTTGTGTACAACGATTGAAATAAACGTTAAATCATACCACAAATGCACATTTGAAAGGCCATCTAATTATCACACCATCAGTTATCACATTAAGTGTCTTTTTATGTACAACTATATGTCTTTTTTATTTGTAAGATTTTGTACATATCTCGTTACCTCAATCAATCAAATAGTTTCTTCAACGGTAAATGATTATATTAATTCCCTCAATCAAGTAGTTTCCTAAACAATAAATGATTATATTAATTATCATTAATTGCTTTAGTTGAATCATAGCAGAAATGCACATTTCAAAATTGACTTTCTTTGTACAAGTATTTGCATTTTTATTTGTAAGATTTTGTACACATCTCCTTCCCCTCAGTCAATTAAGTAGTTTCCTCAACCGTAAATGATTATTTTTACTACGATATTAATTTTCATTAATTGCTTTAAGAAGTAAACATTGAATCATACCACAAATGCACATTTTAAAGGTTATCTTATTACCACACCAACAGTGATTACATTAAGTGTCTTTCTATGTACTTCTATATGTCTTTTTCTTTGTAAGATTTGGTACACACTTCCTTTCCCTCTGGCCATTAAGTATATTCCTCAATAGTAAATGATTATTTTCATATGATATTAATTTTCATTAACAAATAAACGTTCATTGATAACATACATACACATGTTTAAGGCTCCTCATTACCACATTTTAAACGTCCTCATTACCTCATTATTAGTATATCACCATAGTAAATGATTTTCGTATGATATTAATTTTCATTAACAAATAAACGTTCATTGATAACATAAATGCAAATGTGATAACTCAATTTCTATACCTTCATATTGAAGCTTATTACACTCACTTGCCATTTTAGTTTCCTTTATCTTTCAATCTTAACTTAAAAATGTGATATTTTAAGTTGTTTTCAGAAGCTGCAATATCGTCTGGCAGTATTTTTACCGCCCAGCGCATCTTAAAGGATCATTTTCCACTGTCACGTTCCCGCCTGGCGCTACCCTAATGCCGCCAAGCTCTGGCGGAAAAACGCTGATTTTTCAACACTGACCTTTGCTGCTTGTTTTGATCATAACTTTCTCTACAGGTGTCCAAATGAGTTGGTTCTTGTTGCGTTGGATTCTACACTCAAAGAGCTTTAATTGAAGTGGTAGAACGCAATTTTTGGAATTTTGTGCGAGATGCAGTTTACTCTGGAAGATAGCAGCAATTACAAAGGCAAAAACCACCTTCGTTGAAAATTTGGTGCATTTAGCAAAGCCTTGAAGCATACCCTTTCTTCACCTAATGGGCTTCTTCTCTGCACATGGAATGGCCCAAAAAGGGAGCTGATCTAGGGTTGGCCATCATTGCCACATCAGCAGACAAAACAGAAGAAAATTCTGTGAGGACTGGCAGCACACACACTCAGAAAAGCAGGATCAGCTTTTGCAGCTTTTGGCAGGATTTTGTTGAAAATTTGGAGAGGCAATTGGGGAGAGTGGAGGGGGCTGGAATCTGAAAAAATAGGGGGAATAGAGAGAGCAGGGGAGCTCTCGAGTTTTTCTTTGGGGTTCTATGGGATTTTCAATACAATGCTAATTTTTGCACATTTCTATATGACTAGTATTTTGGGATTGGTTTTACCGGACTGAAATATGAAGATCATGGCACTGTTTTATTGCTTTGAGGGTATCATGTATTAGGAATATTTCTTCGTTAGTGGCTTGTGTTTCATCATTGCTCAACTTACTCAACTTGTTCAAACTAACATGTTTTTGTTGTCCCAAATCTGCTATCATCTTTCAGTGATCAGTTTGCATCTGTAACAGCCTAGGATCCACTCATTCATGCATATCAACTTGTACTTGTGTGAAGCTTATCTTGCATTCATTTTTAGCATCATTAAAGGTCCACTGTTATTGCTCAATTCTGATTTTGCAGTCATGCATTTATGTTGCTGCAAGCTCTAATTTCTCTGCTGCCATATTCTTCCAGTTTTTTTTTTCAAACAGCAGTAGCATTAGTGTTGTATGTGTAGGGGTTGCATTCTCAATGGTTTGAGCGTGGCTGCATTTGACTGAATTGTAGCTACGCATTCACGCATGCTTTATTTCATCTAGGTTCACTTTCACTCTCTTTTTAGATCTAATGCACCATTCACCATTCCCATTCAGATTCCATATCACATCATGCATTCTGCATTGCATTTATTCTTGTCATGGCATACTCTTAATTCAGTTTACATTCTTGCATGTAGTTTAGTTTAGTTTGTGGAGTTAATCTTTAGTCTTGAGTTATTTCTTTTTGTTTGAATTAAATGTGTAACAGTCTAGTATTTTAAATGAATTTAGTTTTCTTAGTTTAGTACTTTTTAATTGCTTTTATTTCAATTTCATTATCTATCTTTTATGCTTTAAAAAAATCCCCCAAAAACATGTATTTACCATTCAATCCACTCATTGTATTAGCTCCGTCTTTGGACTGACCTGAGTTGATCCTTATACTGCATTAGTAAAGGGTAATTAATTCAATTTGTTTGGGACAGTTTAGGCGACAAAAGCTGTCAAGCAAAATGTTTAAGGCTCCTCATTACCACATTTCAAACGTCCTCATTACCTTATTAGATTTTGTACATATGGACTTCCTCATTATCAGTAACAGAAAGTGTCTTTCTATGTACATCTATCTATCTTTCTGTTTATAAGATTTTGTACATATGAACTTCCTTATTACCATACACCTTCAGTAACAACACTAAGTGCATCTCTAAGTACAACTAACTATTTTCTTATTTTTAAGATTTTGTACACATGCAATCTTACGCGCCAGAGAGCACTCTTTTGTTGCATCCAGACTTCTTTTTGTGATGATCCGGCTCTGGTTGAAGCTGATGACTATTCAGCTGAACTCTTTGCCTCAAGAGAAGAAGCCTCTTTTGCCTCAAGAGAAGAATCCTCATGATTTGGCTTTGTGTCCATTGGATTAGAAATCAAGGTTTGAATAAAAATAAAGCAAAATAACTCCTTATTGGTTACCTATGCAAATATAACAACCCTAGTTTAATTAAAAAAACAAAAACCATGCTACTTAATCAATAAATATCAAAAAATACATAACTTGCATATAGTATGAAGCTTACACGGTTCCAGCCATATGTTGTATTTGAGTTTAATCAATAATCATGACAATATAACTAAACATCCATGAATAAGAAGAAAACCATATATCATGTAGGTGGAAAGGTTGTTACAATGTCAGAGCTTCATTGTCAAAATTAACCCTCTTCTTCTTCGTGGCATGAGTACTAAAGCCCAACATGTAACAAGTAAGTTGGATGTCAAAAAACATCTATAAGAGCAATAAGAGCAAGCTCATAACTAGAGTACAATATCTACTTATTCCAAATAAATTCATCCCTAAATGTCTTTGATTCTCCTTTTGCACACATCATATCTAAAATCTTCAAGAAATTTTTAATCCACAGTTTTTTATAACCCACACTTTTAATAATTTTTTTTAGGTTCGCCTCTCTTCCTTCTTCCCCTTTACCCCTTTAATCAAACTCTATCTGGCCTATATAAAATACCCAGCCAAAGTCACTCTTCTCAAACCCTAAATCCTTAGTCTCGGTTAGGATTCGCGTAAAATATAAAACTTGGTTGGCCTTTGCTATTTCTATTTACCTCCTCGAATGTGGTAGCAACAGTTTCTTAAAGAAAGAAAACAGAAGAAAACAAAAACATGTAAGCACTACTGCAACCTAAATTCGTATGGGAATAAAAATTGAAATTAATAAACATTGTGCGTTGGCCGTTTCTGTGGTTTTTCTCTCAAATGGCAGCAGAGATAGATAAAGGTGTTGCCACTTTCAATGGCGAGCGAACGAATTCGAAGTGAAACCAAGGAAATTAAATGGAAGCGAGAAGATGAAAACCAAATAGGTACCTTAGCAGAAAGAAAGAAATTGTCGCTGCCATAAACGCTTTCGTTGAGATTACCAGAGGAAGAAAAACCCAAATCAAACATGAACCGTCGCTTTAGTGATGGAACCGCTTCTCTCGTTGACGTTCTCTGTCTTTCACACGCGCCCATCTATTTCTCCACTCCAACACGCAATTAATTTACCACATCACACAACTTCAAATTATTCAAAAACAAAAATAAAATGCCATGAGTCGGTGACACGTAAGCGAGTTAAAAAGAGGTAAAAAATACCAGGTGAAACTATCGTTATCCTTTTCTGTGATATAGCACATGCAAGCCAACATACATACAACAAACACAACAACTTGAAACATTTCGTCCCTTTTTTTCATGTTCAATCATCTCCCACTACTTAGCTACCTTATGGAGCATTTCTTCTTGTACCATGTAAATATGAAAATTCCTACTTTGTTATTTTGGTTTAAAGTTTATTTTTTCAAATTTTACAGTGTGAAAATGATTTGGGTTGTATAATTTAAAAGTTATATTGTAGGTTGCACAACATTAACTCATTTTTTGGATGAAAGAAATTTGTAGATTGTGTAATTAAAAAAAGTACTGTACCGTCCAAGGAATTGTCGACTTCAACATGCTCATTTTGATTTCGATCCGTTAAATATTTATCATAAAACAATGAGTTTCAGTCAAGGGCCGAGGTTACGAGCAAGGAACCCGAGCAGGATTTTGACCGAGCAGGAATTGGGTCGAGCAAGATTTGGGCCAAGCAGAATTTTTGCCGAGCAGGATTTTGGCCGAGCAGGACGAGCATGAATTGGGTCGAGTAGGATTTTGGCTGAGTAGGGCTTCGGCCAAGCAGGATTTTGGCCGAGCAGGATTTAGGCCGAGCAATAATGGGCCATGCAAGATTTGGGCTAAGGTGGTTAATTCGTTCCTAAAAGAAAAGAATTTAATATCTAGCGAAAAAATAGGAATCAGTTGCTGATATTTAGCCACACTAACACGTTTTCCTACAAATCAAGTAGGTAGGAGGCCTATATAAAGGAGAAGAGAGAAGAGATGGAGGACCTTTTTTGGGGAAATAGAACTACTGAACTCCAAAAAATGGAAAACGCATATCTACCGGTGTAAGAGCTAGAAAGGTAGTTTGTTCTTGGTTTTCGTTTCCCTAGGTTTCGAGACCGGAACATTGGCGCCCACCGTGGGGCCCGGTAAAATGAGGTCCCAACCACAATAACGTGAATAAATCACATTGATAAAGTAGTCCACGATGAAAGCGTCGATGGCGGAGTTGGGAAGGAAAAGAGATGATAGGTCTTTTGATGCTCGATGACGAGGGCTCGTGATAACCTCTGATGAGGTTTCAACGGTGGCGATCTTAACAAAGCTGAACGGAGAGGTTAGCTCTAGGCCGACCTTGAAGATATAAGGGATCCGACGATGGTCATCCCTAGGTCTCCTCCACAAACACAATGTTGGGCGGAGAGGTAGGCTCTGGGCCAACCTCAAATCAGGAAGTGGCTCAACATTAATCAGCCCAAAATCTCACGAACAAGCACGAAGTTGGATGGAGATGTAGGCTCTCGACCGATCTCCACTATATCCTCTTTATAAACTTTTCAATTATGTTATTTTTCCTTATCATTAAGAGCTCGTGAATTACTAATTTTGCAAGGCAACAAAAAAAAAGACTCAAACTCAACGGGAAAACAAGTTGGCCTCTGCCAAATAAAAAATGCCTAAAGTAGATCAACTCCTACAATCTACACATTCCATCTTGGTTGGAAGCGAAGCAGGCAATAACTTGTCTACACAAAAACTACCATTGTGATTTACTTGTTTGATATTGAGGGCTCAACTCGGATTCGACCTCGCTACGAGCGAGAGAATATCTCAGTACGTTGAGGACTCAACTCGGATCTGACCTCATTACAAGTGAGAGAATATCTCAATACGCTGAGAATTCAACTCGGATCTGACCTCGCTACGAGAGAGAGAATACCTCAGTATGTTGAGGACTCAACTCGGATCCGACCTCGCTACGAGCGAGAGAATACCTCAGTATGCTGAGGACTCAACTCAGATCTGACCTCACTACAAGCGAGAGAATATCTCAATACGCTGAGAATTCAACTCGGATCTGACCTCGCTACGAGAGAGAGAGAGAATACCTCAGTATGTTGAGGACTCAACTCGGATCCGACCTCGCTACGAGCGAGAGAATACCTCAGTACGTTGAGAACTCAACTCGGATCTGACCTCGCTACGAGCGAAAGAATACCTTAGTACGCTAAGGACTCAACTCGGATCCGACCTCGCTACGAGAGAGAGAATACCTCAGTACGCTGAGGACTCAACTCGAATCTGACCTCACTATAAGCAAGAGAATACCTCAGTATGCTGAGAACTCAAGTTGGATCCGACCTCGCTACGAGCGAGAGAATACCTTAGTACGTGGAGAACTCAACTTGGATCCGACCTCGCTACGAGCAAGAGAATACCTTAGTACGCTGAGGGCTCAACTAGGTCTGACCTCGCTACGAGCGAGAGAATACATAAGTCCGTTGAGGACTCAACTCGGATCCAACCTCGCTACAAGCGAGAGAATATCTCAATACGCTGAGGACTCAACTCGGATTCGACCTCGCTACGAGCGAGAGAATACCTTAGTACGCTGAGGGCTCAACTCGGATCCGACCTCGCTACGAGAGAGAGAGAGAAAGAGAGAGAGAGAGAGAGAGAAATAGAGAGAATATCTCAGTACGCTGAGGACTCAACTCGGGTCTGACCTCGTTGCGAGCGAGAGAATACCTCAGTACGTTGAGTGCTTCAGTAGGCCGACCTCAATTTTATCATTTTTATGTCGAGGTCTCCCTCGGGCCGACCTCATGTTGATCATCTTACTTGTGTTATGTTGAGGTCTCCCTAAGGCGGACCTCAGCTAGATCAATTTACATATTACTTGTCTTATATTGAGGTCTCTCTCAGGCCAACCTCAGGTTGATGATCTTACTTGTCTTATGCTGAGATCTCCCTCAAGTCGACCTCAATTTTATCATTTTTACGTCGAGGTCTCCCTTGGGCCGACTTCAGGTTGATCATCTTCCTTGTGTTATGTTGAGGTCTCCCTAAGGTCGACCTCAACTAGATCAATTTATATATTACTTGTCTTATACTGAGGTCTCCCTCAGGGCGACCTCAGGTTGATGATCTTACTTATGTTATGTTGAGGTCTCCCTAAGGCCGACCTCAGCCAGATCAATTTATATATTACTTATCTTATGTTGAGGTCTCCCTAAGGCCGACCTCAGCCAGATCAATTTAAATATTACTATTCTTATGTGAGGTCTCCCTTAGGTCGATCTCAACTTAATCATTTTACTTATCTTATGTCGAGGTCTCCCTCGAGCCGACCTCATATGTTGAGATCTCCCTCAAGCCGACCTCAACTTGATCATTAGGAATTGGGTCAAGCAGGATTTTGGCCGAGCAGGATTTGGGCCGAGCAGTAATTGGGCTGAGCAAGATTTGGGCCAAGGTGGTTAGTTTGTTCCTAAAAGAAAGGGATTTAATATCCAGCGGAAAAATAGGAATCAGTTGCTGATATTTAGCCACACTAACACGTTTTTCTACAAATCAGGTAGGTAGGAGGCCTATATAAAGGAGAAGAGAGGAAGAGATGGAGGACCTTTTTTGGGGAAACAGAACTACTGAACATCAGAAAATGGAAAAGTCATATCTACCTGTGTAAGAACTAGAAAGGTAGTTTGTTCTTGGTTTTCGTCTCCTTGGATTTCGAGACCTGAACAAGTATATTTGACTTTTGAATTTAAAAGAGTGTTTTTTTTTTTCATTTCTAAATTACACAATTTGGATTTTTTTTTCTTTAAAAGAACTTAGTGATTTTAGAATTCGAAAGTTGTCTGTATATTGTACAATCCGAAATAAGGATCAAGAAGGCTTATATCGGAATGCAATGTGATACTGCCTTAGAGGTAGAAAATGTAAGAGTAGGAAAAGATACTATGGGAGGAATGAAGGCAAAAGAAGAAAAGAAAGGACTAGTGGTGGTGACTTAAAAGATAAGACACGACCAAAGAAGAAAGAAAGGACCAATGGTGATGTAAAAGATAGTAGAAATTAAGGATGTTTTTGTCTTTTACGTATCCCTATGGAGGTTCAGGAACAAAAGGTGCAGGAACAAAACTGAGGATGCATGAAGAAATATCCTACCTTAGTGAAACGATGCAAAAATTGCGGTTTCTGTACCTAACGAAATTACAAAGTGTACGTAGAATGACTTATTGGTTGTGTAAATCCTTCTGGCATCAACAATGACTTATTGGTTGTGCAATTCATAAATGACTTTCAAACTTCACAATTCAAAAGCTTGTTTTTTACACAAAAAAAAAAAATACTTATGAATTGTAGGCGCTCCCAGATTTCACAATTCAACAACTTTTTTTATAAATAAAATGACTTCTAGGTTATGCAAAAATGACTTTGAAGTTGTACGATCCAAAAGTCAGAAAAGATTTTGAATTGCACAATCCAAAGAGAAAATCTTCCAGATTGCACAATCTATAATTTACAATAACTTCCAAATTATGTAATCTGGGAACATTTTTTTCATGCAAAAATTGACTTCCCAATTGTTTTGTAAGGAAGTCTTTTTAAGTTTTTCGATTGTACAATCTAAGAATCATTTTAAAAGCATTGTTCTATGTAAAAAATGACTTACAAAAATTCACTTTTTTCCTAAACCAAATGGACAATTGGGGATTTTAATGTATGTGGATTTCTAAAAGGAATGAAGGTGTAAAAGAAATTATGGAGCTGAAAAAATAAATCTCCTACCGAAATAAGTTAATAAGTTAGATGTACTAAATTTCTAAAACTAAGTCGCTCAAAAATGAACAAACATAAGTTGTGATATATTTTGCTTAAGTTATGTCACATGCATTTTATTTCCCATGGTTGTGGTAAGTCATATATTATGATATATTCAACATTTTAGATAAAACAAGTTAAATGATTTAAATTTCGTTTGAGTATAAGAACTTGTTCTTTTCTATAGAATGTTTGAGTATGCTTCTTTACGCAATATAATTTGATAAAATATATAAGCTTTGGCAAATGTTCTTAGACATCTTTTAAACGTTGAAATCTTCATGGTTTAATCCTAAGGAACTTTCATTTTCTTTGAAAATTAAAATAATAATGTCTAAATGATAACAATAACACGTTTTTTATGACAAAATTTAGGAGTAACAATACGGACTAATCTAATCTGCCTAAGTTAGATCGGTCCGCCACAAGAAAATCAATTTTATTTTCTTAATTTTTTAAAATTCTTATAATTATATATAGATGTATATATTAAAGGTATATTATGAATATTTTTTAAATTTTAATTAATTAATTTATATTATTGAGCAAATTAAATCAGCTGTTATATTTACATATTAAATTATTACATTATAATTAATAATTGAAACTTAATTTATGATAATAGTTTAAATATATTTTCATCCTTTACATAATATAATACACACACAAAATTAAAAATATTTCTTTATTTTAATTTCTATCATAAAAGGGTTAGTAAGTTAAAAATTTCAATTTAGTTCGTCGAGTCAAGCTCATTTTGTCATTCATAACAAAACTAATATTATTTGTTATAGTAAAATAAACGCGATTCTTAGACTTTGAAGATTTACTCTCAATTGTCTAGTATAGTCTTTTAAGAATTAGATATCATAAATGTTTTGATCATAAACAAAAAAGTATATTCAAAGAATTTTTCAGACTCTTTACAAGATCATTTATAACAATGTGTGGTAAGAATATGGGACTACATAGACGATAAACACATTCAAGAAAAACAATAAAAGTAAGATATTATTCAAAAACAACCAGCAGACTATCTAGGGAAAATAAAGTTGACCACACATATACAAAAGACAATCTAAACATAAAGATCACCCTACAATCAAAGCATGTTGAACACATATGTTCAAATTGAATAAACTAGTTCTAGAAGGTTATGGGCGCATATGATAGGCTTGGAGACTAAGCTGGTGTTCTTTTCTTTTCAAGACATCTCCTTTAGACCTAGTTTTTAGAAGCTTAGTTTGTCTTTTTATGTGTACACCCTTTGGCTTTGTATTTTTGCTAAGAGGCTCCTCACCCTAAAGGGTTAAATGTTTTGAGAAAATACACACATTATATTCAACCATTGTGAGTGCTCTCCTTTAGGAGTGTTCTTCTCTTAAGTTTTATCTTGAGATTTGCACTCAAGTGGTGGCATCCTCACTCATCTTAGCTTAGTGATCCTTTGTGTCCCCTTAAGTGGCGTGCTTACCTTGAGCTCCTCATCACCTCTTTTTGTCTTCTATCTTTGTTCACCCTTTCTTTCTTTTTAGTTTCATATGCATGCTTTATTCGAACATTTTTATTTCTATTGCCTTCATTTGTTTTCTTGTTTAACTAAACTTCTCCTCTTCTTTTGAGCTCCTTTAATTGCACATTCATATCTAGATAACATTGGTTATCTTAATGTCCAATGAGAATCTTCATGGAGCTTTCTTAATCAGCATAACATTATATTTTCTAACATTTAAAATGGGTCTTTATTAAAAAATAATGTCAAATGGGAAGATTTCCTTGAAGTCTTACGTAGTGTTCGTATGAGGGAATTCTACTATTGAAGCAAATTTGAGAGAGTTGATTTTGGTATTCCAAGCAAATTTGAGAGAGCCAATTTTGGTATTCCAACGCATTCGTTTGTGATTATTTGAAGGGATATGCGAGAGCGTATTTGGGGGATAGATGGATTAATCCATCCCCTCAAAACTGTGAAGATACTACATGTGGTTTGGACAGATGACGAAACTACCCTTGCTCACGTTTCCAAAAGCATCTGCCAGATTCCTTCCTCTGTCGAGATTCTTGATCAATATTCTCTGGTCAACTGAGCAAGATTTTGTCCTGCATTGCTTATTTTTCGAAGATCAATTTAAAATGGAAGTAGTAGTGTGATTGTGAATGCTGATCCGACTCGCAGTGGTGTTTTGAGAGGTGAGTTATGGTGGGTGTGTGTGTGTGTGATTGTTGAGTGCATGGAGGGGAAGAATATGAGGTGGTTTGGGGTGTGGTGGTCGAGGAAGAGGATGAAGGGGTGGCAGTGGTTGCCCGAGGTGGTGGTTATGGTTGGACGTTGGACGTGGTCGGGTGGTGATATGCACCAGTGTTGCGGTGCTGCATTGTGTTTTGAGAAGTGGATGGCACCGACCGGTGCCTTGGTTTATAAAGGGATGACACCGGTTACGACACCTGTAACGCCCCAATTAATTAATGAGCGTAATTAAAGGAAACGTCACATAATTATAATATAACAGCGCAGTTCTGGGGTTTAAACGTAAGACTTTACAAAATAAGGCACACCACGATGCCACAAGAGATAAAAGAGTATCATAAAAGTCTGCTGGAACACTAGCATATAAAGACTGACAAATACATAGGCCGTAGCCCTCAAGATATCCCAAGAAAACTAAGTTGTAGAGTCGCCTCCTCCCTGATGACCACGATGATCCCTCGCGTCTGCTCCCATCGATAAATTGATGATCATCGCAAAGATAGAAACACGACATACAAGGCAACCAACAAGAAAAGGGTAAGTTAGAGCCAATCAACATCTTTATCATACAATTAAACATACTTTCGCCATCCAATATTAGTACCACATCCAAGCATGTTAAGACTTTCAATCAATACACTACGACTCGACTCGACTCATTCGGATATGTATAACTTAGTCAGATTCAGCGGATGCTTGCACTTGTGGTGGATACCTCTGCTCGACCCTGAGCTGCTCATCTCCGAGCTATGTGTTACAAGTGTTACGATGGATCAATTTTCCCTCACCACAAGGTTAGCCCTTAATGA
>Ga0214542_1008754_pt1 | contig 16373 bp, 5 predicted proteins | sample CNSS1metaG_FD_160096 | JGI IMG/M metagenome (GOLD analysis project Ga0214542, IMG submission 160096) | Root nodule microbial communities from cowpea collected in UCLA plant growth center, Los Angeles, California, USA - CNSS1 | ecosystem: Host-associated > Plants > Roots > Nodule | place: USA... | reverse complement strand
ATATATATATATATATATATATATATATATATATATATATATAATATTTATAAATCATTCCTCAAATTAATAACTTGATTTTGTTCTTTTTGTAATAAAAGATATATTTGTTTAAAGTCAACTATATTTATTATAATTATATTTCTACATTGAATATGATTTTGTTACAATAAATTGGTTTAAAAATTATGTCATGTAGTTTAACATTAAAAATTATTTTATGTCTATATAAAATATGGTGGTTTTTATTTTTACTCCCTGCCTTTTTCTGTTTTTGAAAAAAAATACCCATTTCTAGTTCTTAAAATGTCATAATGAGAACCAAAACAAAATATCTGGAAAAAACTAAGTTACGAGTTTAATACTTAACTTAAATAGCTTATAAGTTAATCCAATGCTTATTTATCAAAGATCTTACCATAATTAAACAAAGCTTATGAAGAAATTCAGTAAGTTAGAAGCTAAATTATTTGACATATTAAAAGTTATTATATATATATCAGTCAAATGTAGTCTAATTCGTCATTTAAGTACTATTGAATTTGACTGAAGTGTTCTATGAAAAATAACTAAGCGTGTTCTCAACCAAGAAATTTTTCACCACTTCATAGAAGATTCATTTCCTTTTCATTTTGAAGACGACATACAAGACATCAATTATAAAGTCGTTTTATCAAAGCAATCATGATTTTAGCCAGACAAAAATCTCTTAGCACTAATTGTTATTTATTTCACTTTCATTTATTATTTAGATGTAAAATGATCAATTTCACAGGTACGATGTAAGTTAAAAAAAAAAAACTAGGATTAAATATGTTTTTTTTGTCCCTTGACTTTTAGTGAATTTTGGAATTAGTCAAATTCAAAACTTTATATCAATTTAATCTTTCATTTTTCGAAATACGTGGATTTAGTCCTTTTAATATAATTTTATTAGATTTATTTGATGTTTTGTACGTATTTTAAGATTGTACTTGAGTTGTTTATATTGTTTGACACATTTTTGTTTTAATGTTAAGTCAAATAATATTAGAAAACGCATTTGAAATGTCAAATAAACTTAACAAAGTTGTATTAAAATGTCTAAATTCACCTATTTCAAGAGATGAAGGACTAAATTGGTTAAAAATTTTGAAATAGACTAAAAATTAAGGAAAAAAATAACTTAACCCAAAAAACTATCGATAACAATTAGAATAATAAATAGTGTAGTAATGGATGTTACGTATAAATTTTTTTGCAAGTACTGGTAAAAATATTAACTCTCTTTCTAAAATAAAATAAATTTATGCATTTAACTTCTATATGCGTTTTTTTTTATCTAATAACTAAAAAAATGTATAAATTGATATTAATTTACAGATAAAATCTTAATTTAATTTTTCATTTGTTACACATATAATTATTTATAACAAAAATTATTAAATAACTTCTGCCTTCCCTCCGACTTGGATTCTAATTATTCAGAAAAAAAGAAACTTGGATTTTAATTAATTAAAATACTTAAATAATTAATTTCTAGGTGGCTACGTACGTATAATGATAATGATAAAAGATATGAGATAAGATAAGATGTAATCAGCTAAGAATAATCTCATCTTCAATTTTTGATGAGGGTATATAAGCTTTCTCTTAATCTGATTTCTTTTCTTCATTTACAATAAAATAAAATAAAATGAGAAGTTTATTGAGAAAAGCAAAGTATAGCTGTTGAGAATTTGTCAATGGATGTGAATTGTAATGGAATCGTTATCTTTATCGTAGCAAAAACAAATCCTAAAAGCATGAGTAGTGTAGGAAATGTTATATTTAAATACTATTTTTGAAGTAAAATATTCAATTCTTTGTTTTAAATTTGATAGCAATTTTTTTTTTGGTCTTTTTTGAATTATTTATCTGTTAGTGCTTTAGTTTTATTCATCAAATTTGTAATTTTGGTGACAAACAAAATTATTAAAATTGACAAAATAAAAGGGCACAACTTTTATAATAAAGAATTTCCAAAATTAATAAAAGAATCAAATGTGTTAAAAGTAGGTTTTAAGCCTAATATCAGTAGTCGATGTAGGACTTCCAAAACACCTTAAGATAAACTCTAACTTAACTCTGATACCATATTAGAAGTGAACTTTAAATCTAACTCAACCTCACAAAATCGACTTATAAGGTAAAAAGTCTTATCTCTAGTCGATGTAAAACTTACAACAAAATGAAAACCTAGAAAATAACTAAGCATGAATCCTTGCTATTATTCCCATTTTTTATTGAGTCTTAACCAAGCATGTGAAGTGGGACACGTCATTCTATAGACGACAAACTGAATTTTTGTGATGTTTGACATAGATAACATTGACTTTCGTTTGTTTGCTGAATTTTTCTAATAATTCCAATACTTTAGGAGTTGACATTCGATCACGATAACAACCACAACAATTTATTTGAACATTTTATAAATGTCTTTCAAACTTGTGTGTCTATGTTGCTTGTTGGACAAAACAACATATATATATTTCTAATAACTTTTACAGAATCGGGTGAAAAATAAATTTACAAATATACTGCAAAATAGATGCAACAAATTACAAACACAAGATCAAAAGAGACATTTATATATTATCGTGATTGAGATCATAAAACTATAGAGTACTTACCTCAATAACAGACTTAAACCTACAAAAACTTCTAATCAAGAAAAATTACATCACAATCATAAGCTAAGAATTCTAATTTAAATAAGTTTACATTGAAATGTTAGTAGTCTGACGAAAAACTTAACTACTAACATACAATTCGACATAATGTCAAGTTTGATGTTAGATCTCCAAGAATAAATAAGTTATAATTATTTACAAAATCGTAAAATTTGAGTTGTTTTTCTTTTAGTCTAATATAAAATATTTAACGACGTAAAAGACTCATGATTTTTTTGTGTTGTTTTTGTTTTTTTTCCTTTTATTCATTAGTTTGTATTTATTTTTGTTTTTTGAGAAAATATCACGACATTAACCTTAATATTAAATTGTCTGAAATGAATATAATTAAGTAGAGGGAATAAACCTTCTTAACAAGACTAACGACGCGTTTATGTCATCTTATTCTCCTAATGAATAGATTAGAAGACTAGCCAGTGGAAAATTAATGGCAGGAAAAAGACCAAAGATGTACACAAAAAAAATAGATTATTTATTATTCTACCATTGTTTTGGGTCATTGTCATTCATGTGACTGATTATGACGATGTACTTATTTGATTTTCGTCAAACTATTTAACATGTCAATTCAAATTCTTTAACCAAGTTAAATGATAGTAACTAACTAATAACATATTAACAGGTTAATTGCTAATTTTGTAATTTTAGAAAACAATTGGATCTATCAAATTAAAACAAAAGAGTAAATTAATTAATAGATTACAGTTTATATTTTTTCTTATTTGAAATTATCCAATCTTAAAATGTGTTATAAGACATATATCTTACTCATCAGAATAACATTCAAGCAATCGTCTGGTAAATACTGCATAAGCCCGAAGAGGAGAGGCTGAAATTTATTAAGTTTTGAAGATTCCACATTTGCATCTATATCTTCTGCATTTGTAAAACTACTCATATTCGTTTAGAAAAAAGTTTGACCCGCGAAGTTATGTTATGACAGTGAAGAACATATGTGCAAAGTGCTGGCAGATTGTAACCAACCACTGTAGAATAGAGAAAACTATTCTTTTGACACAAACTTACTAAAAAAATTAACTTTGATTTAGATTATATCCTATCAGAACCAATGGCAGTTGGGATTATCTTAATGCTACATTCATACATGCATTCGATGATTGAAGTGGCAATTAATTAAATATGGTTGAAGCTGGTTTGAGGGCACAAGTTTCCTTCTCAGAATAATCTTCTCACACAATTTAATATTAGGTTGTATGTAATGCTTAACTGGATTTGCTTGACAAAAATGACTTGGAATGCCTATAAAAGGGAGCAAATGTTCTTGTAATCAAGCACTGCACTCACTAATTAAGAGTTAGGACAAGTGCATAGCATAAGAGTGACACAAAGGGATTAAAAACAGGATGAAGATGAGAGGTTTTCTTGTAGCATGTTTGGCACTGTTCTGTATCCTAGGGGTTTGTGAAGGTGGCGACCTTAGAAAGAAATTCTACAAGCGAACATGTTCTGAGGCCGAGGACATTGTTAGGAGCAAAATCCAGGAACATGTCTCTGCAAGGCCTGAGTTGCCTGCCAAGTTGATCAGAATGCATTTTCATGACTGTTTTGTCAGGGTAAACATTCATATAGTTCCTGCTCTTTAATAAGTTTAATTAATTACACGCCGATTGACACTGACACGACATGGTTGTAATCAACATTTCAGGGCTGTGATGGTTCGGTTTTGCTGGACTCCACTGCCAGCAACACAGCAGAGAAAGATTCCATTCCGAACTTATCTCTGTCTGGCTTCGATGTGATCGATGACATAAAAGCAGCATTGGAGGCAAAATGTCCTGGAACTGTATCCTGTGCTGACATACTTGCATTGGCTGCTAGGGATGCTGTTTCTGTCCAAGTATGCAAAACCTAATTAACCATTATATATACTACAAAACTTGCATATGCAATTTTGTGTCATGCATGTAACTGACTACTGGTAATATTTGCAGTTCAAAAAGCCTATGTGGGAAGTTCTTACCGGAAGACGAGATGGGAAAGTGTCTATTAGTGGTGAAGCCTTGGCCAATCTGCCAGCACCGTTTTTCAACCTCGCCCAACTCAGACAAAGCTTTGAGAGTAAAAAGCTTACCGTGCATGATCTGGTTGTGTTATCAGGTACATTTTTTGCGCAAAGTTGTGTTAAATGTACATAATTATGAATGACAAATTAACCTTTTAGGTATGTTTGTGTATATATAGGAGCACACACAATTGGGGTAGGTCATTGCAACTTATTCAGTAACAGGCTTTTCAACTTCAGCGGAAAGGGTGATCAAGATCCTTCTCTGAATCCTACTTATGCCACTTTTTTGAAGACAAAATGTCAAAGTCTGAGTGACACCACCACTACAGTAGAAATGGATCCTGAGAGTTCAAGCACCTTTGACAATGACTATTATTCTATCCTTATTCAGAACAAGGGTTTATTCCAATCAGATGCTGCCCTTTTAACAGCCAAGGTTTCGAGAAACATTGTGAACGAATTGACGAAACAAGACAAGTTCTTCACAGAGTTTGGACAGTCAATGAAGAGAATGGGAGCCATCGAGGTCCTCACAGGCTCGGATGGAGAAATTAGAACAAAGTGCTCTGTTGTCAACTCTTAATTAAGAGTCCTCATTGTTTTTAATTTGTTGTCTTTCTTTTCCTACATTATTTTGTCACAATTTTATTTGCGTTTCCCACGCCACTGTGTTCTAAAATTTGTGTTGTCAGAAGTCGATTCATGTGAAAGTAAGAACCTTGTGGTTTATGTAATAAATTACTTGATGGAATAAAATGGCAAACTATTTTGCAGCAGCAACAGTCCAAATTTGATCGTGGCTACCACTTTGCAACCAGCAATTATGTAATGCTAGTATTGTCAAATGTACGACAAATTTTAAATTTTTTTGAAATCAAAAGATACTACAAAGTCAAAATAATAGAAACTATATACTTATCCGTAATTCGATTACGAAAGCCAATATGATACGACAAAATAATCTTGATTTTCTTTTTGTAATTGTATTTGCAATATTAAGGTAGGTAATCTAAACTATTCAATGGGTCGTGGTTGGAGTCTTACTTTTTTTTTCCTGTGTAACTTAGATAAAAGAAAATTTTTCAAAAAAAGAAATTTAAAATCAAAAAGTGACATATAACAGTACATATATTTACATTGTTACGATAGTATCAATCGATCTAATTGTTACACATTTTTTAAAATAGGAATCTAATGAAAATTAATCAAAATAGGATAATGATATTTTGACCAATTTTTTTTATTCACTTTTAACACATCATTCCAATCATCGTTCAATTATCTATTTTATTTTTTAAGTAGTATGATGTGATGATCTAAAAATGATTGGAGTGGTGAATTAAAAGTAAGTCAACATATCATTATCCATCAACACATAGGGACATACTTGAAATTTTCGAACAAATACAGTGATCAATTTTTAACCTAATCTTGAGTTAAAATTATTCAAGCATGAATTTTAAGCAATAGATGTTGCAATTATGTATTTTGAGCTTGTTTATTACACTAATATAATAGATCTTTTGTAGGATTTTGGAAATGTTTTAAATTGTTGTATAAAACTCTTTCATGACATATTTTGACTCAAGTATAATATCTTGCCTCATTAGAAAAATAAAGAATTATCTTTGATTCAAGTGATAAATTTTTACCCTCAAGAGAGAATAATTTTGGTTTAGAAAAAAGAAGATAGAAAAATAACCGTACTTTTATTCTTTGTTTGAATCTCATTCAAGGGAGACAAGGTTACTCAAAAAACATTTTATAGAGTTAGATCCTTTTAATGATAATAAAATGATTGTGAATGATGATATATATTTATAGAATTAGTGGAGGTTACAAACCTAAGAGGGTATGTGGTATGTGAAACTTGTAGTAATGTTTGTAATTAATATAAGCAAATATATCTAAAAGAGATATTTTAAATGACATAAGTGGTGAGAAAGGGATGGAGGATTTACTGTATATGTAGAACACATGAAGGTGTTTGAATAATGAATGTCTTAAACTTACTCTAACATTGAAACCTAGGTTGCGAACTAGGAATGTCAACGGGTAGAGTCTAAGTTTTATTATTTCATTATGTAACACCTCAATTATTATATAAATAATTGTTATTTGATTAATTATTTATTTTTATAATAAATTTTCTTAAAGAGAATATTAATAAAAAAATAACTTTATATATATATGTATGTAAATATTTTGTACCTTTATAATTATTATAAGCATATTATAAAAAATATATATTTTGTACAAGAGTTCAGAATAAATGACTACTTATATATTTAATATATCTTCTAAAAATATTATTATAAATTCTCCATGGGTTAACATTTTAAAGAAGATATCCCAAAAATTGGTTGAACAATTCTTATTGAACAAGTTTTCCTTCTATTGATATAGTACATACACTTCAAAGAAAAACACAAGAAGAGTATAAAGTCTTTGTAAGTCTTAAATATTAATATTAATAAACTCAATAAACAATGGGGGCATAAGATTAGACTTACAACCATAAGACTTAATCTCATTTTATCAGATATATGGACCAATATTCCTTCCACTTATGATGATTAAAAATTACTTTGGAAAGTGATTGAGTTTAGTACTTGAATATTTCCCATTAAAAACATTGATACAATCATAACTATTTATTTATGGAGAATACCAGCCATTTATTGGTCCAAAAAGTCACTACCTAACCTTCTTGTGCTAAATAGTCATAAGTTTTGCCTATGAATATCACATTATAGGGTGCTAAATATAGATTAAAATATCATAAACAAATATAATAATATAAATATAAATTAATATAAGGTACTAGTGCATGATTGAAGATAAATAAACTAAATAAATAAATAGAACGAGTGACTCAAAATAAATTAAGTGAAATAAAAAAATGGGTTAATGCATATAACTAGATATAAATTATATTCTTGTACACTCAATAAGTCTTATATCGCTTAGGAGTTGAGATCAAACACAATTTAAATATTTTTTCCTCCCTCCACCTTATTAAGCGATGGAAACTTATTGAGTGTATCAAAGCCCCCAGTTGAAAGTAAGGGAAGAGGAGAGTGTGGAGTTCCATCACAGTTTTGTGCTCAAAAGTTGCCTAGAAGGATAGAGGGAGGAAGCAATATTTAAATTGCGCTGGACCGTTTGACCTCGACCGCTAAGCGACGATGTGAGACTTATTGGATGTACCGAAACAAATTAAATAATATTAAATATATTTTTAGTCTCTGAACTTTAACAACTGAAAATCGTTTTTGATCAAAATTTTGAAACATTTTGATCCCAAACTTTAAAAAACATTAGATATAGTGTTTTTAACTCACTTGCATTCATTTTTTTTTAACGTCCCAAAAGCATTTCCTAGGTTACATCAAATTTAATGTAATTGGATTAAAAACACTATATTTATTTATTTTAAAATTTTGAAAATTAAAATGTATCAAAATTTTGAATAAAAACGTATTAAACTCATTAAATAACATAAATATAAATATAAATTAATAGGATAACAATTAAAAATAAATTAAACGAATAAAATAATATATCATTCCAAATAAAAAAAAGATGAATAAAAGACACATAAATCTTTTAAAATTAATATTAAAAAAATTAAGATCACTTCCCTTACCTTGTTAATTGTTGAAGTACCTTATTAATTGAAGTGATACATTAGAAATAGTTCTACCAAGTTAAAATTTAGTTGAATATGTTGCTCAAAATTCTCTCTCTTCCCTATCCTTCCTTAATTTTTTTTACATTTTCTCTTCCAATTCACAACTTGTCACATGATTAAATGCATTGTGATAGTATAATTTCTTATTTCGTTATTTTCTACTTTCTTTTTCTTTTCTTTTTTATTCTTTCTTCTTATGCCTTATAAGATTATTTCAAAAATAAATTTTAATATATATATATAATTAATACTTTTTTATTTGGTTTGCTTTTTTTTCATTTTACTTACAAAATATTTCCTTAAAATTACTTAATTTGTCATTTCCAATGTTCAGACATTATAAACAACAAATGTTATTCATTTGTATAAACCGATGTTATTCATTAGAAAATATGATAAAAATAAATTATTTTTAATATCATCAGTATGTTAAAATATTATATTTCATAAAATAATGCATTATTTTAAAAATACTATAATTATAAGTATGTGCTATCTTTAAATTTAAATTAAATGTAATTATAAATTAATTAAATTCATTAAAATATAACCAAATAATTTAATTTTATATAATTTAGTTATTGTACATAGAAAAAGATATTCATAATGTACATTTGATGAAATTAAACAACAAATGAATCGTAATTGAAGTCTTAAGCAATCATAAAACGCGGCGGGACTAGTATACACACGACAAACTTGAGAGAAAAAAAGTTGACTGTTTGCGATGCCTTTGACATATGAATAAGATTAACTTGGCAGCTGAATTTTTCTAAATCATCTGCACTTGCTTCAAATACTTTAAGTGTAGTTGACATTCGATCACCATAATTGTTCAACTACCTACCTTAAACAAATCACTTAATATTCAAACATCGAATTTGTCGTGTTGATGAATGGGCCAAAACGTGTGGCTCGATCAAATCACTGTTTTTCCCTGAAAAGCTTAAACTATATTTTTTGTCTAATTCGTCTTCCAAAACTTAAGGGACACAATCATGTACATTTAACTTGTAAAACTACACTCACTGCTACAAAACTAGAGAGGGTTTGGTCAAGCCTAAGAGAAAGTCCGAAAATGGTTGACCCAGAAGCTTATGACAGCAGGGAAGATATGTGCAGAGTGCTGGCATATTCACCACTGTACAATTTAGTAACCTATTCAACTCTCTTAACACAAAAACTCACCAAAAAGAAAAAGAACAACTCTTTCAACTCAAACTCACTTTATTATAGAATGCCAAACCAATTGAGAGAAGTATTTTGATAGAAAAAGTAATATCATGTGAAACCAATGGTAGGTGACATTATCTTAATCCTACTGGATACCTAAATGCATGCGATGATTGAAGTTGCCATTTATTATATATGGTTGAAGCTGGTTTGAGGGCACAAGTTTCCTTCTCGGATTAATCTTCTCACACAATTTAATATTAGGTTGTATGTAATGCTTAACTGGATTTGCTAAACTAAAATGATTTGGAAAGCCTATAAAAGGGAGCAATGCTATTGTAATCAAGCACTGCATTCACTAATTACGAGTTAAGAAAAGAGCATAGCATAACAGTTACACGGAAGGATTGAATTAAGGATGAAGATGAGAGGTTTTCTTGTAGCATGTTTGGCACTGTTCTGTATCCTAGGGGTTTGTGAAGGTGGCGACCTTAGAAAGAAATTCTACAAGCGAACATGTTCTGAAGCCGAGGACATTGTTAGGAGCAAAATCCAGGAACATGTCTCTGCAAGGCCTGAGTTGGCTGCCAAGTTGATCAGAATGCATTTTCATGACTGTTTTGTCAGGGTAAACATTCATATACTTCTTGCTCTTTAATAACTTTAATTAATTACACACTGATTGACACTGACACGACATGGTTGTAATCAACATTTCAGGGTTGTGATGGTTCGGTTTTGCTGGACTCCACTGCCACCAACACAGCAGAGAAGGATTCCATTCCGAACTTGTCTCTGTCTGGCTTCGATGTGATCGATGACATAAAAGCAGCATTGGAGGCAAAATGTCCTGGAACTGTATCCTGTGCTGATATACTTGCATTGGCTGCTAGGGATGCTGTTTCTGTCCAAGTATGCAAAACCTAATTAACCATTATATATACTACAAAACTTGCATATGCAATATGCAATATTCTTGTGTCATGCATGTAACTGGCTCGTAATATTTGCAGTTCAAAAAGCCTATGTGGGAAGTTCTTACCGGAAGAAGAGATGGGAAAGTATCCATTAGTGGTGAAGCCTTGGCCAACCTGCCAGCACCGTTTTTCAACATCACCCAGCTCAGACAAAGCTTTGAGAGTAAAAAGCTTACGGTGCATGATCTGGTTGTGTTATCAGGTACATTTTTTGTGCAAAGTTGTGTTAAATGTACATAATTATGAATGACAAATTAACCTTTTAGGTATGTTTGTGTATATATAGGAGCACACACAATTGGGGTAGGTCATTGCAACTTATTCAGTAACAGGCTTTTCAACTTCAGCGGAAAGGGTGATCAAGATCCTTCTCTGAATCCTACTTATGCCACTTTTTTGAAGACAAAATGTCAAAGTCTGAGTGACACCACCACTACAGTAGAAATGGATCCTGAGAGTTCAAGCACCTTTGACAATGACTATTATTCTATCCTTATTCAGAACAAGGGTTTATTCCAATCAGATGCTGCCCTTTTAACAGCCAAGGTTTCGAGAAACATTGTGAACGAATTGACGAAACAAGACAAGTTCTTCACAGAGTTTGGACAGTCAATGAAGAGAATGGGAGCCATCGAGGTCCTCACAGGCTCGGATGGAGAAATTAGAACAAAGTGCTCTGTTGTCAACTCTTAATTCAGAGTCCTCATTGCTTTTAATTTGTTGTCTTTCTTTTCCTCCATTTCTTTTTTGTGAGAAGCCATTGAGTTAAATTTGCTTTGTACACCTTCAAAATTGATTTGAGAAATAAATGTTGTGTTCTTTATTCTTATAGCTTAAATTGTGATTTAAATAGTTAGATCCCATTGCATTAAATTTCCTTTGTTCTTGTGGAATTTACCTTATAGAAACTCCTGTATTACCTCAAGATTCTAACCCCAATTAACAAGCATTCCAAGGTTATGATACAAACTCAAATATCACTACTATTCTAGACCTTAACACATGCATGGTGCATTGAACAGAAAAGTTTATCTAAGACTATTCAAATATAATGTTATCTTCTTGCCTGACATGAAATTTTTATAAGAAGGATAAGAGAATTTGAGATTGGATGAGTTATGAGAAGGATTGTAGGAAGGAAAATGAAGAAGAAATAACCGTAGATATTAGAATGGAAAGTAAGTAAACTTTGTCACATTAAATAATAGAAGGAAAATAGCACCAGAAAAGTACTACAAGAATGAAGAATTATTTTGGATGTATGGGAGACTTATATGTCATTGAAAGATATACCATCTTTCCAACCGATATTTTGGAAGGGAAAATAAAATACAATTTTTTAAAGTGTAATTTTTATTATTTTCACAGTTAAAATATCATGTTAGACCATGTTTTATATTTTAATTTGTGTTTTAAAAAGTACTAGAATCATAAATTACAGCTTTAAACCAACATTTAATTTTCCTCATATTGTTGTAAATTACATTTTTAAACCAACATTACAATGCTTTTTTGTTTCATTGTCTCACACAAGGCAACAAAAAATATGAAGTTTGATAAAAAAAAAGACTTCAACATTTTTTTTTCAGATGAATTATTATATATTACTATCTTTTTTTTGTTTTTTCAAGCGGGTTTAAAGATATTAATAAATTACAGAAAAAAATAAAATACGTGGCTTTAAAAGTTATTTAAAAGAAAAATGTGCAGGATCTAAAACAGTTAAGATATAATTAATTTAGTATTATTTTATATCATCATTTAAAATTCTTTTAGCTATTTTCAGTTTTATATTTATTTTTTCACTCTCGTTGTAAATATTTATTCATGTTGTGCACTGCAATATTCATTGTGCAGTCAAATATCAAGGGTAGGAAAAATTAAAAAACGTGATAATATTTAAGATTACGTTTAATTCATACCACAGTTCATATATATATTTCATAAGAACAAACTAATGACATAATGCAATATAAAATATGACAAATAACCTTTTATTTAATAAATCTATTTGTTTATGATATTATTAGAAAAAAATTCGTTGGCTTAAATATAAATATAAACATACAAAAATTGAAAATTGAACCAAAATTATATTTTAAAAATATGAAAATAAAAAATTGTATAAAAACATATGAAAATTAAAGAAATATCAAATTGTAATAGGTGGTGATAAAATAAATATCTAATCATTACAACAAAAAGCAGGTATTTGACATCCCAAGAGGGGGATCTTCTAAATCTTTATTCTCACTTTATTTTGTTCATATAATATACTTTTATATTTTGAATCTAAAATTATATTTAATCTTTCTAGGATATATAATATTATGGTTAACGTAAAATAAATACTAAAGAAAGTATATATTAAATAATCAGATTATCATACTTATCAATTATTTTTATATCATCATTTAGAACCATTAACAACTTTATACATTTTCAATAATAATATTTTTCATAGATTTTAATTATTTTCTTTGTACAGTTTCATCCAGTGATGTATGAAATTATTTCTATAACACATATGATTAATTTTACTTCTTTTTATATTTGTATTTGTTATTTTTTTATCATGTATAAAATATTGTTTTTAATAATTTTTTATATACCTATTTTTGTTTTTATAGATGTAATTTTATCACCATATAAATATAATATAATAATTAAACTTCATAAAGATAAAAAATTCAATGTGTAAATATAAATTATTATTATTTTAATTTTTTGAACGTTTGATTTAGCAAGTAAACCTCTCAAATATTTTAAAACTTAAATATTTGTCTTTTTCTTTTATAATTTTTTAAAAGTATTTTATAACTTTATCAACTGTTTTATTAATATTTTAAAAATTAATAAATATTTTAATTGTTATTCAATTTTATTTATGTACAATATGTAATATTATATATATATATATATATATATATATATATAAATTTATCCTATTAGTAATTAATACTATGAATATAACACTAACATACCATATTGAAGCTTAACTGGATCGGACTGGAATGAAGAGAACTGAATCGAATTGAAGAGATATGAATCGGATTGGAGAGAAATGAATCGGACCAAATAGGAGAGAACCAAATAAGAGAGAATCAGATCGGACCAGACCGAACCGAACAAACTGAAATGAACCAGATCGAATAAGAGATAACCAAATCGGACCGAACTGGACAAGAGAGAACCAAATCGGACCGAACTGGATCGAACAAGAAAGAACTAGATTGGATTGGACCGGACAAGAGAGAATCGGACCAGACCAAACCGGATTGAATCGGACCGGACCGAACCAAACCAAACGAAATTGAATCGAACCAAACCGCACCGAATCAAACCAAACCAAACCAAATCAGACCGAACCAGACCAAACCAAATCAGACAAGAGAGAACTAGACGGACCGAACCGGACCGAACGAAATCGAACCAGACTGGACCGAATCGGACCGAACCGAACCGAACCGAACAAAACTGGACTGGACCGAATCAGACCGAACCAAACCGGACCGGACCAGACCGAACCAAACCGAATTGGACCAAACCGAACCGTACCGGACTGAACTGAACTGAACCAGACCAAACCGAACCGAACCGAACCAGACCGAACCAAACCAAATCGGACTGAACCAGACCAAACCGAACTAAACCGCACTGAACCGAACCAAACCGAATCGGACCGGACCAGACCGAACCAAACCGAATTAGACCAAACCGAACCAAACCAAACCGGACCGAACCAGACCGAACTGAACCGAGCCGAACCAAACCGGACCGAATCGAACTGAACTGAACCAAAACGAACCGAACTGAACCGAAACGAACCGAACTGAACCAGACCGAACCGAACCGAACCAAACTGAATCGAACTGAACCGAACTGAACTGAACCAAACCAAACTGAACCAAACCAAACCAAACCGAACGAAATTGAATCGCTTCATTGCCTTAGTGTCAAAGGAAAGTTGCTTTGTAATTGTGAAAAGAATGTCACATCCAAATTCAACACCAATACCACAATCGAAAGGTCCCTCCTCAATAAATGAAACAGAATGTTAAATGTATAAATAATAAAATAAACAAATTTTTTACTTCCAGTAAAAAAAAAGAAGCACAATGTTATTCTCCAAATTAAATATAACAAGTGTATTAATAATAACATAAACAAACTATATATTTTCAATAAAAAACATCCAAAAGACAAACTTAAATTGGTATATATTAACCATTGACAAAAACAATTATGTTGTCAAAGCGGATAACGAGTTCCAAAAATGGCAAAAGCATATATATTGAAGAAAAAAATTTAAAAAGAAAATAAAAAATGGAAATGGTGAAACATTAAGTATAAAAAGATGAGAAGAATGCAAAAGACAAATAAAAGAAGGATAAAGTGTTAGGGTTGGGGTTCACAAAAAGACATTCCATGGGGTGAAGTGTGGGGTGTTAGAATTGCACTGAGTGTGGGGTTCACAAAAAGACATTCCATACGAAGACTGAGAGCAACGGGGAAGGGACGACATGACCTTCAACGATGGTGATGGTGATGAGAAGCTATTGATCATTGTGTGGATAGTGGTGATTGAATTAAATTGGAGTGTGTACGGTGTTTATGATAGGAGGTCACAAAAAAGTAAAAGAAAAAAGAAAAAATAATTCAATTAGTGAATATTTAATCCATAAAAGCTCAGTTTTTTAAAACAGAATAATAAAACAATAATATTTAATTTTTATTATAAATAGTTTAATTTTTCTTACTTTAATATGATGTAAATGATTATAGTTAAATGAAGTTAGATTAATTTTATCTATCCTAATAAATAAAATAATTTTATAAAAGTGAAATATTCTTTAATATAAAAAAAAAATACATAAAAAAAATCATAACAGAAAAACTAAAAATTATAAAAGTACTAACTTTTATAAATTTTAAAATATTTTTTTATCTTATCATATTTTTTTTATTATATATTTTTTTCTGTGTACAATCTCATTCAATCGTACGGATGAAACTAAAATAATTAAATCACATGATCAAAAATGAGAAAAAAAAATCAAGTTACACACTTTTCTACAAATATGATGATAAAAATCGTAAAAGTAATTAAAAATTCAAAATCTTATTTTAAAAGATGAATAGCATCAAAATTAGGATTTTCTCTTTATTACTTCTGTTAAATAAGAAGGATAATAACTAAACAGAAAGATTGGAATATAAGGTTTCTGCTTGTAATTCTTTTCTGCATCTTCCGAATAACCTTTTAATATATATATATATATATATATATATATATATATATATATATATATATATATATATATATATATATATATTTCTTTCAAAAGAAGTATTAATACATACAGAAGATGTAACGTCCCATTTAATTACTAAACCAAATTAAAAGGAATGTCACATAGAATAGTATGTTAATCAGTCCTGGAGTACAATCACAACTCCGTACAGTAACCAAGGCACACCACGATGCCAACATAAAACCTAGAGGAATAACGACAAAGTTTTCAAAAAAAGAAGCCCAAAGGCCAAACAATACATGGGCCATTGCCCTAAAAGAAAAGCCCAATCAGCACAAGAAGTCCAGCCCAGGAAGACTATGCAGCGGATTCATCTCTCCCATGTTGACCACGATTTCCTCTCGCATTTGCTCCCATCAATAAATTGATGATCATCGCAAAAGTAGAAGAACAACATACAAGCAATCAAACAAGCAAAGGGTAAGCTAGAGCCAAAAAGATTTTCATCATGCAATCAGGTATACTTTCACAATCTAA
>Ga0214542_1008752_pt1 | contig 16378 bp, 10 predicted proteins | sample CNSS1metaG_FD_160096 | JGI IMG/M metagenome (GOLD analysis project Ga0214542, IMG submission 160096) | Root nodule microbial communities from cowpea collected in UCLA plant growth center, Los Angeles, California, USA - CNSS1 | ecosystem: Host-associated > Plants > Roots > Nodule | place: USA... | reverse complement strand
AAAAAGAAGACAAGAAAGCAAATTTCACTGACCTCAACGGAAAACTGCAAGTCTTTGCTGGTGCTTAGAATGGACTTAAATTCAACCTATAAATGAAAAACGTCAAAATGCAATTAAGAAAGAAAGAAAAAAATTGATCAGTTAGGAGAAGAAGCCACGCACACCTTCGAGTTACATCGCCTCCCAATTTCCTGCAGCACTTGAATGGATAGAGGTGGTAATAAGTTCAATTTTCCAGCTTCATTTTGAAGATCTTTACTATTAGAAGATGCATGATTCTGAGATATCCCATCCTCTGCAGAATGTTGGGTCGATAACAAAACATGGAAAACAGCAATTATTATAGGCAAATAAAATGAAAATGAAAAGCCCAGAAACTAGCTTGTCCATAGTATCTGGTCAATTTTCAAACACTATTGATCATACATATAAGAGTATCAAATACAACTTAAAAGACTAAAATCAGAATATATTATGAAAATAAACTTTACCAGATAGCAGAGGCTTAGATGGAGCATTCTGCCTCTGCAAATCAGAAACAGAAGTTGCCTGCATATAAGCAATATTTCAAATCACGAAACAGTATTCCAATCCAAGAACACTTAAAACATAGTAAAAAGTGGGAGGCAACAAATGCTTATTGACAAACCTCTTCAGTCTTAAGTTGCGGTGCTTGTTGATGTACGACATTGGGAGGTGAACCTACGACACTATGAGAAAATGGTTTCAGTTGAGCCTGATGCTTTTCGGACTTTACTACATTAGATTCTTTACCAGATGCTATAGACCAATTATTTGTCTGAGTTCTGCTGGTTATATCATCTTCTACCAACCCACCTCCAAATGGCTGCGTTATTGAAGATGCTGATGCTTGATTTGGTGGCCTTGATATCAGAGGAGGTTCAGCTGAAATTTGACCTCTTATATCTGGACCATGTCTCATGCCTAGAACACCTTTTCGCATGTCATAATCACGATCAACAGAGCTGCCTTCATGCTTGACCGGAGGTCCAAGCAAACCAGGTTCTGAAACAAGGTTGGTAAAGATAAAACATCAAAAGAAAGCATACATTTTCGAATGTACAATGCAGAAATCCTAATAGCGTGTGATGTTCCATACTCAATGACGGAATCAGCATTCTTGAAGATCCAGGGCCAGTGACACCTGAAATAATACCAGCAGTTGGCTGAGAGGGTTCATGTCTGAACTCAACACCGTTGGCCATGGGTTGGGCAACTAAGTCAACAGGAAATTTATCACCCTGAAAAGAACAATACAATAAATAAAGGGACAGTTATTGTAGTATCTACAAATGTTCCATGCACGTAAATACCAACATTCATCACAGAAAAGAAATCCCTACCAAGATTTACTAGAAAGTCTGAGAAAACATTGCTACAACATAGATCAGAAATAATACATTGAAAACCAAGGAAACTTACTGGTTGGCTTAACCTCCGTTCAACTTCTGCACCATTGATTCCTTCACTGAGTGGGGCATTAGTATTACCATTTGGCACATCCTGTCATCCAGTGAACATGGTGATATTAGAGCAACAAATAAATAAGCCTCTTCAACACCAATATAAACTAGAAAACACATATCTTCCAGTGTAATACCTCCGACATCAAGTAGTTGCTCACATCTGGAGGATGAGGTAAAGATCCAATATCATCTTCAAAGAAGATTTCAGCAATTCTTTGTAATAAACTCTCATCAAACTCTCTGAGAATATGGGAAAATAATTATTATTCATGGTGGGAAGTTTATTTGAGCTAATGAAACTAAATATCATATAACTTACTTGAAGAAACAACCTCTGACATTGCATGCAACATTTCTCGCTACACAAAGGACTGGGACTGCATTGGCCGTCTAATAAAACAAATACTAAAGTTAAAGTCTCTACCATGGACATTTAGAAGAAAATATTTTTTGCAATAATTATTATAAAATTGCACCTCTGCTTGAGGAGCGTAATAAGGAGTAAAGGCAGGAACAACATGAACCCTAGGCTGGTCCTTGTCTTCCCAAACCTTTGACCGGTCATCAATCACCATTGCCATTTTCGGATGGCACATGCCATCTTGGAAAACATTTGGCAGAGATTTCCGAGAGCCTGAAAATTGCACAATAAGAAAATGAATTGCAGCCAAGAAGAAATTAGCCACAATAAGAACCCACAACAGGACATCATAAAGCAAAAACGAAGTTGTGCAATTTGTATTGGTTAAATAACCAAAAATACAAGATAGAACAATTTATTTTAAGAGGTTCTTTCATTTCAAAATTCTGTGAAAAATGTATCTTGTTAAAGCAAGATTATTCACAGAAAGTTTAAATAATTAGGAACAAAAATGAATCATACCTGATTTGACACAAATGACACGTTCAAGGATTTGCTTTGGACCTATAAGATGAGCCTCAGGATCAAGAAGCCTCCACATTTCCAAAGCATAATCCCTTTCAGCCATAGTACAAACATATACTTCAAACCGCTTGCGTCCTTTTGCAGTTAAATAGCATCTTAAATCCTCCCATGCTGGTCGTAATCTCACTAATACACTAGTATCGCGAATCTGTAAAAAAATCAAGCACATTAAGAATCCCTACATATCAAAAGGCTTCCACACACAAATACACCAATTAAGTGTAATCAATAACTACACCACATGCTTACAAATTCATATGAAAAAAAAAATCAAGTTTGTATTTTGTTTATTTTCTAAAGAGAGAGATGGGGTGAAGATGAATTAGAATGCTTAACTACAACAAATTAAACAAAGTCAATCCATTAAGCAAACCAAAAGCCTGCCCCAGTACATTGATACCATATACATCCATAACAAGGATAAGCATATGCAGGAATCAGTAGCCACCAAGCAATTTAATCGAAATAGAAAGCTAGAATTAAGACTTAATGCAATGTTATTTGCCACTCAGCAATGTTATTTAGCTCGTAACTTGTTTTTGTAACTCAACTGATAATTTGAAGTTACAATTTACACAGGCAAACAAACAAATAAGCAAAAGCTGAAACTGTAAATAAGAAGGAATAACACAAAACACTAAACCATAATAACTCTTAAATGGCCAATCATCCAAAATACGAGATTAAAGAAAGCAGAATGTCACATATCAATAAAACACAAAATGTTGTTATTCTTTGTCTCTCCCCCTTATAATTAATAAAACATTCCTAATTCCGCCAAAAACTACCGAGCAAAACTCTACTCTTCTAACCCAAATCTCTGAAAGCATTCATTTACATGAGTAAAGCAGTAATAAAGTAGATAAATACGAAAACTAGTTGAAAACCAATGCTCCCATTAAACTTCACCTATTCGGAAAAAAAAAAAACAAACTTAAACCCTAAAATCCCCATCGAGAAATCTCCAACCACCTCTCAACTCTCCATAAAAATAACCCCAAAGCCCAAACACCAGAAAACTAGCCAGCAACTAAAACCAAATACAAACACAGACAAAGTTCTCACTGCGCAACTATAGTCACAAAAGTCGCAGCAAATTAATAACCATAAAGTGACAAACCTCAGGATTGATGCGTGTGAGTACAATATTCCTATCTTGCAGCCTAACAACCGGACGAATCAGTTTCTCGTGGCTACCGGAATGCGGCGACACCTCCTCCATCTGAACCTTATACACCTTCCCGTTATCCACCACACAATCGCTCTCTGCAAACTGCTTCAGCAGCAACCGGTCCTCCAGGTAGCGCTTAAGTTCCGCGGACATCCCCTGCACCCGCAACGGGTCGATCTCGCGCGAAAGCCAGCCCCTCAAGGCCTCAATTCTATCCTCAAACGACTTCATCGTGTTGGCAACGATGAGAGTCTCGTCCAAATCGAACACAATCGCCAGACACCTGAGGTTCAGCATCCCCAAACACGCGTCGTAAAGTCCTACAGGAACCGCGAAGCACCAGAAGCAGGGGAACTTCTTCCTTTTGCTCGGCATCGAAACGAGGTGAATCTCCTCATCGTTCACCACCACTACCGCCGTCTAAAACGCACCGTTTTTGTCAGAAACACTAAAATTGCAGAAAATAAAAGCTTTATTTACTCATTTCGCGCATTTAATTTATTGATTTTAACCTTCATCTCGTAGAAGCAACTGGCGTGGATGGAGACTAGTTCCTTTTGCTCTGCGGCGACTGAGGAATCGAGCTTGCAACGGACGTTGAATGCGGCAATGGTTTGAAGGATCGACAGCGGAGGGCAGCGCTCGCTCTTGGCGCTGAAGTGGTGGATGCGAATCTCGTTGTTGGGGAAGCGGAAGTTGTGAAACGGTGTCGTCGGAAAAACGTCAAGTTCGCCGACGTGCTTGTCGCCATCGTAGACCTCATGTTTGAACCCTAAACGACTCATCACTCGCGCGCAAAAACGCTTCCGAGTATCGGAAACCGAAACGACGACAGTGGAGACTAAAACGCAAGAGGGAGAGAAGAATGCTCAGGAAATGAGAGTTTCTCGCAGATTCGCGAATGCCGTTTTCCTCTTTCGGTGTTTGGTTCTTCCAATCATCGAAGATACTCTTGCAGAGTCACAAACACTCCCTCTCTCTCTATTACAGTCTCTGAGACTCGGAGCATTTTCTCACACACTCTCTCTCTCTTCTTTCTCTCTCTAGCCTGCGTTTTCAAACTATCACAGCGCTTTCATATATATAGGCCCGAAAGAGGGGTTCGGTTGAACAGGAAACGTGGATGTTGTGCGAGATTACGTATATGCCCCGATTCGCTTCCCGGGAGATGTTAAGGTTACACGGGTGGGGACAAATGCTGAGGCCCTCTGAGACACGTTGCACTACCATCCACCGTTGATCGCACAATGAAGTGCGTTATGTATCGTACTATTTATAACCTCATTATACATTATCTTCTCTTTCAAAAGGAAATTTTAAATGCATCACTTTATTTATTTTTATTTCTCCATGAATGTATACTCCATACGCTACTTGAAAACATAAATTTTAATGTAAAAGGACATCTTTGCTTATAAAAGTTGATGACATTGTCATGTTATGAATGGTTTCATTTAAGTTTCTAATTCTTTTTATTTAAATCTGTAAATTTAACTATTTATGTTAATTGTCAAATATATTTCATTATTACCACTTAAATAACACTTTAAATATAGTTAATATATTAAATTAACGAATTTCACTGATTTTAACTTTATTATTTCCGAACAGTAATACATTTTTATGTACTAATTTATTTTTCTGATTACTTTGTCTTGTTCAATTTTAAATGGGTGGGCTGGTAACTATTTCTCTAAATTTCAAATACAAAAAAGTAATCATTTTGGTCTTAATTAAGAAAGTTGGTTAATATTTCATGTGTCTTAACTTATAAAATTTACGGTTTTGAATGGTATACCAATTATTTCTTTTTTAAGTATCTTTAATTAATTTACATTTTTTTTTCTAAAATATAATAAATATTTGAAATAAATGGATAAAGTTTTTCTCCTTCAATCTTATTTGAGAATATTAGTACTTCAGGATATTAAAATCAAGGATAATTTTAGAATAATAATATAAGTTATTTATTAATTTATTATTTTCAACTAATTTTATTAAAGTGGGTGAATTAGTTAGAAATGTGTTATAAATCGAGACAAAGTAAGTATCATTTATTTTCACTAATAATATTTAAAAAAAAAAATTCTCAAGATTGAAAGTTGCTATCGTGTATAAGAAATTTTCATTGAAAATAGAATCTTGTAAACGGTATGCTTGGATGGTATCATTAATTGGGATAAAATAATTAAATTTTAATTATATTTTCCAAGTTTTTCTCTTATAATTAAATTTAGAGAAGTATGTAAATTCTTACTTCTTAAATAGAAAATTACTATAAAAATAAGTATATTTACTGCAAGGAAAATGTCAAATTGTTAGAAGTTTGAAGTTTTTTTATTTCTTCTTTACTTTTATAATGTAACATTCTTGAAAATCACTATTGTCTAAGTGTATTTTTGGCTATGTTTCGCACGCAATTGTTTTCACCGTAGAATAGAAGGTTAGAAAAATATGATAGAAATTATTAATTTAGTCGTTATGTGTAATAAATTTTTAATGTAATAATAATAGTTATTGTCACAAATATGATAAAAACTATAATTCATTAATTTTTAATTTTCAACAAAGTGTTTATTATTGATGTTTTTTATTTATTTATATGTTTTTCACAATTTAATTACAACGAGTTTCATTACGCTCATATGTACATTAAAGCTTCATATATTATGAAAAAAAAATTCATTGTTATCTCTTGTAAAATAACTTCTTTTTACATTGATTTATGTATAATCTCTTTTGTTTTTACAAAAGTTGAGATGTACCTTGAAAAAGTTTTTCGAAAAGCACTAACGAACATTCTTTAATTCAAGGTGTTCTACTAAGCACCAAGACAAACAATATGTACCAAGTAAATATATCTCTGACGTTCGAGTGAAGGTGGTGCTTGCGTGCGTCCAATATGTGCATAAGACAATAATAAGTGTTAGAATGAATACATAATAATTACCTCGTGAACAATGTTATTTATAGTGGTTTCATGGGATTTTACCTAGTTGGACCTAGGTCTCCTAGGCAATTACCTTTCTTAAGTTGTTTAGGATTTTATTAATTCATCTTATGTCTTAATCTCTTTGTTAATTTTGTTTGTTTCTCATGTGTGCCTTCAAATAGGGTTTATGGTATGCTATTGTCATGACCAAGATGTCCCTACTAATATGGCTTCATCTTGGGTTATCGGGATGTTATAGCCAAAATATCTTGTCGACATGATGTCACTCCATGCTAACAAGGTGACTCGGTAACATACGATATACTAGCCCCCTAGACTCAATTTGATCTGAGTATGAGAATCTTTTTGCAAAGAAAATTTGCATTATTTGGTTGTCTTGACCTTCATCCATAGGTATTATCCCTCAAAATTCATAAGCCTTGGAACTTGTGTTTCATATAGATGAAAGTGTTAAGTTGTCACCATTAACAACATTTTCCTCTTCAAGATTATTTCTAATAGGTAATTTGTTTCTAAATCTCTCTTGAAAGGACCTTCTCTTCACACAAACTCTTATATGGTCTACTTCAAAGTTTACATTATGTTGTAGAATGCTAAAGTTGATTGGAAAGTATATAATGTAAATTTATTTTCTTCTATATTTGTAATGAAATCATATACATGTTAAACTTTTGTGTTAGCTTATCTTCTTGAGCCTTGCTTCCAACCAAAATATTTTATTTGCTTCATCCCCCAATTGTCTACTAATTGCCCTCTCAAATCACTTTTTGTTGCTTTTTACTCCACATGCTTTTGTTTAGATACTTCCCCAAAATGAAGATTTGAAGTTCGTTTTAGAACTAGAAAGATGTCTCTCATCATTTCATTTCGACACACTCTATCCAAACATCTCTCAACTTTCTTTTATATATATATATATATATATATATATATATATGTATATATATATATATATATATATTCCACTAACTATGTTGTTTTTTCATTTTTCACCTGATATTATTATAAAAAAATATGTTGTTTCAATGCACCAAATTTGATTACTTAAATTCCAATTTTTGATTGACCCTACTAATGTGTTTTTTGTTCTAGCTTTAAATCATTATCCTCCTTTATTAATGTGTGTTTCATTCTAACTTTAAATCATTATCCAATGGAAACTTACAATGTCAAATGGTTTAACAATAGTTCTATTCATGTTTAATCATGTATCGATATCAAAGAACATAATAAAAAAGTGTAACAACAAATATTTTTAAAAATATTGATAACTTTTGCCGAAAATAATAAACACATATATATATATATATATATATATATATATATATATATATAAACTAAAAAGGTTTCTATATAGAAAGAATATAATCTTCCATGTATGATTTTACCTATAGTTGTCAAAACGGGTCATCTAGTCCGACCTGACCCATCACGGGTTGGTCACTTAGTGAGCTAACCCAACTCAACTCACCTATTAGCGAGCCAAAAAATATGGAACCCGACCCGATCCACCACGGGTAGGTGGGTTAAATGGGTTGACCCATTGACTCATTAAATTAAAAAAATACATTTTTTTTCTTCGATCATAAAGAAACTAAACTATAATTCTGATTAAAATATAAATAAACTTCAATATAATCCAAATACAATCCAAAATGATGTTAAACTTCAAATACAAACCAAAATCATAAAAATAAAAATTATTATATAATAACAAATTACAAAAAACTTAACCTGACTCTAAATATAAAACCCAACATAATAAAAAACACTTGTGTAACCATTTATCTACAGGTTGGGAGCTAACTCGACTCACCACGGGTTCAACCCAAGTGAGCCAACCTGCCTCACCACGTGTTCAACTCGAGTGAGCCGGATTGTTGGTGGGTCGGGTTAAAAACTAACTCATACTAAAATTTGTAAAAAAATTTCAACCCAAACTGGTGGTGGACCTGGTTGACCTATTTGTTCTAACCTATTTTGACAACTCTATTTTTACTCGAAAGCCAAGAGATGCAATGTAATATCAACATAACTAACAATTTTTCAATGACATCATATTTTAACATATTTGTTGAAGTAACGTTTTTTTAACTTATAAGAATCCATCAAGACAAAGAAGAATAACATAACAATAAAATACACATAAAAGTGTTATACAACCTTATAATGATCTTTGGATTTTATGTGTTCTTTGTGGATTAGTGAAACTCATGTAAGTATTCACTTTGTGAAATTGTCCTATGAGCTTAAGTTGTCCTCTCCTTAAGAATTTATTCTTTTGTTGCTTGTGAGGTCTTAGTTTTGGGAGAGATATTAAGACGTGCTAACTATATATGATTATGTATTAATGTAACCATGAGTAATTTGTGTACCCATATAACCATTAGTGATTTATGTACTCGTGTAACCATGAGTAATTTGTGTATTCATATAACCAATAGTGATTTATGTACTCATGTAATCATGAGTAATTTGTGTACTTGTATAACCCATAGTGATTCATGTACTCGTGCAATCATTTATCTAACTAGTAAAACTTCTTAAGCAATTTCCTTAATAGAGAGTTGAACATAATCCATGCATTTGGGTGAACCAACAAAAAATTGAGTTATTTGTTAGATAAACATTCTTATATAGCCTTCCTTAATAAGAGTTTAAGGACTTCATTCAACCCTATCTCTCATTTCTAGAGTCAGTTGTTCCAATCACTCTTCCTTTAACTTTTGTTACAAAAAAGCTTCCTTGAAATTTCAAAGTTTAACTTTCTAAAACTCAAAATACTTTCTTTATATTTCTACAATTTATATGAATTATGTTGCATATTTCTTTCTTCTTCTATGAAAAATGTTCCCATTCTTGTTTGACAAGAAACTTCATTGTGTAACATTCAATTTGTGTCAACTCATTTTCAATCTTTTACAACATCTAATGTTGTTTTGTTAATCTAATATATACTTTCAATGTCAATATTTTCTTACATTTATTCACTAGTGCAACAAAAACTTTTTATGCCAGTTAAAAAGGCTTTTGATATCGATTCTAGAACTGACATAAATACAAACGATATAAAATTTTGTTCACTTTATATGTTGGTAATGCTACAACCAACATAGAAAGTGTCACTCTCATTTACTCCCTATTTTGCTTCCTCTGCCCCTTCGTTCACATTTGCAAGGTCTATGTTTTTCACTACACCTTTTCTTCACCTCAATACCACTCTTGCCACACTTCTTCGCTAAGAAGGTATGAGACTTTGGAATTGTCATAAAAAACACAATAAACACCAAAACAAAACCCAATACACAAAATAATAGATTAGGGTTCAAGGCTGACTAGAGCAAAAACGAGAGAAACTTGCACAATGAGAGGAATGGCGAGGAGAGGAGCAACACGAGTGAGAAGGAAGAGCGAATGTGAGATAGACTTCAACAATGCAGCGAGGATACTTTAATGAGGAGAGGGAGAAGGAGCAACAATGCAACAAAAATGGGAGAAGAAGTACAGAGGAGGAGCAAATGGAGGAAAGTGAAACAAGAAGATTTAATATATTATGCCACGTATAGTGACGAACCATCAGATATAACCTTATACTTTATTATAGGTTTGTCACTGTTTCACTTTCTATGTCAGTTCTAGGTATAACCGGTATAGAAAATCCTATACTTTATTACAAAATGTCATCGCACCAACTTTCTATGCTAGTTTTAATGATAACCAACATAAAAAGTCTTCTACTTTATTACAAAATTGTCATTGCACAAACTTTTTATGTTAGTTCTAGAGATAATTTGCATGAAAAATCTTATCATATTTATAATTTTGTCATTGCATCACTTATTATGAGAGATGAATTATAATTGTGATAATAAATTGTCATAAAAATTTATTTTTTATTAGTCAAGATTAACATATGTGAAAAAGAAATTATCCTTTTAATTTAAATTAAATCATTTAATGTATATTAAATTTGTTTTAGTAATTTATTTTTTATTATGTGCAATGTAAATGAATTTTACAAATAATAAGAAAGTGAAAACTTGAAAAATCAATTATATAAAAATAAAATAAAAAAATTATTAACTAAAAATATTAATGTCACTTTCTGATTTGCTATGTAAATTAACGCTGAATGCACTTTTTATCTGCTTCACACTTTTCTATTAGAATGTTAGTTAGATTTAAACAATTTTTGCATGCCGAAAGAAAGAACAATTTTTGCATACTTATTTATTTAATAATTATATTTTAATTGAAAACAACATTTTTTCCATTTATGAGTATCTCGTGTGATCCATTAAAAATGAAATATATCTGAAACGCAGAGTATTCAAACGGACTATTTTTAATACCAATTTATTAAAAAACATGTTTAAATGGGTGGCGCAACTTATATACCTAACATTAGGTATAACTCATTTTTAATTTTGGCATGTATATATAAAATCCTTATTTTGATCCTTATTCATGTAAAATATTTTTAGTTTGATCTTAATACATGTTGTAAAATTTTAATTTGGTCCCTTATATATACATATATTTAAACTAACCTATAATGATTAAATTAAAATTACAAGATGTTGAGACTATATTAAGATATATTAACCTAAAATTTCTATGGTTAAACCCTAAAAAACTAATAATCTCAACTCCACACACTTCTTTTGTTTGTACAGTGTTAGGCACTTCTACTCATGTTGTTTGTTGCATTTAAAGCCTAGGCCAACCTCCTAGACTAGTTTTCATACTTTCTAAAACTTTGGACAAAAATAAAATGCAACTTCATCAATATCACATCAAATATGAGACAAATCAACGTGTATCACAAGTGATATTCAAAATTTGATTGATTATACACAAAATTTTGTTGTGTACTTTTCTCGTTGCAATCTACCAAATACAACAAACAATTTTTTTTCCAATTCGAAAATAAATATTAATATCTTACCAAATGGTAAAAAAGAAATGAAATTGCTGAAATTAAGTAAAAAAAAGTGAAATGTGAGATAAATTTATATTACTAGTAATTATTTTATTTATTTATTATTACTAGTGAAATAAACAACATAAATATTTTATTAATATCTACAGTATAACTTATTATATATATTAATATATTGATACAATCTTTACATTATTTGGATCAACATTTTCTCTTTCTTGATATTTATACTATTAATATACTTTCTGCACCTTTCATAAAACAAAACGCACACTTCCACTGTCTTTTCCTCACTTTTCCGCGTCTCGTCCATTTCCTCCTCGCCTAAAATAAACGCATCTTCTTGAAAGTGAATAAAAAATTGAGCTATTATGGACTAACAAAATTTTTTTAATAAAGTTTTGACAAATTTTTCTAGAAACTTTGTTTAATGAAAATTTTAATCTACTTTAATTCCATTTTTAGTTAAGTTTGCCAAAATATTTTTTTGTCAAAAAGGTCATTTTCAAATATGACAAAGAAGACAACATATTCACACATTTATTTAGAAAGGTGACTCAGAAGACGTTTGAACGAAGTTTTTTTATGAACTTTTATGAGAAAAATAAAATAAAATAAAGTTCTTATAAACAAAAAATAATTTGTATATTATTAGTTTATAAAAATTCTATCATTTAATTAATTTCTCTAATTTTTTGCTTTTAAATTTTACAATTAAATTTCAACTTAAGGAAACAAATTCATATTTTTCCTCTTATTTCGTAAGAAGAAATCCATCCAAACATAGACTATTATCTTTGAGGATCGACAAGAAGCAAGACTATTATCACACTGCTAACAGCAGAAAGAAAAGAAAAATAGCAAAGTAGAGTAAGTATAAAGCATACACACACATATACCTGCTGATGAAATAAGGCCAATTCTCCCATGATCTTATATTTCCTTTGGAAACACATTGATCTTATTCCTAAAAACTACAATGATAAACATTATCACATTCCACTATTATGTACGTAACACCATCATCATCTTGGAAGCATCTCTGTCACAATATCTGAACCACTGAAGTGAGCTGAAGCTGCTTCATGTGGATTTTCAGTTTTTCTGTGCTTGATTGCCTGAGATGATGTCTCATTCAAAGAACCACCCCTTTTTCCAGTGCTGTGCCATTTGTAGATTCCAGGCTCAGTCAAAGCCTTCTCGTTAAGATGAACTTCTCTGGAAAGCATTTCCAATACTTGTTTCATGCTTGGTCTATGCTGAGAAGCTGATTGGGTGCAAAACAGAGCCACCACAAGGAACCGATACACCTCACTCTCATCATACTCACTTAGTTCTGAATCAACAAGGTCTAGAAGCCTATTTTCTTCTTTCAGCTTCCAAGCCTGCATGCATGAATGATGAGTCAGGAAAAATGAATATATTTCTGCTCCTTTTTCTTATGATCAACAATAATTAAAAGGGATGCATCAATTTTTATTTTTCGAGTTATGTTTGTCTTGAAGTTTTGAGTTGAGTTGGAGGTGACGTAAAACTCAACAACATTTCAACCTAACAGTATGGATATGAAACGAGGAAAGCTACATACAACTAAGAATTTTACAAATTAATGGGTAGGGAAATCTCAATCTTGTCCCTTAAAATCCCCCAAAACAACGCTGTTGTAAGGGAAAAATTAGGTTTTCCATAAAGCCTCTCTCTAGGTCCAGTTCACAAACTGTGTGGCATCTCATGGCTGCTCTAAATTGAGTTCAGATTTTCTACTGGTTTTTTAGTGTTGTCCTCTACTGGAGATTAAAAATACACTGATGTTGGTACTTTAAAAATCTTTTTAATATATTTTAAAACATCAAAATCAGTGTCCATCAGTGTATTTTGAAAGCACAACAGAAAAACAATATAGAAAAATCCAGTAGAGAATCTAAATTCTTCTAAATTGCTATCTTTTGCTATTGATAACTATGCTGTTAGGCTGAAATGTCTATCTTGTGTTCTAGAATTGTAGGTTAGTAAGTAACCAATGTGCTTAGTGTGTGAACTGGTATACTTTAATTAGGCTGAAGAGGTCAAAACTCAAAGAATACTTGCTTCTGAGTAGTGAGTAGTGAGAATCTCACCTCTTGTTGGGGACTGGACGCAAGTTCCAACCTGGCCAAACCAGTATAAAACCAGCTGCACAAGCTCCTTCTCTTTCTATCTTCTTTATTTTAATTGATATTGCTAAGCCTCTGATTTTCTGGGTTTATCAATTACCTGTCTGCTAAAAGTTTTATCAGCACTAAATTCTTTGTCAAGTTTCAGTTCTAAGTTTGTTATACAAGATAACGTTTTGAAGGGCTTGATTAAACCCCCTTCTCAAGCATCCTACTAGTATTTATGACTTTATTATTTATCTTTATGTGCTCCTATATATCTTGAAATTAAATAAGCCAAGAGAAGATTCTACCATGCATTGTATCAAATCAATATTAATCATACTCGAGAGTAAAAAAAATATACCCATTCCACTAAAACCAGATAGTCCTCATCAAATGCTGCTATGCTACTACTTTTCCCACTGATTATTTCAAGCATGAGAATCCCAAAACTGTAAATGTCTGCCTTCTTTGTAAGTTGTCCCAGAAGTGCATATTCTGGTGCAAGATATCCCCTGCAACAGAAAAGGTAAATTTGGTTTAATATTATGGCCATGTCTCTTATAAAGAATTATCAAAATGTAACCAAACTGATAAAATGAGTGAGACAATAGTGTTCATATTGTCTACATAAGAAGCTATAGAAGTTAAGAATACTGATAACTTTTTCCTTCAAGAATCTGTGTCTGGAGATTAATATTGGAGTTCAAATGACTACAGAAAGGCTGAACTTACGTACAAGCAATTACTAATAGAAAAAATCTGGCACCAGTTATATAAATGGAAACATTAATAGATATATTTGTGCTTACACAGTTCCTGCAACTCTAGTACTAACATGGGTGACATTGTCCGGAAAAAGTTTTGCAAGACCAAAATCCCCAATTTTCGGATTAAAATTCCCATCCAACAATATGTTACTGGCCTTGATATCCCTGTGAACAATGTTTGGTTGAGCCTCTTCATGAAGAAAAAGTAGACCAGAAGCTGTGCCACGACAAATAGCAGCCCTCTTTGGCCAATCCAGAGCAACATATTTACTCTTTGAACCTGTAAAAGTGTTCTCCTTGCATTAGCACAAACCAATTCGTAAATAGCCCCTCGATTATCTGATTTAAGCAGCATCATAACCAAACCAAACAGGGAAGTCACTGAAAACTTTCAAACTAATCAAACTTATGTAAGAATCATATCCAAATATATATTTAAATTGTACTAGTATTTACCAAGCAAAGAGCTTGCAAGGCTATTGTTCTCCATAAACTCATAAACCAGTATTCGATTACTACCCTCAATGCAGCAGCCAATCAGTTCCACAAGATTTGGATGTCGAATATTTGATATCAAATCAATTTCTGTCATAAATTCACGAGCCCCTTGTTTAGACTCAACAGAAAGAGACTTGATAGCAACATGAGTACCATCCCTTAAAACTCCCTGCAAATATCAATGACAGTCTTAAAGTTTCCTTCTTAACAAGAACATAAGGAAAATAAAAATTGATAGTCATGACTCTCACCTTGTGGACAACTCCATAACCCCCTCCACCAATTTTGCTCGATGGGTGAAAATCGTTTGTTGCTGATCTCAATGAGTTATAGGTAAACTTTTTAGTTGCAACAACTATTGGATCACAAACATAAACTTAAATAAATCACAGGAATCAAAATTTTCAAAAAGACAGTACAAAGAAACCAAGAATGTAAATTTGGGACCATTTCAATATTAGCAACTAGCCACAGTTCACACAAGGACCTGCAACAATTTTAATAATGTTGTCTCCAGGTTCTCAATTGTGGAATTTGACAGACAGAAAAAAGAAAACTCTTTCCACAAAAATGCAGTTTCTGCATTAAGAAATCATCCCTTCATTCCTTCCAATAAATAGGCAATTGCAACCTTCGTAAGAACACATATGTAGCCCTTTCAGCAGGAAATATATAGAAAGATGCAAGAGAGAGAAGGATGAACCATGACAATTACAAAGTCAACAACCTATTCAATTTGACACAAACAGTTGACCCATGCTGCAATTCGCAATTCAAAGCTATACTCCTTTTTAGTACCTTGTTCATGTGGCTGGTCCGCCGGATCATCCCTCCTTCCAAAACAATTCAAAGCACCAAAACAATTACAAAACATGGCTATGCCCCAGTTCCAGTCTCCTAGGCTCCCATTAAATTACAAACAACATTTCTCCTTCAAATTTATCTCACACACCGACCACCACCACCAAGGATGAAAACAAAACACTCAAGCCAAACTACCTTGGAAAACATTGAAACAAGTTGCAAACTTGAATACAAAGCAGGGGTAAAAGACTTCACAGCATGATTTGAATTACTGTTAGACCCAAAACCCTACTCTGAATTTTCCAACTGATGGGAGCTTAAAAAGGTTGAAAAGCTAAGGTTTTTAGTCTCACAAAGAGAAAGGTAAAGCGTTTATAGTTTATTATTAGAGGTAGTAGTATCACCGGGTTGGACGGAACGTGTGAATCCATAAATGCTTAGGAAATAGAAAATGAATGAAGGGTCAAGGAAGCTATCAACGGCAAGGAGCGACAACAAAGATCTAAAGAAGTAAGGGTTAAACTATGAAAGAGACATGTAACTGTCCATTTTTTTTTTTTTTTCTTGCTTTGTTATTGTGTTTTTTTTTTTCCAATTTATATATTTCCTTGACATAATGAACAATAATGGATTATAAAATGACTAAGATTACGAAGACAAGAAATGACTGAG
>Ga0214542_1008750_pt1 | contig 16379 bp, 10 predicted proteins | sample CNSS1metaG_FD_160096 | JGI IMG/M metagenome (GOLD analysis project Ga0214542, IMG submission 160096) | Root nodule microbial communities from cowpea collected in UCLA plant growth center, Los Angeles, California, USA - CNSS1 | ecosystem: Host-associated > Plants > Roots > Nodule | place: USA... | reverse complement strand
CGTAGCATCAAGTGGAATTGCTTCTTTACTACTTCCTGGTGGAAAAACAGCACACTCTACCTTTTGCATCCCACTGTTAATTAATGATGAATCAACTTGCAACATAGCGCAAGGTAGTCTCTGTGCTAAACTTCTGATGGCAACCAATTTAATTATCTGGGATGAAGCACCAATGATGAATAGAATGTGCTTTGAGGCATTTGATAGAACACTAAGAGATATTATGCAAAAAGTTGATGATGCCAATAATGACAAACCATTTGGTGGCAAAGCAGTTGTCTTGGGAGGTGACTTCAGACAAATTCTACCCATTATCAAGAAAGGATCTAGGTTTGATATCATCAAATCAGCAATCAACTACTCAGAGTTATGGAATTGTTGTAAAGTGCTAAAACTGTCCAAGAACATGAGATTAAGTACTACAACAAACAATCAAACAGCCAATGATATCAAAGAATTTGCTGATTGGATATTGAAGATTGGAGATGAAAAAATGGATGTAAATGAGAATGGTGAGTGCGTGGTTGAAATTCCAAAAGAGCTGCTGATTATAAATACAGATTTACCTTTATTGTCATTGGTTGAATTTGTCTATCCTCAATTTGTGGTTAACATGATAAAGCCTAATTATTTTGATGATGGAGCAATCTTGTGCCCAACTAATGATTCTGTAGAGCAAGTAAATGATTTCATGTTGTCTTTATTAGGTGGTGAAGAAGTGACTTATTTAAGTTCAGATACACCTTGCCAATCTGATGAATAAGATGAAGTTCAATCTGAATGGTTTACATCTGAATTTTTAAATGATATCAAATGTTCAGGGATACCAAATCATAAACTCAAGCTGAAAACAGGTGTGCCAATTATGCTCTTGAGAAATATTGATCAAGCGAAAGGTCTTTGTAATGGCACAAGATTGCAAGTCAACCATTTGGGAAAAAATGTAATCTCTGCAACTGTAATTACTGGAAAAAACATTGGTGACAGGATCTTTATACCAAGAATGGATTTAGTGCCATCTAATTCAGGATTGCCTTTCAAATTTCAAAGAAGACAGTTCCCGATTTCCTTATGCTTTGCAATGACGATTAACAAAAGTCAAGGACAAACACTTTCTAGAGTGGGCCTTTATCTTCCACAACTTGTATTCACACATGGCCAACTATATGTTGCTATTTCTAGAGTGAAAACCAAGAGAGGATTGAAAATACTTATATTGGATGAAGATGGAAATGTCACAAACACAACTAAAAACGTTGTGTACAAATAAATTTTGAAACTCTTTGACAAAGAAGACATTATAGGTATGTAATTTATAATTTGGTTTTAATTTGAAAGTTTTTATAAATATAGATGAAATTATTTATGTTCTGTTGTGCAATGCAGGATCTATTGCCTAAAGTCCAAGGCTTACAAGGAATATCATGCTAAAACAAAGGCTGAATTAAGAAGTAATAAAAGTTGTGTACAAAAGGAAGTTATGAAGTTGATTAACAAAAAAGACATTATAGGTATGTAATTTAGTCTTCTTTTATTGTTATATTTTTAAAGACATTATATTATAATCATATAGGTTATTAAACATCACAAAACCACTTGATATTACCAAAAATATTACATTTAAAAAAACCCGTGCGTTGCACGGGTAAAAAGAAAAGAAAAGAGATGTGATGCAAACCTCATTCTACAAACCAATTTTGTGAGGTTGAATTATATATATATATATATATATATATATATATATAAAAGCTTTTTTGTTGGTGAAACATATTAAAATGTATTGACAATACAAAAATTGAAGAAAATAAAAACCCACTCCAACCAAAGTCAGCTACTCCCGTATAAACAAATATTTACCGTCACCTTATTAAAAGTATTTATTCTTTTTTTAGAATTGAAATTATGAGAATGAGACTTCATTAAAAATCATGTCACTTTTTTTCTTCTTCCGGTTGGATTCAAATCATTATACCAACCACATAACCACAATTACGGAAATATAAAAAATAACAATCTTTCTAACTTTAACTACTTAAAACATCGATGCATAAAAATAATCTCTAAATGTCCAAAACTAATTTCAACTTTATCCAATTAAAATATCAATACATAAAAGAAACAAACCTACAAAACCATATTAATCATATTCAATAAAACATTCTAATGATAAAACCACACACCCAAAATTACACACGTTATTTTATCTTTGTCCCAATTAAAATACCAATGCCTAATAATAAAAATAAACCGAAAGTCATGCACAATTATATATAATATAATTATTACAGGGACAAAAATATTTTCTATTCAAGGCAGTCCCGTGTTGTTCAGCAAATTTTAAGAACTCTTCAACGCCATTCTCATAGACATCACTGATTCGAATTGCATTCATCCAACTTCGATCCATTACTACACAACATGAGAAATTGGTTTAAATAAATATTATTGATGTGATAAAGACTTAACTGCTTCTGCAAACATGTGCTCTCATTAGTGACTCTAATTACGATATACTTTTATTATAATTAGTGACTCAACTGGTACTCTTAACTGCTTCTGCAAATAGATAAATGAATGAACTTGATAAAAGATTAAGTTCATAAAACCAACCACAAGCAAAAAATTCATTCTTAAGCTTTGAATTTCAAAGTAAATTGTTTTGAGGAACTGACCAATTTTATGTGCACTAAAATTCCAAGAACCAATTTAACGCAGTCACCAAGATTGGAATCCCAAAAAGGCAGCCAACAATTTCAATGTAATGAATGAAGTTTGGAGGAATTGATCTTTATCAATGCAAGTGATGGTAATCCTCCAATGGAGGTAAGAGTGGCGGCAAAATATGGAAAAAACAAAGCAGCGGCGCTAATAGCTCAAGCAACTTCAAAATGGAGGTAGGACGTCAAGCAGCGCTGACAGAAGTTCAAGCAGCTTCAACGGAGGTGCGACGGCGGCGACGACATCAAGGTGCGACAACTTCCATGCGAGACAAGGATTTCCGTCGAGGTCCTTTGTGGTATTTCAGAATGTCGTCGAGCTGGTTCGTGGTGCGACAACAACGGAGGCTCGTGGTTCAATAACAGTGGCAGTTCGTGGCATGGAGGTGGTGGTTAGTGGTGCAGAGGTTGTGGTTGGTGGCGTTGAGGCTAGTAGAGCAAAACGGAGAGGGTTTCGTGGTGCGGCGATAGTGGCGGTTCGTGGTGCGGCGACAACAGAGGCTTGTGGTGCGGTGACAACAGTAGTTCGTGGCGTGGAGGGTTGGTTAGTGGCGCGGAGGTGGTGGTTCGTGGCGTGGAGGCTAGTAGAGTAAAAGAGAGAGGGTTTCGTGGTGCGACAAACGAAGAAGAAAGCAAATGTGCGTGAGGCGCGATGATGCACAATGGAGAAAAACGGAGAAGATGAACAGTGGAAGCGCATGCATAGTGAAGCGCGAGAGAGAGGAAAGGGTTTCGCGGGTTTGTGCAGAAAACATTACATCGGTTATAATTCTAACTGATCTAATATTTAAAAGTGTCACCTTTTTTTAATTTAAAAAAAAAGAACGTTAGATCGGTTCTCCCCTAAACCGATCTAATGTATACATGTTAGATCGGTTCCCCACACAACCGATCTAATGTAAATGAAGTTATTTTCAAAATTGACACCGCGTTAATTGTTAGATCGATTCCTGTACAACCAATCTAATATGCCTGATCTAATATTCCATTTTTGCACTAGTGATAATACCAAATCCATAATTAAGATTATTATCAATATAATGAAAATCGTAAAATATCCAAATCTATATACAACTTATATATAAATATTTTATATCTATAACATTGTCCCAATAAAACACCCACATAAATAAAAACACCATCCAACAAATGCTAAAACCTGTTTAAATTTATCCAAATAAAACACAACCTCATAATAATCCAAATAAAAAATATTAGGCAATGTGAGACTTAGACTCATACTTGGATTCTTAACAAACTCCTCCTTAAGGGTGAGTTCCTCTCCCGCATAAGCTTTCGAGTATCCTTCTTGTACCGTCGTTGGCTCTATCACTTGTTTACAGTGAGGGTTTTATTGAGGAGACACAACACCAATGAGACCTGAGTCTAGCTATATAAGACATTGACACCACTCTCAATCCAAAACCTTAAGACAATGAGTTCATGGGTCTTGATTCTTAAATAGTGCTCTACTTTATCATTTCTAACCAATATATGACTTAGACTCATACTTGAATTCTTAACAACCCCTTTTAAATTTATCCAAATAAAACACAACTGCATAATGTAATCCAAATAAAAACTATTAAAAAAATTTGTTATAAAAAAAATTTAATTAACTCCCCTTGTCTAGATTTTCTAATATTCAGATATTCTTTTAAACCGTTCTTCCTCTATCTCAATTCAGCTTATATGCTCCTGTATTCGGTGTATCCTAAAAGTATTGTAAATAACTTTCTGCCCAACACTATTACTCCTTTTAAATTCCTCTTCTCATTATTCATCTACCTACACACTACAAAAAAAAAAATTTAGTAGGGGTTATATTTGACATTTCCGGAGGTTTTAACCCCCACTAATGGGTTTACCAGGGGTTTGCAATTTTCCTGGAAGAACCAGCGTCGCTATTAGATTACGGGGGTTTTTAGCAACCCCTGGAAAAACACAACTTGCTTAGGGTTTTCGAAACCCCTACTACTGCTTGGGGTTTCCGAAACCCCTGCTACTGCCAAGGGTTTACAAAACCTTCGCTACTGCTAGAGGTTATCAAAACCCCCGCTACTGCCAGGGGTTTCTAAAACCCCCACTACTGCCAGGGGTTTCTAAAATCCCTGCTACTGCCAGGGGTTTTCAAAACATCCGCTAATGCCTACAATTTAAAAACTCCAATATTGTCTGTTTGTTTGTTTTATATTTTTTAATAATACATAAATCTTGAAATAAAAAAAATTATAAAAGGAAAAGATTTTAATTTTTGGTAATTATAATTTATGCATATAACATTTATAAAAGGGACAATGAACAAAGTTTACAATATGACAAAGTGTAAAAGTTAAAATTAACAAGTCATTACAATGTTATTTGTTTTAAATAAGAAAAATAAACATAATGAAAAATTAAATAACATCCTTCTAATGCGGTACTTGATATTACAAACATTTCCTTGACCAGATACCTTGTGGCTCAACAAAGTTCATAACTTTTTCTGCAAACATATGTAAAGATAGATTGTTTAAGAACAATTCTTTATAACACTTACTTCAACGAAGAATAATCACGAGTTGCTTTCAACAAACACACCTTTCTTTTTTTTACTCTTGACCTCTTTGCCAAGAAGCAATCGAGCAAAAAATAGAACATATTTGTGCACTCCTAAGGTCATGCATGATATGTTGGGTTCGCGAGGCTCCTAAAGCACGACAATATCACAAGCTCAGACACAAACTACTATATATATAGATACATAGATGTATATATACTAATATTAATATTAATATATATATATATATATATATATATACTAATAAAATGCAATGTAGTCATCACTCTCCGTGAGTGCAAAACAATCCCACTGTTTCTTTTTTTAGCTCATTTTTATACTGCTTCATGAATGCTACCAAACATTACCTTTTTCTATGCCCTCTCACAATTGTTTTTATGTCAAAACCTGTTATATTTTATATAGTTTTTAATTTCTTTTCCAGATTCTTTCTCTCTCTCTCTTCCTAAGGTTTTGCTGGTGCAATTAAGTTTCCTACTCTTCTTATTTACCTCACACTCCCTAGGACCCTAGTTGATAGCCTCGTCTAGCTTCCTTCAATTTCCAACAGTGTATCAGTTTATTTTTTCATCTCTCTCTGTCTTTAAGAAATTTCTTTTTCACAAAAATTGCACTTTTACTACTTTGTTTACACTTTCCCCGTGCTGGTGCTGCTACTCTATGATCATTTGAAGAGCTTAGATTAGATTAAATTATTTAAATAAGAAAAAAAAATAGAGGGGAATGAGATTAAGTTTAGATCTTGGCCTTCTTTAATGGACATGAGAGAGCAAGATAAGGTAATAGAGATGCCTAGCACTTTGGGTTATAACCTCCCCAATAGAAATTCATCTTCCTCCAAGTTATCATCACCAATACGGGAAAGAAGTGACCAACCTCCTCAATCTCACACAAAGAAATGATGAAGACTTTTGTCCTTTGGAGAAATATTTCATTGATATGATGATTTGCATAAATAGTTTTGTTCATAATGTTTGGAGAAAAGCATTGGATTATGACAAATGGCATAAGAGAAGCATCATTTGAAAGAAGTTATTCCAAGGTAAAATAAAGAAGATAAATAACCTTGATTCTTGTAGGCCTAAAGGGGAGAATGATTATCGTAAAACACAATGCTCTTTTCCTTATAAAAGTTTAACTAATTGATTCTGAATGGCCCAAAATAAAAAAGATAGTGATGTTGATGCATGATCTTGCATCATTATAACACGATAATAAAAAAGTTGATAATGTTAATAAATTAAAGGAATAAAACAGTGTGTTGGAAGCCATTTAAGATTTTCTCTCCCATTACTGGCTAAAGATGATAATTGTCCTAGTTTGCAAACTCCAATTATTTTCTTGGTTTGAAACTTTTGGTACATTTATTATTATTTTGGCACATTACACAATCTCTCCGATATATGGGTGATTAGGGTAAAGCTCGATTACCCTTGGGTGATTAGTTTGCAAACTCCATTGATTTTGCCACCATAATTCTTGTAATGCCAACAACAGTAGTCCCACTGGATCCTGAAGTTTCATATTCTGCACTTTCAGAGGCTGTAGTCGGAAGAGGAAGAAAAATCATAAGTAGTATCATTGCCATTAAGCTAGTACATATAAAATTCTAGGAATATGCAGAGTTGATTACATGTAAACTCTGAAAAGGTTGATAAATAGCAGGCATTTTTTTTACAAGGGATGCAAGATTAAGAGAAGAATGTGTCAATAAAAATAAGGGGTATAGTACTAACATTCCCCCATTACTAAGAATATGTGTTATGTGAATTGTTTGAAAGGTATGTGTTGTATGAATACAAAAATTTAACCGTACCATCTTGAGTTGAAAACGCCATAGAATTTTTTGTTGGCAATTTAGGTTTCTCTCCTTCCATCTTCTTAAAGAATTTAACATATATGCAGATTACTAATAATAGAAGACTGCATATTCCTGCTATGGATATTCCAGCAACATCACCCTTAGCTAGACCTGCTTATATACAAAAGCGAATTTAAGTTTTGAGACACTGACTTTTTCTTTGTGTTCTCTATTTATGTGAACATTAAGCTGAAAATAATCTTCTTATAACCAACTCCTCATAAAGTTTGAGAGCCAAACCTGTGTTTCTGCAAGATGGAAAAGAAAATTAAAGTTAAAAAGATAGAATCAAACATGCAGCAATATTCAACTGTATGTGCATAATTCAGCATGAAAGGTGAGACAACCTAAGTTACCCACCTAGGGTGCAAGGGAACATACTCTCCAAATTGATCTGGCAAGTTTAAACAAAATTAAAACGTCAAGCAAATGCATAAAAGGTTATCCAAAATGCTTTGAACAAGAACAAAGTGATTATTTTTACCCCCAACATGCTGATAATACCAAAAGAAAGATAATTTGATCAGAGTTGTTGAATTTTTGTCTTGTAATTTACATCAGAAGGTTAACAATAAAAGTTTACCAAAATAAAACTCCAAAACATTGGAAAACATCAGTATAAGTATACAATTGTATCTAAATGTTTTCAATGTCAAAATACATTACTAACATGATGTAAGAGAAGAGCATACCTCTTCTTGGAATGAAAACAATTCCACTCTCTTTGCTGAAATTGACTCCAGGATTATAATTCTGCAGCAATTATGCATCAAGATGAGCCTCGTTAATGTAGCATGATGAACCTTGCACAAAACTTTTATCTCTGGCATAAATTCTTTAGTTTTTGTAGCTGTAATTCTTTTAATAGCAACTTCCTAGAAGATTTAAAATACAGGCCAAACTTATATTTCAGCACTTACAGGGCTACTAGATTGATATCACTGTCAATCTAGCTTCAACAATGCTATATTTTGAAAACTATAGCAAAAAGTTTTAAGTATAAAAATAAACAAAAACAGAATATTATCAAAATATTAAAGTATGAAATACTGATGTTGAGTCTTCTATGTAAAAAGGTCCACTCATTAGCAAACATGTTTTATATCTCAACAGCTTGTATGATTGTGTAATGAGCTAGGCATCATTAAGTTAACTTATTTAGGTTGCAGATTTACTATTCGTTCATTTGACATAAACCAAGAATAAAAAAAATTTAGAAAACATGGAATAAGGAACATACATATAAGGTGTATCCCCACCAAACTTCTTTTGATTAACAAATCCATAGAGAAACTTGATGTACCCTCCACCACACTCAATCTCCTTTTCAAATTTTACAGAATGTTGGAGGACCACTGTTTTGTTCTTGTTGGTGAATTCAGGTATTTTAGCAGAGATGGCAAAGTGTTTGCATCACTGGATGTTTGAATACCTACAATATTCCAGAAAATGGCAACAAGTTACAAGGCAAACCAAATTCTTGTTACTATACACATTAAGAAAGAAAACAATAGAAGTTCCTCAGAATGTAAAGTGTCTCAACTAATTGAAATTTTGTGGTAGTAAATTACTCTCCCTTGACTTGTACTCTACATTTTCTACCCAAAGCAAGTAGGCTTACCTCAAGAATATGCTAAAAAAATAACCGAAATTGTGACTACTATGTAGTGCATATTTTTCTCTTCTCACATTTTCCCCTTCACACTCACACATGCATCTTCATTGTTTTATTTTATATATTAAAACTGTAAGGAAATTTCTTAATTATAGTATATTTACATGTATATAACAATTTAACCATGTTCACTGCAAGAGATGTAAGATTTAGAAAACGTTTATAGATAAACTTACAAATCATTGAATAACAATCTATTTTCATTGACAACAAGATTTGAATCGGTATATACAAGGTTAACTAAAGTAGATTATGAGTTATGCAGTGAGTAATTTATGATTGATTCATACAATCAATCATAATTCATACAAGGTTGATAGCTGAAGAAGCTGGAGTTAAAGCTTTTCGTATCACTACGAACTTACAAATCAGCAAAACCAGTGAAGCACTCGCTCCCGTGAAGCACCAGCCCTCCTCGCCTGTGGTCACACCTTCCTTGCTCAGACGAAGTCGTCGCCGGCAACACCGGCCACTATGGGAAGCCCTTCCGACTCAGACGAAGTCGCCACACCCTCTACTCTCCTCTTCGATTTTCTTCCTCTGTGCGAAATCCAAGGATGGCTCTCTAGAAACATAAACTCTCAAATGTGAAAAATATAAAAGATGGGAGGTTAAAAGACCAAAAATGAGGGATGATGCAAAGAAGAAGAGAAGAAAATGCACTCTCTTAGGTCACGCAAACACGAGAACAGAATGTACTGAACTTCTGAAAAGTACGAGAAAAGAGGAATTATGAAAAGTTATAAAGAAATGAAATTTCCGGGGATTCATTTAAAAAACTTCTGACACTTAGAAGGGGTTTAAAAAACCTCTACTATGCATATAAATTGCTTGGGGTTATACTAACCTCTCCTAAAAAATCAAATTCAAAATTTTTGTAGTGACAGTGTTTATTCCTCTCAGTAAAATAATTCGGACACTAGAAAATAAAATCATTTTAATTTCAATAACTAACCTAATAAACTTTCATAAATCTCGTTATAAGTAACTTTAACTTACTTGAGAACATATTCAGATTCAATGCTACATTCGTTACGCACCTTTTAGTTTATCTTGCTAAATGCACCTTTCAAACTGTACCTACACCTTTCCTATTCTACTGTACATGGACATTGAACCCACACTCCACACTTCAAGACCAACAACCATACCAAATGAATTACCAAATTATATCCTATTTCTACATTATATGCATGATAATATCTACCACACAATTAAAATATCAAAAAACGTAACAAATGCCCAAGGTGGGATGATAACATCTACTTTTCTATGTTTTTCTTTTCTAAAAATATCATTTTAGTTTAAAAATACGTGTTTGTCTTTAATTAACTAATTTTTGTTTAGAAAAATAGAGTTTTCATAAAAATGTGATAAAAAAAGGTTCTTTTAGTAAACTTTTGTTGAAGTTAGTTTTATTCTTTTTAAAATTTTATAATAAATCAGTTTGCCAGTAAGCTCTTCCTTTTAGTTGAATTGCGTTTTTTGGCTATTGACTCCAATTATTTTTTATTACAGATGAGTCCTTGGTTGGTCAATGGAAAGCTTTGACACCATTTTCCCCAATGCATGTTTCATTAAAAGAAGGTTGATCCATTTTTATGCGGACCACAGGAATCATGAACGAGGAGTGCTCCATCTCGAAGGGAAGCCTGATGTGCGAGATTCTTATCCGAGGGAGACTGATATTGATTCGTGATGGATAGAGAAGATCTGAAGATCGAGATGACGAGATTGAGACGTGGCATGATGGACGAATGAAGGAGAGGATCAAACCAAATCAAGGGCGCAACAAATGGGGTTACATGTTTGCGATTCTAGATTTAGGAAGAGAAGGAAAATGTTAGGTCATTTTTGCATTTCTGAGTTTTTCTTTAGCGTTTTTTAAGGGTGAGAGTTAGTTTTTTTAAAGGGGATTCAAGGATTCAAGTGATGTTTTGAGAGATAGGGAGAGAGAGAGAGTCATTTTATAAGGAGGTTTTTCACATTCCGACAAGCACAAAGCAACCGACAGGATTGAGTCTCCTCTAGTATGTTAAGTAGCTTCACTTGATTCAACAACGAGAACAAAGTGGTCGGGGCTATGTTGAGTGAGATTCTTTACATGGTTTTAATTTGTAGAACTCTCTTGGTCTCGTGAATTTTTTTTTTTTTGATTTTGAGTGAAATACAATGATTAAGTTCCAAATCCATTTGTAAGTTTATGAATTTTTCTTGTTTAAGTTTTGATTGCATTTTATGTTTCAAGCCTTTACGTACTTTAAAGTCCATTTATTGTTTCCTAATTTCTAATTTAGTTATATTTTCGTAATGTTGTTTTTGATGTTTGTGGTCTACTAGTGTGTCTTGTGATCATGTTTTAAGCATGACTCATATTTTGCACACAATTTTTTTCCTTTTGGAACCCATTTAACCCCAAAGTGGGAACAACTTCACTAGATGTCTTCTCTATTGACAAAAAGAGGAAAATGAACATCTTGCTTCAATAAGGAATTTTGATAATGATGATGATGACTTATGAAGAAGTATGGAAGACTTAATGATGATGCATAGAAAAATGTTGAAGACTCAAAGAATGTTTGGATTCAATAGATACATTGAAGACTTAAGAGTTTAGTTGTTAAAGTATTGTAGGTCAGGAGTCAAAAGGCATAACCCAAGCAGCAAAATATTGAGAGAGTTTCAATTTTTGCAAAACTCACTGGAATAAATGATTATCTTTGAAGATAATCGATTATCTCAGTCGATATGATTTTTTAAAATGTTATTTTCCCCAAAAATAATAAGACAAAAATACTAAAAAGAAACAAAAATATTTTTTTAATTTTTTGGGCCCGACAAGGATTGACCTTGGTCCTACGTATTCTCGTTAAAAATGCGAAATTAGGGTTACGTAGTTCTTTAGGAGAAACGATTTGGAAAACAATTGAGAAAATGATTTGATTTTTTGGAGGTGAACCTGACAAGGACTGGCCTTGCTCCTACGTATCTCACAGGGGAGAATCAAGGATCACGTAGTTCTTAAAAAGATACTTGTTGGAAAATGTTGATATTTTGTATTTTTGAGATTTTTGTATTTTTTTGTGTTTTTTAGATTATTTGAAAATGTGTGTCACACGACGCGAACGATTAGACAAACACTAGAAGAGAAAGAAAATTATTTTTAATATTTTTGAAACATGAGTGTCACGCGGTGCGAGCAACCGGACAGACACAACAAAGTGAAAGAGAATACTTTTCATTTTTTAGATTTTTTCTATTTTTTTTTTGTAATTTTTAATAATTTTCAAATATTTGGTTTCCTAGGAATAAAAATAAAAATAAAAATAAAAAAACGAAAACAAATAAATAATAATAAAAAAAAAAAACAATTTAATTAAGAAGGATGAAAGTGGAAAACAAAAATGAGGTACATGAGTGATTATTGGGGTGCACAAAGTAAATACGACAAGAAGCCCAAAAACAATAGACAAAGATATGGGGTGCATGAATATCACATGTGGAAGGTGTATTAAGTAACAGGTAGGGTGCGTGCAGTAAATAAAGGGGTGTGCAGGGATTAAAAATGGGGTGTACACGAAGAAAAGAAAGAAGGAGCATATGGGGGGTGGATGAGGTAAAAAAAGGGGTACGTGTGGTAACGGAGGGTTCAAGGCCTGCAGCCCCTTTTTTTTTTCAGAAAACCCTAACAAAGCTAAGGCTTCTTCCCTCACATGGCAGCCTCTTCTTCTCAACACCACCACAACTGCAACCCCTGTCACCATTCGCCTCTGTCTCTGCTTCACCACACCACCACGACACCGGGCCGCTAGCTCGCCGACGACACCCATCGACGCCAGAGACGTCAACACCCTCCTCGGCCGCTCGACGACTTCATTCTCGCGGCTCTGACGACCAACCAACGTTGCTGCCACCACCTCCGTTCCACACCGGAGCCGTCGCCGTTCATCTCCGGACGACCGGTGTTGTCGCAAATGCAACGCTCGTGATCGAGACCTTCTCTCTCGTCACTGTTGCACGAAAACCATTGGAACCTGTGGCCAAGATACCTTTTCTTCCTCCCGCGTGAAAGGTGCGAATGTTTGGTGTGCTGTGAAAACGTTGGAGTAGTGGCTAACAATGGAGGATGGTGTAGGTAGAAGGGTGGATTGAAGGTGATACTTGTTGGTGACCGTGTAAGATTGGTTGGTTCGTGGTAGGTGGGGTGGAGAAAACCGAGAACGAAAATGGTAGTTACGTGTGGGCAGTTATGGTGGAGAGGAGGATCAAGCCCAGAGTGGTGGCCCATCAAGATGCAGAGGTGGTCCAATTGTTTGGGGGGCAAATGGAATATGATGAAATAATGTTGATTTTGAGGAACAAAATTTGGTATGTGTTTTTGCTTGCGTATGTGAGTATTGTATGATGATCATGGAAACTGGTTTGGTGTTATTGTCAATGAAGATTGTTTTGTAAAATATAACTGTTCGTGAAGTGTGTTTGGGTTCTGGTTTGACAATTTCTTGCAGATGGAAGGTGATGAGGGAAAGAACGAAGACTACCAAAATAAGAACGTGTGATACATTTCAAATACATTTTGAATCACGGTCCGACCGACAAAAATGCAGCAAACACAAACTCATTTTTGTTCATGGCATTCAGGGATTAGAACGAAACATATCTACCCTAGCACACCTACATCATGCTCACTCAAGTATTGAAGGCTCAATGCTTACCTCTCAGAAGCTCTTTTGATGGGTGATCTTGGGTTTGCTCGTTCCAGTCTGTTGTCCCCTTGCCCGAGTTGTTTCCACCTTTTTTTCTCTTCACCTTCGCGAGTTCGCTGCTTTTGCCAACTCTCTTATGTTATCTCCTTATGCTCTCCCCCTCTTTTTTTCCCCTCGTTATGGTGTGTTATCAGCTGCATTTTTGAAACGGTGAAATCCTCTCGTGCCAGTAAGTTGCGTCTCCTCTTCAACGGCTCTCTGCCCCCTATTGTCATGCTAGTTTCCCTTTTATGCCCCTTCTGTTTGAATTTTTTTCTTGATGATGGAAAGGTACGACGCAAGTTATCTTCTAGCCACCCTACCACTGTTGCTAAGGTCTGCAGCTACGACTGTCACGGCTGCAGCAGTGATACAGCCACCCCAACATTTCCTCCTTTTTTCCAAGACCCTCAAAATAGAGAGAAACAACGAACAAGGAAAGAACCACCGGCCAAATCAATTGGCTCTCATTTCATTTTTTTTTAATTTTCTTATATACATTTTTATATGTTTTTCTTTTTTTTAAGAGAAAAAAATAAGATGACACAATTAAAAAAAATGAAAATAATAATAATAAAAAAAAAGATAAAATACAAAAGGATAAGATAAAATAAAGTAAAAATAAAATAAAAATAAAACAAGATAAATAAATAAATAAAAATAAAATAAAATAAAGCAAGAAAATATTAAAGAAAAAAAGATAAAAAGTAAAAAAGAAATATATGTTTATACTCACTTAAATATTCACTTTTTTTTTTTCTATTTTTCTCTTCTCTTAATTATTATGAAAGTCAAAAAAATATTTCTTACCCGGACGAAATTGGGTGTTGACATGAAGCCATCCATATTTTCCATGATTCAAAGGAGGTGTTCATTCCTTGTGGATTTCAAGGAAGGTGTTTCTTCATCTCTTTTGTGATTCAAGAGAGTCTTCATCCTTTGTGGGACTCAAAGAAGGTGTTCATCCCTTGTGGATTTCAAAAGAGGTGTTGTGGCTTCAAGAGATGTGTTTTCTATCTTAAAATATTCTTATTCATATTTGTAATATGTTTATTTTTAGTGGTTGAGTTAATCCCTCTTTTGAGAGATTAACAATTGCACGTAGGTTCTTTTTATCTAAACCAGTATAAAATACCTTATGTAATTTTCTCTTCCATACTCTATTTTATTGTGATTATTAAAATACAAGAAATAATTTTAATTGAACTTTGATATTAGAAAGGAAAAGATTTAAAAGTACAATTTTTATTATGAGCCCAATTCACCCTCCCTCTTAGTTTTTGTCCACTTGCTAATCATTTCGCTGCGCGGTTCTAACAATTGGTATTAGAGCTTGCTTTGATAGTAATACAATTTTTTTGAAAATGGTTGGACAAAACTAAACTTTTGTTGGGGGTGCTTCCGTCAACAGACATCCACTTTTTTCTAGTGAAAACTATCTCTTTTGAAAAATAAGAATGCAAATTATTCTAGAATCTGTTGATCATGGTATTTGGGATGGTGTTTTAAATGGTCCTTTTATTCATACGATAACTATTAATGATGTTTAGGAAAATAAACCCTTTGCTTAGTGGACTACATATGAAAGCAAAAGAGCCTAATATGATGTGAAGGAAAGAAACATAATTTCATATACTTTAACCTTTGATGAGTTTTATAGGATATTTGTCTGCACCAGTGCGCGTGAAATGTGGGAGATTATACAAGTAACTCTGATAAACCTATAGTTGTGTAAAGATTTAGTCAAACTTGATTTCCTCACTAACTAATGTAGTGTAGTGATTAACCGAGGATCAATCCTAGGATAGGCAATTGAACTTTAAATGATTCTTGAACAAGCTTTATGAATTGGAGGAAATCTACTAAAATATACTAAAACAAATGCTAAAACTAACTGAAATTGGTATAAGAGTGAATGTATTCAAGGTGTTTGGTGAAATGACTAAGGAAACTAACATGCATGTAAGGTGTTTGTCAAAATGCCAAGATGAACTAGGCATGTGAACTATACAATGTGAATATCCTACACACAATCCAAACATGTGACATGATCCTAATGCGTGGATTAAATTGAATGAAGCTACTGAAACTAAGATTAAAGAATGATATGCATGAATTTAGAACCTAAATGAAGGAGTATGAATATGTGCGAATGCAAAAGGCATGACAATGTCGTGAATCACTATAGAACAAAGCAAACTAAGATGTAATGATCTGAAATGGTTTGAAATGATATCTATTGAACATAGAAATAGAAATTACACAAAATGATTAAGTAGAACGTAGAATCCCAATTTACGAACCCTAGCTAGCAAAATTAACAAACACATGCGCGAACGTGAAATTGAATGATGGCTTCTTCTTGTCTCTATTGAAGCTTGCATGAAGAATGGAGACTCCATGGATGGTGTTGGATGCGGAAGCATGAAGGAAAGAAGCTTAAGGTGTTTGGTTTGGTGTAGGTGAAAGGATTCATAAGAGAGGTGAGGCCAACTCCTAAGGAAGAAAACTAGAGTAAACTAGAGAAGAGTTTACTTTAAGGTGAGCTCAAAAGAGATTTGTGCACAAATTTGGACAGCAATTCATTACTCAATTTCAAGCTAAAAAATACATCTCCTAAGCCTTCTATTTATAGGCTAAAATGAGACCAAGGAGTCTCCAAAAAGTGGAGGGAAAAAGGAGTCTAGAAAGTTAAATTTTGGAGCCAAAAAGGAGCATGTGGGAGGTGTGACTTGCCACCTAAGCAAGTCACACTTGTCTTGCCATGGGAAGCTAACTCTCATCCTTGGAGAGCAAGTTTGAGAAGCTTCTAGGCTTTTCT
>Ga0214542_1008749_pt1 | contig 16381 bp, 7 predicted proteins | sample CNSS1metaG_FD_160096 | JGI IMG/M metagenome (GOLD analysis project Ga0214542, IMG submission 160096) | Root nodule microbial communities from cowpea collected in UCLA plant growth center, Los Angeles, California, USA - CNSS1 | ecosystem: Host-associated > Plants > Roots > Nodule | place: USA... | reverse complement strand
GCAACTCCATAACTGAAATTGACAAAATAAAAGCTTCCTTACATGAAGCATTCAGAATTAAAGATCTAGGAAGTTTGAAATACTTCCTAGGTTTTGAAGTGGCTAGATCTAACAAAGGAATTCACTTATGCCAGAGAAAATATGCTCTAGACATCCTATCCGACACTGGAATTTTGGACTGCAAACCCAGTCAGACCCCTCTCGTGAGCAACACTAAAGTTCTTTTTGACAAAACTATTGATCCTATCAAAGATCCTAGGATTCCTATAGGCGACTAATAAGGAAGTTACTATACTTACTAATTCTAGACCTGACATTTGTTATTTTGTACACTTACTCAGCCAATTTGTGCAGGCACCTACCATCTATCATCAACAAGCAGCCCAACATATCCTCAGATATATAAAGGCCAATCTTACCAATGGCCTTTTCTTTGCTGCCACTAATGACATTCAAATCAAGGCCTTCAGCGACTCCGACTGGGCCACCTGTCCAGACACATGGCGTAGTGTTACTGGTTACTGTGTCTTCTTGGGAACTTCCTTGATTTCCTGGAAATCAAAGAAACAAAACACAGTATCCAGATCTTCTTCAGAGGCCGAATACAAAGCCTTTGCCACCACTACCTGCGAGCTGAAGTGGGTCAACCACCTTCTCCATGACTTGCGTGTTCAACCCATAGACCAAGTTGTTCTATACTGTGATAGTCAATCTGCTAGGCAAATATCTCACAACCCTACTTTTCATGAGCGCACTAAGCATATCGACCTGGATTGGCATGTCGTCCGTGAAAAGCTTCAGAAGAAACTCTTCCACTTGTTACCGATTTGATCCGATGAACAACTCGCTGATATCTTCATGAAAGCCCTCCACCGCACTTCCTTTAAGACCATTCTTCCTAAGCTTGGATTGATGAACATCCATCATCCAGGTTAAGGGGAGAGTATTGAAACCCTACTACTTAGGGCTTCACTGCTGGATCTTAAAGTTAGAGGTTGGATCTGTTAGAAGTTAGTTAGGGTTTTCGTTTTTCCCTTTTTCCCCCTTTCTTTTTTCACGAGACTATATATGATAGTGCTTCTCTTTTGTTCAAAGTGTGAAAATATACAATAATCAAATAGAGAGTTGAAGTTTTCTTACCTTTGTGTTCTCTTTCTCTTCTCGCTTTCCCTTTTCTCTTCTTGCTGTTTTTTCCTTCTCCATGCTTTCATCTGAATCGCAGCACCATGTGCATTCCTCTTAGGTAAGAGGGTAGCGGGTTTGAAACCCTTGATGTTATGTTGGGGCTGCAATATCGATCGTTCCACATCTTAAAACCCGGTGAACCAAATTGACTTTTGAAAGTTGTTGTTACTGCATCTTACAAGTTAGTGACCACTAAACTAACTTACGAAAACAAGTGCACCGCTTCCTACAAACTAATGACTCCAAAATGCGAAAAATAGTGCTAGATCGCAGATTTTTCATCTACCCAAAACCAACCTGAGACCCCTTAACAAAAAGAAACTTACCTTATGAAGAAGAAAAGAATCCAGTGTGAAGAGATGCAGCCAAGAAACAAATGAATGAAGAGCTATTCGTGAGGGATAATCAAAGAAAGATACGGAATCAGGGTGAGCTTAAAAGACGAGAAAAAAAATTAAAAGGGGTGAGGAGATGTGAGAAAGAAGAGCAAAGAAAAAGTGTGAATGAAAGAAAGATAGGATTTTTACACTAGTCATATCTCAATCAAAGTCAAAAATTCAAAGGTTAAGAGGGGAAATATGAGAAAGTTAGGATGCATGAAGAAAAGTTGGGGTTGGAGGAAGAAAATCCCAATAAAAGGTGTTAGGCTCGATCCACAAGGGTGTAAAAACAAAAATTTGAGTGAAAAATAAGTTGAGTTAGTTGACCATTAGAAGGGGTGCAAATAGAAAATTGGAGGATGAGAGTTTCAAAAAGGTAAAATGGAAGGTGAAAAAAAATGTTTTCTCTATTTTGTTTTGTTTTTTTTAAGATAGAGAGTTGGGTCAAATAGAAAAGACCCAACCTTTTTTTTCCTTTCATTTATATTTTCTTCTTTTCTTCTTTTCTTCTTTTTTTTTTTCATTTTTTTAATTTTTCTAAGGACGATGGTGGAGGTAGAGGAGGAAAAAGTAAAAAAAGAAAAAGAAGAGAAGAGACATCATTTGTTATCAATGAATTTTTTGCTATCAGTAATCATCGATAATATTTTTATCAACAGATTTTTAATCATTGGTAAGTTATTGATAATTTTACTTTAACAAAAAAAGTTCTAATATACTAACGATAATGTTTGTCTTGATACACAAATGATCGAGTTACTTTTGGATGAATAAGAGAAGAAATGTAAATGAACAAGTCGATTAGAAGAAACACACATGTTGTAATGGTGTTATTGGATTTTAAGAATTTATATGGGCTATACCCTACACTTTTATTTGTTGGTCTATTCGTATGACTTGTCCCGCATTGTTATTCCTACTTTCACATAACCTACAATGCAGTTTCCATCATGCTCAACCCATAAGACATCATTCCAATAAAATGACAGTAAACATAAAAAACTCAAATAGATTTTCAAGACATTATTTATAACCAATCTACCACTAGAGCTAGCATAAAGTCATTAGTTTCCCACATTCAAGACAACATCTCAAACTTTCCGATACATGTCGAACCTACATAGTCCAACCAAAGCTAAGAATACAGATGACAATATGTCGCTTCAAGCACAAATAATGTCAACTTGCTACCCGACTCGCAACAGGAAATTCGACCTGTTACCCACTAGATATTCGTTCCATGGATACTATGCTTGGATACCTACGGATTTTTTTAAAAACCAATCATTTATAGATATTGAAAAAGAAATCTAAATAAAATTACAAAAAATATAAAATATAATGTAAATTGAGTAAGCATAAATTAAATTTAAATTTTAATTACATTTAATGTAAAAAAGTATAAATTAAATTTTAATTTTAATTTTTATAAGTAATTGATAGTTATGGGTACAAGTAGGTATGATACTTGCATAGACCCATCCACTTTTGCATACATGAATATTTTTATCATGTTTAATAAAGAATTAGGCTTTGGTCTTCTCATCTCTATTAATCATTGTACCCGTATTTATGTTGACAAATTCAAAATATTAAATAAATAATTTTTATAAAAAGTTGAAAAACACAGTATTTTAAACGATCCAATATAAAGAATATATGTTTTTTCAATGATAAAAAAAATGTAATAAGAGATAAACAAAGATGTGCAATGAAGATTTGCAATCTAAAATAACTTTTATTTTATTTTATTCTTATTCAAAGTATTCTTAGAGGGAAAGTACAAGAATCCCCATTAATTATTTTGTAATCTGTTGTTGGGATCCAAAATGAATTATTGAGTCTAGTAAAGCTGAACTTTGGTGTCATAAGTTGCTCCAGGCTTCCAATTAGCAGGAATAGGGACTTTTGGTATCATCCAATTAACGCCCACTTTAAGCCTCAGCAGGATTGCACCTCTCGCTGGATTAGCAAAGTCAAACACTGCCCCATACACCCTGCGCAGTGGTTCCCATCGTTGTTGCCCTTTCTGCACAACATTTCAACAACAAAATTCAACACACGAAGTAATTAAACCTATTCATATGCAATACGCTGAATCAAACGTAAAAGTTGACATTTTATACATACCTGCCACATTTCAACAGCAGTGACGTCGTATTTTCCATTTATATTCAGAATCACGACAGCCAAGTAACCAGGGTTGCTGCTACTTTCCTTGATGTGAAACAAGACGTTGCCCATGAACGTACATGGAACCCTTCTGTATTCAATCTCCACTGTACCGTATTTCTTAAGCTCTGCAGATGCATTTTGATTGCGTCCCAATCTTGAGAACGCCTGTGGGCTCATAACGAAGTCCGTTCTGTCTCCATAACCCTGGTCTGTTGCCACAAGGAATGCTCCATTCGCATCGCACAGTTCTGGTATTTTGCACTTTACCTGGACCACCATCATCATCATCACTCATATTTTCTTATTAGTGTTTAATTAATTATTAATACATAATCACTGATAAGTCAAAAGAATTATCATCGAAAATAAATTACCGAAAGAAAAGTGCATGCGTACGTACCTGATAACACGTGCCACAACCAGCTCCGTTCCTCCATAGCCCAGAGACCCCTGCGACTCTTCCATCATACCAATTCATCTTCCTTCCATACTCCCCGAAGCCACAAGCTCCAGCTACAACATACATGCATAATAACAATTTCATGTGATATTTATTCTTCTATAACACACTTTAAATGAGAAGCGTAAATTCCTCAAACCTATGTGAAAGAAAAAGAGGATATTTAATTTCAAACATGGGCATGCATGCTACTATAATTGTATCCTAGGCTGCAAAAACAAAGAACGTAAGCACATACTTGGAGTACCGTAACCGTCGGGGCTGCCATAATAGGTTGCTCTTGAGTTGGTGAAATATTCCTTGCAGTTACACAGTGCAGGGAAGAGCAATATGACACAAACAAGTCCAAGTTGGTACCTAAAGCCGAGTTCCATCACAAATTACTCTCAGACGCAAAGAAAATATGCAGGAATGACTGATTACGAGATTGTGACCAATGCGACAAAGCAAAGCATAAGATTTGAGAAGGGTTTATGAGATTGAAAGCGAAGCTACATTGTATTTATAGCACAGCCTTAGATCTTGCTGCATGCATATACCGTGGGTGGTGCATTTCTATTTATTCCTTTGTTTCAGTAGGTGTTTCTTTTTTAAACTAGTTTGAATAATTCGGGTTCTGTGTACCTGTTTACTGATTTTGAACCATGGTTTAGGCATATTGGGTAATTTTTTATGGGAAAATAATACTTTGACTTTCTTAAGAAAAAAAAAACACATTCAGTTACCAACCCAGTTTAATAATACAATACCGTGTATTAGAATTTCAGGATAAAAAAACTATAATTACTTTAATTAGTAAAGTAGGGTTTTTTCTGTGGGTATGAAAATCACCACCCTAGTTAAATTTGACTCCAAATTGATGAAAAATTACTTTTACTGAGGTTACATGTCTGAAAATTGGGTCGAATGTAAGCAGTATGTAAATCATTCCAAGCCATAACACACAAGGTAAACCAGAATTTAATAAAGCAGGAGTAAATGTCATTTAGGGTTATGTTTACCTAGCGTTCGGCAGATTATGTTATCTTAATCACTTGTGAAACAAAGTTAGTAATTAAATATTTGATTAAATTTAAATTCACACTTTTGTAATTTATGTTAATTGTACATGAAAAGATTTAAAATAAAAAAATAAGATAAAATGAGAAGCAAAACAAAGGGAATAGTACTTGTTGGTTTCCTAAAAAAATAGAAACTTAAAAATAATCTAATCGTAATTTGTCATTGACTAAACAAAATTGACCCCAAACTTTCTTCTTCAACGCAGAAAATCAAGCACAATGAAGACATTCTGTTAACTTGATATCCTTATGTTAATATTATTAGACAAACTACTTTTTCTACAATCTGCATGACATGATCCATCATTGAGAGATTAGAATTTGCTGAGATCGTGGTAATTCATAAATGGGTGCAACATAGCTTGGATACTAGATTACATGTAGAGCATATATAATGATCAAAATTAGTTGTGTAATCTATTGATCCTTTGTACAATATTAATACCCAATTCATTGTTGATATAAAACCGTATCTAATACAAATCACTCCACTTCAAAACATGTAAAATCACACTAATTCATCACTGTAAGATTTGTAATCCACCAACAACCAGCACAAGAATGAATTGTTTTACAGATTTCCTATTCTATCATTTCGGCTGGCGAAGTCAATTTCATAACACTAAACCTTATCTCATTGTTAAATAATAAAATAAAAATGTATGAGCAGTAACATCATGTTAAAGGTGTACCCTCCAATATACATACCCTTCGGTTTTGACCAAAAACCAAACCTCTGACTTTCTTATAGTTTAAAAGCATGTATTTAATACAATCAACGGCAAAAACACTACTTGGATCAATACAAAATATTTCCATCATCAAGATTGTGATGATTCGGACAATACGCGAGGAAGGGTTGGGGGAATTTCTTCTGTAGATTTTTGTGTTCAAAACCACGTAACGGGTACTTATAAAAAAGCCTACAGAAAAGGAAAAAGAATTAGGAGTACACCATGAATGGTACGAGCTACAAAGATTCAAGATGTGAGGGTAAGACTATGAATAGGACTGCGTTTCACCTTTGCTACATATCTCATAAAGCCTTCTCTCAATTTCCTACACTTCAACTTCTGACATCGCTTCTGGTTGAGTTGAGAATTTGTGTCGTGGTTTAGGGATGGAAATGGGTTTTAAGCACCAACTTGGTGTGGTGGGCTTTTCCTTTTATTTCGAAGTGCATTTAAATTCAAATTTGTAAAAGTGGGTTAGTTGAATTTTCTTTATGTAAAATAAGGTCAAGTAGTTATGGTGGAGAATGACATTACAGGTGAAGTCGTCCTCCACTATGCCATTTTCTTTTTTTTTTCAAAAAGCGAAACCTTATTTTGGGAAACCGGTTTTTATTCATTTTAAAAGTGAAGTTGTCCTTGTACATGATGACTTTACTTTTTAATTTTTTTATATTTATTTTTTTAAATAAATATAAAACTGAACTTAAAAAAATAATTAAAAAGTGAAGTCATCATATACGAGGATCACTTCATTTTTAAAGTGAATAAAAACCGTCTTCCAAAACACGGTTTTACTTTTAAGAAAAAAAGAAACTGGTGGAGGACGACTTCACCTTTAATGTCATCCTCCATCATAACGACTTGATCATATTTTACAAAAATAAAAACTCAATGGACCCATTTTTATAAATTTGAGTTTAAATGGATCCCGAAATAAAAAAAATAAAAAAAAAAGCCTTGTGTAGTGTGTGCGGTTTTTCTACTCCCTGCACTGTGTAGGTGCTATGAATACAACGAACTCTAGAGCATGCTATTACAATAGCCCTGGTGGCTATGGGAATCCCAGTAAGTTTCTTCCTCTTGGAGCTTTGTTTGTACCAAGCATATACATTGGTACACTATATATAGTCTCATAGCATGAGGTAGATACAATGAATATGACGAGGCAAATGAGTATAATATTTCAGGGGGAGCTTGTGGATACGGAGAATACGGAAGGACGATGAACAATGGCAGTGTTGCAGCCGTATGAGGCCTATGGCGGAATGAAGCTGGTTGTGGTGCATGCTACAAGGTAGAAGAACAACAAATTCAAATCTCCAAGAGATGAAGCTGGTTGTGGTGCACTCGCTTTAGGCTTACAGAAGAAGTGCCTCAAATTTTCATTACTTTTTACTACTAATATTTCTCTATTAAATAATTATAAAATTATGTTTAAGAAAAAATGTCTCAAATTTTTTATACTAATATACCTTTATTAAATTAATTATAAAATTATGTTTAAGAAAAAAAGTCTCAAAAAATATTTTATTACTAATATAACTCTATTAAATTAATTAAGTTTATGTTTGAGAACAAAATTTAATTAAATTATTATGAGTGCCTATTAATTTTTATTGGTATTAAAATTGGTAATTAATGAGTTAAAATTTTTATTTAGTAAATTATAATTTTGTTTACGAGAAAGAGAGTTTATAGTTATTCTTTATTTTCTAATAATCAAGTTGATTCTATTTTCTTCTTTCATCTTTTATGTCTATTATGTGACTTCTTACCATCTTTTGACAATTATTGAATTTCGTATTGTTCGTGTATACCAATTTTTTCATCCTCCTTTCTTGTTATATGTTTTGTCTTTCTATTTATGTTGTTGTTGTTTTTATTCAATTTTGGATTTGTATTAAAAGTAGAAATGTGTTTCTTTTTCTCAGTTTTTTTTTTGGATTTTCATTTTTTGAATGTTTTTTGCGTATACCTTGACGAGGAATTGTAAATTTTTCTTTAAAACTATTTATTAGATTAAGGTTTAGTCTTCTGGTGGCTAATAGATTAATTTGAGCATAATTCAAAGTTGGAATTTTTGTAGAAAGACAATTCAAGTTTAGTGAAAAAAATAGTTACTATCGAGTTAAGAAGAACAATAATTTTTTTTAATTATTTTGATTAATAATTAATCTTAAAATAAACTATGCATATTTGTGAAAAAGTTGAGACTTAACGAGAACGAGACTTGAACCTTCAAGATATTATACGTCTACTAGTTTACTTTCTTGATAACGAGAACCATGTTTTATTGTTTTAATTCATTAGTTTTATATACTTATTTTAGTAGTGTTTTATATATTATAATTTTTTATTTTATATAAAAATCAATTTAATAAATAATTTTGCATCAAACAAAACTCAAAAAATAAATTTTAAATAAAATGTCTCATTTTAAGGTTTGCAATCTCCAAACTCTTGGAGCCGCCCGAATCACAAGTTAGGAAGGAGTTTTTGAAGAAAGTTACTGTAACGTCCCTACTGGAAATTAGTTAATTAAATTAAATAACTAAAAAATGGAAATTCAAACGCTGTAATTTATTATTCTCAAAATGCAGGAAAATTTAAAATAGCATCCAGTGCGCCAAAATTTAAAATGAAACTAAAATATAACATGATTACAAGTTCCAAAATGGCGACTACATAACATATTTAAAATAAAATAGAAATCTCTAGAGAAAAGTCTCATCTAGCCCTTTGTCTGTCTCTATGTTTCACTAGTATCACCTGTAATGTCATATGCTCCTGTGTAACGAATCACACGATCATCGTCAAACACAAATAGAAAGGGTGAGCTCATAATAAAATACCCATACTCGTTACCTGCGAGTATCCATTTATAATATTCATTTCCTATCTGTTGCGAGTTTTATCCACGGATACCTGTGAGTACAAATTTTTTTGACATCCCTAACCACATCCAATAGTCTCACATATTGCTTAGAAGTCGAGACCTAAGACAGTTTAAACATGTTCCTGCTTTCACTCTCAGGGGTGCCTTGTAAGAATAAAATCGTGACGGACAAACTCCAAAACGGACGATACCTCAGATGTATGTTAATTGACAATGATTCTATCATTGAACTTGGGATCCAAATACCTCTTCTTCCTTTCACTCTCTATGGTACTAGCTAATGTTAGTGACTAATAATTTTTTAAAACTATTTTAGTTACTAATAATTTTTAGTTTATAAAGTAGCATCTAAATTGGTCACTATAGTGTTAAAATATATATTATTATAATTAATAAGTTGAATCATTAAATTAGTAAAAATAAAATAAAAGTTTACTTGTAAATTGTAAAAAGTTACATCAAATTAATAATTATAGAAAGATATAAAGGTAACATTCTTGGTCAAAACTTTTTCTAAAAATTGTGATTCTACCTTTTATTAACATATAATGGATTATGTTAAGATCATAATAAGATATCTCCAACCGAATCAAAATTAGTATGGTTAAGATCCAAATAATTAATTATTTGAAGTAACAATTGATTATGTTGATCAAAATATGTTTTTCTTATTTTGCATTTAATCGATTATATATATATATATATATATATATATATATATATATATATATATATTAAAAAATTATCTTCATATCGTATAATAGTTTAACTATTTTCATTATTACCTGAAAAAAAAATACTAATTTATTGACATTGACATATATAAAATCCATTATGTTCTTCCTCGTCATTGACTTTAACATCCAAACTTATTTCAAAGCATTTTGGATGCCAATTACATTACTACAACCCCGAAAAAGACTTTTTATGTCTAATGTTTTTAATTTTTTACATTTGTAAATAATTCTTCCGTGTTATTGACTTTAACATATCCAAACTTATTTCAAAGCATTTTGGATGCCAATTACGTTACTACCACAACAAAAAAAAAAAAAAAAAAACATTTTACGTCTAATATTTTTAGGTTTTTGCATTTATTAATAATTTAATATTATATGGACGATGTAAATTTTCGTTGGAAATTTTTTCTGATTTAAATTTACATCGAATTTTACAGTACATGAGGTGAATTTACGCCAGATCCAATAACATTTGACGTAATTTTTTTTGTATTAATAAAATTTGATTTATGGGTAAAAGTTGAAAATAAAATATAGAAAAATAATAATTACAATGACTTTGTTCTACATATCAATCATTACTTAAAAACTAAATATTTTTTGTCAATTTTGTTTTGAAATATTTTAGTAAAAAATATTTATAAATTTTGTAATGAAAAATAATTTGTAAAAAATTGATATCAATTTTTTTGAAAAATATTTTGCACAAAATATTTTTTATAGAAAATTTTGTAAAATGTATCTATGAATTTTATATTTTATAGAAAATAATTATCTATGAATGAATTATTCGCCAATTAATACTCTTAGAAAAACAGTAAATAAAAAGTTTTTATTTCAAAATTTATAACAAATTTGAGAAAAAAAAAACATCCCATGAAATACGAAAAACTATAATAGTGTAGATTAAACATAAATAATAATAATAATAGCCAAAGAGATATTGATAATAGAGATATTCATACATTTGTGTTATTAATATTCCAAAAAAGACCATGAAAATATAAATTGACCAACAAAAACTCCAACGCAATTAGAACAAGCACCATGAAACACCTACAATTACCATGAAAACCCATCAACGATAAATGAGACATTAATGAGTTTCCTAAAATACAATCACGATTTCAACGTAAACAAGCAGAGGTTTAGACAGCTAAACTTGATGCAAAAACACAAAAACAATGGAACAAAACCACTTTCCACTATAAATCACAAATAAAAGATGAAGAAAGAAGTTGTTTTGGTTACAAGGGAGCCTCCACCCTATCGCTGGATAAGAAAGAGGTCGCGCGCTTAGATATTTGTAGAAAAGTGAGAAAGAAAAAGTGGTAAACAATATTTTAAAATCTCATTTACTAGGCCCTATGATTATGAAATGAAATAAACAACACACTAAAGCTCTTTTTCTTTAAATTTGACAAGTCCTTTGGCTAGAACACTGGGTTAAACCTAGATTGAATATCTCATTGTTTAGCTATGCGAGTGAGAATCCAAATGAACAGGCGCAGACAATGAACAAGAGCGACGAGTCCCAGCAGTGCTAACCACAGAAGAAAAGCAATATAAAACATGGAGGTGGTGGATGTGCTCCAAACAGGTTCAGGGGTGACCATTTGAGCACCGAACATGTAGGTAAGAGCGAGACTAGAGATGGTGATGCACATGCCTATTGAGAAAAGCCAGGCGAAAAATCTGTTGTTTAGAGGGAGCCCACTAACAAGCAAGAGACAAACAGCTGAAGATGATACGAAACATACAGTGTTAAAAATAAGGAAGAAGGTGTAATCTTCGGGCATTGTATAAGCGAGGACAGATTTTCCAGGACATGGATTCATCCCTTCACAACCCACTACTCCACTCTCTTGTGCCGCTCTAACGCCACCCGGTGGATTTAGAGCGCTTTGAAAGGTTATTGTTGCGATTACCGTAGCCACCAAACTCAGGTTACCCCTAATGTCACCCAACCATTTATCATTGTCCTTATGTGCCACCCACTTCCCTACCTTTTTCAGACCTTTTCTCCACCCTTTTGTTTCCACATTCTGTTCGTCTTCCACGTTCATCGTACAGAACTTTAACAACTATACTTTCGTTTTGTTATGATCTGCAACCAAAGATTAAGGCTATTCCTTAATAACTAAATTAATTATTATCACTTCAAAGTTTTACATCAAGCTCCATATAATAAGTAGGGTAAAGAACTAGAAAGAAAAAAAAAACAATACATGAAAACAATACCTTGCTTCTTTAATATGGTCGGTCGCTCAAATGAACGGTGAACTGTGTTTTTTAGGACAGCCAAGGCACATATATATAGACTTGTCGGGAAAATAATATTCTTCCATTAATATCCGTGTTCATAACATTCATAGAACCAGAAATTGTAGTAGAATTTCACAGATTTGTCAACACTTGAAATGCAGATTGACGCAGTCAAATCACAATGTACATATAATTTATATATTTGAAATTAATAATTATTGTTTTGGTTTTAGCAGTTAAACGTAGTAATTACCTGTTGGATACGCAGAAAGAATTATTTAGAGTTTGAAAGATATATATTTTGATTCCTTTCATTGGTCTCCGTTAAAGGAATGGTGACAAGAACCCTAAATCAACGCTGGTTTAAATTTCCACTAACAATGTTGTCCGCCGCCATATGATCCTGTGCATATAGATAAAAATTATACACACACACACACACATATATATATATATATATATATATATATATATATATATATAGACCGAAATTAAACTTAAATATATTATAATAAATAATTTAAAAATTATCGAAATATTTTTTCTAATACTGATTGAAAAACAGTATTTACATAATGCATTTGATTTTCTTTTTCTACTTTAAATATTTGCAAATCATTCAAGGGCGTGATTTGAGTAGAAAGTTAAATCTAAATTGCATTACCTCTGTTCCAAAATATATTTGTAATTGATTTCAAAGCAATTATAATCTTCTTAGTTTACAGTGTATTTATTATTTATCATTTTTTTTCTTAATTAAAAAGTGTAATAAATGTAAGATAATTAATTATAGAGGCGGTAAACTATCATTATCCTATAAGAAATTATATAAATGAATATACATTTATAATATATTATGTTAAGAAAACTAGATGTCTATTGCATTTATTGAGTACAATTATATTTCGTCCTTATTTTAAAGTATATATCAATTTAGCTCTTTTGCACGTCATAAAATAATGTAAAATATCTTCAACAATAGAAGTTGAGGACATTAGAGTCTCCCTCTCTTCATTGTAATTCTGTATCTTCTCATTGCAACTTCTTTTTTGGTGGCAACAGACCTAGATGTGGAGCTACAGGTGACGAGCTTGGGGTAGTAGTTGAAGGTGGTGCAGGTGGACATGGAGGCAAGGGTTTAGGGTTTGAGGCGTCGTGTGCTTCCAACGACGCCATAACCATATGTAGGGAGAGCTTAGTTTGGGAGTAGAAATGGAAATAAAGCAACGGGCTGTTCTAGGAGGAGTAGTTGATGTCGCAAAGGTCATTATTGGAGCAACAGTGCAGTTGGTGAAGTACCAGTCGAGTTGGATTTCATTTTGCAACAATTATTGGAAGATGTTCGTCTAACAGGGATGGTCTAAGTATACTAATGCAAATGGTGTGTGGGTCTACTACTGTCGGGGAAGAGGTGGGGGAGAGGGAAGGTTGTGGCAGAGAGATTGATGGGACAAGTGAAAATGGGGAGAAGGAGGAAGACATGATGAGAAAGCCAGGAAGTCATGAATGGAAGGAATTATGTTTTAGGAAAATTAATTTTCTTACGAAGTTTTATTCGACAAACTTTTAACTATTTATACGGGATAATTTAATAGATAAAAAAAATTTTGATGTGACTTACAAAAAATGTTTGATAGATATTAAAAATTAAACTTTATGAAACTTTATAAGAAAATTTTATCAAAATATCATATTATTGTATTATAACATATGAGATTTAAATTTAGAAAAAAATTAATTACTACCAGCAACTTCCATAACCACCGCCTCCACTAGAAAGAGAGTTACCATGATGAGAAAAAGAAAGAGAATTGCGGAAGAAGACGGAGACTCTAATATTGTTAATTGTACTTTATTGATGATGATATTTTAATTTTCACTTTTTTTCTAAGACTAATTTGATATATATTTTAAAGTATAAACCAAATACAATTTTAATAAATAATTTGGAGATAAAATTCTTTTATTAAATTATCAGTAATGAAATTATCTATTAAAATAGTTTATAATTGTAGATGGTACAATTAAACATATGTATATAATAACTTCATATCAATGTTATTTTTTATTGATAAAACATATATTTAATATTTAAATTTAAAATAAAAAATAAAATATATTAGACATTGTAAATAAAGCAAAATAAACTTAATATATAGAATGTAACAGGAAACTTATTTAAAATTAATAAAAGTAAAAAGATAATACCATCCAAATAACATTGATGTATAATTCTGACATATTAAAATATGTATTATAAATCATAGTTAAATAAATAAAGGCATATCATCTTTTTCAGTTAGACATTTAACGCATCTAGCTGAAAATTTATTTTCATTTTGAAATATATTTTGATTTCTTTACGTTACATCAACATGGGAGAGGCAAAGATGGTTACGTTATTATTGTCTCACTGATATGTATCAGTCGTTGACTGACCTTTTCTACAGTATTATGTGTAAAAATAGAAAAAAATGGAAAAACTTACGGAAGCAACTCCACACACGTAAACCAAAATTCCACCACACTTTTGAAGTTGTGGGTTTGGAAAATTCAAAAACTGAAAGTGTGTTTCGAAGAATTTAACAAAGATCTGCAAAATACAATGTCAAAATATCATTAATTGTATGGTTAGACCTTGACCATGATAATTCGTCATAGAATTAAACGCTTGAGTTATATATAAGACGACCTAGATTATAAACACTAATAGTGATCCAAAACAAAATATCTTCAGAGTCCAAGTTTCTAATTAGAAACAAATTATTTTAATAGTTAATGTTAATGATAAATGTAATTACAACTATTTCAATGCACACAAATATTTTTACTGATTCATTCCAATGGAACTATATCAAGATGATCAAGATAATCTTAGCTTGATCTTCCACTAAACAGGAGAATCTACAATAATTCTTATATTTGAATTCTTGTAAACACAAATCACACTACCCAATTTCTTGAATCACACAAGAAACACTAAAACATATACCAAGAAACACTCTTGCAAAGCTAGACTCACACCAGGAATGTCACAAGTGGACAAGAAAGACCAAACCTCAAACGTGACTCTCCCTAGCCAACCAAGAACTTTTCTTCAATGCACAAACTGAGAGAAATCACAACTCAAACACCTATGAGTTGATCATGAACTGCAACAACACTGACTTCTTTAGAGAGAAAGAGATTCTTCAAACTTTCCCAAGTGCTAAAAACATATATCTATTTTTCTCACAGAAAAAGACAAGCTTTATAGCTAGTCAACTAACATATTGAACTGATTGAAAATACTTCTAAATCAATTGATTGTACGTTAATTGAAATCAACAGATTGATTGTTCTTTCAACCGATCAAATGTGTTGTTCACAAAACTATAAGCACAAGCTATTTAGGTGTTTTATCCATGTCTAAGTTCCAATCCATTTTTCAATTATTCGGTACTAACAAATAACATGATATTCCATTATACACATTAATAACTAAGATAGAACATTTGAATACAAAAGAGAATATATTGCATTAGAAAAGTTACAAAGAGAAATAACTTATGATTCACTTCCAACTACTTTGTCTCGTTGAGCGAGACGGATCCAATTGTTGGACGAGTGTTGGCAATCTGGCTGAGAAAGATGGTCCTAACAGACAACTCTAATCTTCTCAAATCTTCCATTTTCCTACACAATAATCTCAAAGAAAATGGAAAATATACCAAACTTAAAAGAACACATAACTCCAACATCTTTCTATAGAATGAGCACAAACCACATGAATAAAGACAAATAATAACGATTAATAAGCATAAATACTAAGTATTTATCAAACTTATCAACTTTATTATGCATTGTCAAATGAATGCTTCACTTTGTTCAATGTGTTGATTTCACTTCACCTAAGTGAAATTAGCTGATTGAATAATATTTCAGTCAATCAAATATGTTACTTGAAAACTATAACAAGTCATTTAACTTATTAAAAACCATTTCAACAAATTGAAAGGTTGCAACCAGACACAAGACACCTAGTTTATGTCAAATATGTAAGCATAAACGCATAATATGATCCTAATATTGATTTTAACAATCAATCATAAACAATATCCCATACTGATAATCATGCTGTAAAAAGTAAACGGAAGCGTACCTGAATTGGCCATAACGATAATATTAGAGAGCATTAATGATGCAGTGATCTTCCTCCTGTAGAGCACCTTTATTTCCCTTTGGTTTTGTCTCTTGATGGGGATAAGGAGAAAGGAACAGGAAGAGTACGTTATGACTTTGTGTGTGCTCTCAAAAGGGGACCACGACCATTTATAAACTGAATTACTTAAGTTTTAGTATTTCTAATTTGGCCCCTCATCAAATTAGAAATTACTAACTAGTCTCTACACAATATTTATTTTCATGACATATGCCTTTAGCCAAATCTTTAATTTAGTCAGATCACTTTATTATTTGGCTTTATAAATAATGGCCCTAACACAT
>Ga0214542_1008746_pt1 | contig 16384 bp, 7 predicted proteins | sample CNSS1metaG_FD_160096 | JGI IMG/M metagenome (GOLD analysis project Ga0214542, IMG submission 160096) | Root nodule microbial communities from cowpea collected in UCLA plant growth center, Los Angeles, California, USA - CNSS1 | ecosystem: Host-associated > Plants > Roots > Nodule | place: USA... | reverse complement strand
TCAGTAATTATACATATTTTTTATTAAAATATTATGTTTCAATTATTTGTTTTTGTACAAAACTTACATACTTTTTTTATATACTATAAACTATGAAGTATCGATACTTCAATTTGGATCATGTATCCGTGTCTGACACACATTTGCATATGATAATTTAGGATACTTTGTCGATATTTATTAATGAAATATCTAATAAATAAAACAACAATACTACTACAAGAAACTTTTAAATAGTGACCAATAATTATTAGTAACTATAGTGACCAATATAAATACCAATTTACAAAACTAAAAGTTATTAGTTATTAAAATAGTCACTATTATGAATAAAAAAATATAATTGGTCACTAAATTAGCCTTTAAAATTACATCCATGGTTTTAGCTACCGAAGGAAATTGGTCACTCAAAATTAACTTTCTAAGTTTTGGCTACCAAAATGAATTAGTTTCTAAATTAGTCTCTAATTAATTAGTGACCAATTATAATTTTTTATTTATCATAGTGACTATTTTAATAACCAATAATTTTTAATTTTGTAATTGGTATTTAAATTAGTCACTACAATGACTAAACTATTTTGGGTTTCTAAAATTAGTTTCTAATTAAAGATTTTCTTGTAGTGTACTTTTAAGATGACAATAATTTATAATTTTTATGTTGACAACTTTAGTATTTGTGATTTTAATTTGGATGCAAACAATAACATTAATATATTTGTCATGTTTTTAAAATATATTGTACATTTTTCAATATACATATATAACGTATCGTATCCTACTATTATTAAAATAAACATATTTTTGTGTCGGATACGTGTCGTATCCGATACACGTATCATATCATGCATCATGGACTATAATTAAATATAAAAATATAAAATGTTCATAATAAAAAAATTACTCAAAATATCAAATTAAATTAAATTTATTTAAATAATAATACATATTGAAGTTTTCATGAATGGTGTTTTATTTAGCCAGCTCAAACATCTTATTATTACATGTGGAAACAAATACATCGTGATGTTATGTCTTGCTTTATGTCTATATATTGAAAGTTTAAAATTCAAATAGCTGTTTGAGATTGTAAGGGCTTGTGACAGTGTGATTTCCATTCCATATAAGCTCTCCAAAATGCTGGCTAGCTCTGTCAGTAAGATGAATAGAATCGAAGTACACATGTTCATCGACATTGTTACATAACTCGTATTCTTTGATTCCTTTCCTCCCTCCACAGCTACCATCTCCTCTGTAAGGTCCACCTCCACAACATGCCACAATAGTTTCTTTGAAACCTTCATAAAGACAGAGGAAAAACAGTGATCACAGTATGTCACAAGAAAAAAATTAAATGGAACATATAGGTTTTTGGAATACCATATTTTGTAGGATTGTTCAGCACTTCAAGAGATGCAGAATAGAAATCAGTGATTGAATATTTGAATCCCTTGAGTTGTTTCTCTAGCTCAGGAATCCTTTCTGAGAGTGCAGTGTTGTGTAGTCTTGCGATGGCTAATACTTCTTCAAAGCATGTGCTTCCATTATTCACCAAAACCCTTATGCCAGGTGAACAACCTATTGCACCCACATTAACAAATCCAAATTTCCTTCCGCCAACATTATAAATTTCCTAAAATTATATCATACCAACATTAGGGTTAGGAAAATATAGGTTTAATTTTATTTATTTTTTCCAATATCTTTCAAAAATTATCAAACTTTTGGTTCCTATACTTTAATCCCTTAATTTTCAATCACTGTAGTAGTTTAATGAGAAATTTCATTCCATGGTGATTCAATGTATTTCTAAAATTAAAAGTTGAATAAAGCTAAAGATTTATATCAAAAAATCATTTTCGAATTATAAATTGAAGAAAATATAAAGTTAAAGTAAAGTTTGTTCTTACTGTTATGGCATCTGTGAGGTTTCCAATGACAGAATCTACAAACCCTTGATGATTACCAGGAGGAAACACAGGATTTGAGTCTGGGTTGAGAAGGGAGCCATAGTCATTGGATCCAATGCTAATCAAGAACACTGATTTTGACACAATTTCCTCTGCTATTGCTTTTCCCAGTCTCTTACTAAACACATTCTTCAGATTTTTTAAATAACTTACCTGAGTTTTGAGGTCTATAACCTACATAAAGGCATTAAAAATCAGTCAAGGTTACATCAGTATAACACTGTTTATTAACTACCTAACTAAAACTATGATGTATGATGAATGCCTAAAATTAAGTCATACACTCTTTTCTATGACAGAATTTACTGAAACTTATATATATATATATATATATATATATATATATATATATATATATATATATATAATGATGATCTTTGTCTTACGAATCCTTGAGCGGTTTCACGCAGAGCACCTGCACCTCCTGAAGCAAAATTGACACCATAGACGTGTTCAACCCGACCCGGATGCAGATATGGTGGTAGTATTGGCAACTTGGCAAGTTCAGCTAAGAAACATAAACTAGTTAATGCAAGTGCACCAAGTGAATACAAGAACTGATGATAATGAAGCAATTTTCTGCAACATCAAGAACACAAGCAAAACTCAAGTGAAAGCTAAAGCAGAAGAAATAAAATGTGCATACCAACGACATCTGGTATCATGCGTCCATCAGAAAATCTGCCAGAGGGGTATTTGAAGAAAGTTTGACCATAGGGATAATAATTTGCTTGGTAAGAGGTGGTGGTGTTGATGTAGTTGTTGTTTCCATTATCAAATAATGAATCTCCGAGTATGAATAGTGCAGTATGGTTCTGAGGCAAGCATGTTGTAATGCTGCTATGACAGTAACTGACTTGGATGAAAATTCCTAAAGAAAACACCAATAAACAATGTAAACTTTTCATGGTTGTTGCTACTTAGTCCTACACTCTTATGCTCTGCTTCTGGTGTATATCACCTTGTGCTAGGTTTTATATATATACATGCAGCAATATCATGGTTTGGTGAAAGACAACAAGATAATAGTCTTATTTTTCGGCTCAGGAATGAAAGACTTTTTCTAACTTAATTATCCCAAGAAAAAATAGACTTCCACAGTCTGAACATAAATGATGATTGAAATTCTATCGTCTTTGTCACATTTATTAGACTTCAGTGTTAGGAATTCAAGTGTGAATCTAAGTCCTACATTGATTAAATATAAAAAAGTAGAGCACTATATAAAGATAAAGACCGATAAACCCATTGTCGTAAGGTTTTGGGTTGAGAGTTATGTCAATTCTTTATGTAGTTGGACTCAGATATCATTAGTGCTGTAGATGCAAATCTGACATTATAAATTAATTTTGTGACATTGAGTTAATTTTAAAATCTATTTCTTAATCATGAAAATATAATATGATTTTTTTTCTTTACATGGATATATTCTCCATGAATTAAAATTATACCAATAATTTGTGATGAAATTGTATAACTCCATTTATACTTAAGCTAAGTTACACAACTAATTTCAATTTTACGAGAGTTGTTGGTTCTTAAGGAAGAATTGATTTAAAGAATGTGGTCTTAAAAATGTATAATAGTATGGGTTTGAAAAGTTCAGTTGTGTGAGGATGTACTATGAATTTTATAATGTCTACAAAGGTAGACTATAGTTGTTGATGTTCGTGTCATTGTTGGAGAGTATCATTGTATTCCATACTTTGTTTGACAAAGAAAAAAAGATAGTTTATTTGTTTAAATTTGTAAGTGTGAAAGTGTTTTACCCTAAAATTAATCCTTATTCAAAAATCACTTTTTTTTTTCAATGAGAAAAAGAAAATCAAAGTTAGGAATTCAGTCATTATTTTCAATTCTCCAATCCCTCTAAATAAATCATAAGATATTATAAAAGTTAACAAATGTTTTATGTGTAAATATAAATACATTTTTTTTATCAAAAACAAACATATATATTAACTTTAATACGAGAAAACCGGTCTATATATTATAAACCATTTACATACAAAACAAATAAATAACAAATAATCAAATGGTTCTTGTTCTAGACAGAAAAAAAAAAAAAAAAGTATTTTTTTTTAAAAAAAAAAAAAAAAAAAAAAAAAAAAACATCTTTAGAAGCAGCCTGTAACATGTAAAACCTGTCCACTTATGTATTCTATCATATGATTCTCAAGATAATTATTATATAAGTTAAAAAAAACATATTATGAGTAATTTTAAATTTGATGATAGTAGAAAAGTATTTTACATACAAAACAAATAGATAGCAAATAATGAAATGGATATGGATATTGTTATACAAAGAAAAACCATTTCTAGAAACAACCTGTGTAGCATATAAAACCTGTCCACTTATATGCTCTACTCGTTGTCTGCTTTACAATAATATATACTACTTTATGACTGCGTCGTTATTAACTTATTTAACAACACATTGCTTAAAGAAAAAGTTAAAAGACTTTTACGTAACTTCTCCGGAATAATAAACAAAATATATACAAATGTTCCAGCATTAATTCTTTGACAATGAGAAGAAAAATTATACTTTTGTTTCGTTGCTAAAGAGAACTTTTCTTACAACATGAATGTAAAACCCTTTCTCTTGAAATCCACAATTAGTAGGAAACACCTCTTGAAGAGAAAGAAAAGACGGATAACTATGACATAAAAAATCTATCAAATGAATTCATACGATTCATCGCAAACTTTCACAACACATTGTTAATTAACTGATCAATTAAAAATTACAAATAAACTAATATAGTATATTGTGAAGAATTGACTCGGTCAAATTTTGGAGATATGCAGTGATGATCTCAGTGAACCGTTTAGTCTCGTAGTGTCTATTGAGCTCTTGACAGTTTGGTGGAATCACTTTATGGTTAGTATGTTATGTAACGAGAAATAGTATTCATGTGTCTTTTTTTGTTAGTCTTCGCATATTTCAAATGTATCAGTTATAATGATATTTCTTTCATACATAGGACATTATAGTTTCAACAAAAGCTAACCGACAGTTTGTAACATTTGAGTTATATTTTGAGTGAGAGATTTGTAGAGAGAGAAATTGTGTTAAATTTTAATATTTGTGATATAGTGAATTCTTCCGTGGACATAGGTTGAACTATGTTATTACTTCAATTGAATCATGTTTCTTATGTGTGTAACTCTTGTTCCTTTGTTTATATTCCAATTTGTTGATTTCTCTATTATAAATTCTCTTTGTGTGGTAGAGGTTTTACGGTGAATCTGTAATCTATTTTCTAACAAATTGGTGCGATGAATGTGGAATTCAATTTATGACTTCCGCAAAGTATGCAACTAAGAAATTCATTAGTATTAACAATTTTGCATTGGCGCGGTTAAAGATATGTGCTCTTCTGGTTCAGCAAGGTCTCCTTGAAGTTGTAGAAGATAAATCTAGGCTTCACACATCCACAACTAATAAGAAAGAGTAGAAAACGTTCGCTGCAAGAATTCAGGCAAATAGCATTGGCCAAAATCCGACACTAACGATCCAAAGCTGACACAAATTTATAATTATTGTTGGTTTAGTGTCGAAAAGCTAACCACGAAAAAATCATGGAGGCTAATTTAGATATGTCGACCAACAGATACAAATTGCAATGTAATAACGTCATCCCGATGACACAAACTTGTGTGATTAAATGAGCTTAGCGTTGGCCAAGGGATGCTATTAGTGTGGGCCATACGACGATAATAGCAAATAATAATTTAAAATGGTCGTTTAGTGTGTGGGTTAGGTGACGTTTTATATTAAATTATGTGTGGGCTAGTTGACGCTAATTGTATATAATAATTATTTTGAATGCGTGGGCTAGAGGACGCTTAAAAATTTAAATTATTAAATGGTGCGTGGGTTGGTTGACACAAATAGCGAGGGTTGGACGAAGCTACTATATCTACTCACGACTTGTCCAATTTGTTTTGTTCTCAACCCAAATTTTACCTGCAAACATGATCACAATTACAGAATCAATATAATCTTAGTTATCCATCCAGAAGTCATTCCAATTGGAATTAATAGTTAATTGAAATACATTCATCCTTCATTGAGTCATAGATATCAAATTAGGATACACATAAGTTTATAAAACCTAAGTAGGTGGATAATGCACCAAAGTGTACAAAGTTCAAGTCATAATTTGTTTACAATGTTCATCATACAAAAAATCCTACTAACTATAAAACTGGAAAATGAAGTTGAGGAAGTTGAAGTCATGGTCACTCAGCTCTACAAAGTATTAGTGATCAAAACAAAGTATTAATGATAAGTACATTCTTTCCCTTAAATCTTAAGCAACATTTACTTCATATCTCATTAAAAACCATTTGCTCATAAAGAAACAAGTAATCTACTGTAGCTGCAAGTTCGAAAGAGTCTTGATAGTCAAAAATTTAGCTCTTGCCCACTTCAAGGTCTCTCATAATAGAGACTCAGAAGAGCAGTAATTACAAAAACATAACCCTTCTTTCAAAAATAAAGATTATAGGATGCAAGCTAACAACATCTTCAACAAAAAGAGTATCTTTTATAGCACCAAAAATATCTTGAAGTGAAAATCAAAATTTTTCGAAACCTTACTTTCCCCAAATTCAAAAGGTGGTTAAACACATTTGACTTAAATCCAGTTCAGCCAGTTTCATATTCAAACATAATATCGTTAATCAAGATTAAAGCACAAATGTAATAATATATTGCATAAATCGAACAATGACCCTAAGGTCTAGCCAATTCACTCCCCACCACAAATTTGTCATTTCATCCCTCAACAAAATGATAATAAATAAATAAATAAATAAAGAACTCTATAGTTGCGAAAATTGTTTTCTTGAACTAAAGGCCAACTACTATATAACAAAATTGCTATCAAAATTGATTAGAGGAGGATATTCAGGATTCAGATTCAAAAATCCAAAGGAGATTCTGAGATTCATATAATTAGCAAAGATATTTGAAAGAATGTGGATTCGAAAAAGGTAGTGAAAGAAAGGAGCGAAGAGAAGGAAAGTGGGTGACTCACCTAAGTGGTTTATGATGCTGACAAAGAGACTGGTTTGTGAATGGTTCTGATATTTGTTTAAGCAATAAGCATTCCTGCACATATTCATAGCCATTATGCACATACATTCGCAGAATACCCCATTCAAAAATCAAATTACCAACAACTTATAGCTTGGCCAAATACCAGTAAAATAAAATAGATTCATTAAACTACTAGGAATTATATGAGTACATCGTTAACTTTTTAGGCATCTCATGTAGCAAACGTACTTCAAACATTCAAACATGTTTCATATTTCCAAATGTGGAAAAACAAATATTAATAGAATAACCAATAAATTATATATATATATATATATATATATATATAAGAGTTGAATATCGAAGTCACCATCTCCCTTTAGGGCCCACTACCCACCTCCTTCAACACTAACGAAACACCGAAGAGAACACGAATATGAACCCATCGCATCTTCCGGGCCCAATAGTCGACAAATCTACCACATTTTCAAGGTCGATCCCGCCGCTCTTCAGTAACCACCACTCACGAGGGTCGAAGTGGTTCTTCTTTGAGCGCCAATTGAAGAAGAGACTAAAAATTTGTGGATGGAGGGATTGAAAATGAGAAAGGAGATGAAGCAAAATGAAAATAGAGAGAAAAAGACTCTGCGCGCGAGATCGAAAAAAATAGAGTTAAAATTTGGTAAAGTTAAAATTTATGTCAACTTTCCACCTACTTCTTTAAGTGTCGGCCAACCCACTCTCTCTTCTAAAAACTAATTTTTTTTTTTTAACTTAGGCCAAGTCATTTCTGCAAAATTATTTTTTCTTTTTTTTTTATTTTTATTAACTTGTGTCGTCTAGCTGACACTACTAATTGCGTCCCTCAGCCCTCCCTAATATCTTAATCTAGTTTTTTCCATTAAAAATAATATAAAAGCGTCGGTCAACCCACTTTATCCTCTAATAATAATATTTTTTTACCTTATTCCAAGCCATCTTTCGCAAAATTATTTTTTATTTTTTTATTTTTACTAACTTGCGTCGGCTAACTGACATTATCGATTGCGACTTAATCTATATTTCTCCATTACTTTTAGAAAATAAGATCAAAGCGTCCCTCGAGCGACGCTAGTCTAAAATATAATTGTGTCCCTTGACCATTGCTCTGAAATTTTTATTTTTTTTGTAATACGTTTTTCTTTTAGTATTGCGTAACTAGCATCCCTTAAGGGATGCTAAGGGTGATTATCTAGAGTCGCACAACCCAAACTAAGCTTAGCATTTTATTTTGTGTCTCTTAGTCGTCGTTACTTTTGACTTTAGTAGTGTGCAAGATAAAGCCGACACTAATATTTCGACTCTAACTCCTTGAATTCTTGTAGTGGTTGTTGTAGAAGGCTCACAGTGTGATTGTTTTGAGCCTTGACGATAAGGTGTTGAGGCAAGTTTTGTAGGAGAAGACAACTACATGATTCTAGAATAAACTTGAAAGAAAATTAATCCTCTCAATTTGGAGAACATTGATATGTAGATTGATGATAAGGATCAAACATTGCTTTTGTTGTGTTCATGGCATACACTATCCACACTACTTTCCCTCTTAAGAGACACTATATCGGGAATTACTCCTTAGTAAAAAATGTATATGTTGTTAAGCCAAAAAGTCAACAAACATGACCACTAGAACTCAGAGGTTGCATTAAACCTCTTCGTCGCTTATGCTCCTCGAGGTTGGGAGGCTTAGTAGGACCATACAACCAAAGAAATGTAAATTTTCTTTGCAAAAAACACCATAAGCTGGGCACCATAAGCCAAACACCATAAGTTGAGGTACCATAAATCGAGAAGTCAGCATATAGACGCACATGACTGCTACCTCACAATCTTTAACATATAAACATGTGAAGACTAGGGGTTGCTTACTATACATGGGTAGGATAACCCCAGAGTACATGACTTGGGGGCTTGGTGGGACTACATGGTCAAAGTACCCTTTAACGTACTTGACCCAGGCAAGTACGTGTCAGGCTTGTAGGACGACATGTGCTCGAACTATGAAAATACGCCAGTATAATCACCACTCAAAGAAGATAAATTTGAGGTTAATTAACTCATTCTGATTAACAAGTAGTTAGGTTAATTAAACCAAAGTCCAACCAGGTATGGCCCATGACCCTAGTATAAAAGGCGCATCTTACGAAATACATAATTACGTTTTTCTCTAACATTGATTCCCTAATACCTCTTATTGACTTTGGCATCATAGTGTCTTTTGCAGGCATCTGCCCCCTTTTTTGTTCGTGACCAAAAGACAAGTTCCCTTTGAAGTCGAGTCTGTGGATCTTTGGAATTATTTAGGAGACTTTACAGGATATACTTTGACCTCGTACGAAAAATATTCCTTAAAAAAAAATACACATAGTTGACAACCTTTTCAACAGTATAATAATGTATGTTAGAATTTTATGTTTAAAAATTAAATAAAAATATTATTATTTTAGATTGTAATGTGAATACTTTTTATCTTTTAGTAGGGTCATTATATCACAACCACTTGTATGTCCTCTCTATATGTATCCATAAGTCCTTCAAGATGTATGTTAAGTATTTCTCAATATTTTGAGTGTATATGAGTACTTTGTTTAGTAAGTGCGGTGCAAGTCCTTGAGTACTCTATACAATTATCATTCCCTTTAAAGTGGTCACAACATCAACTTTATCAACATTTTACTATATAATATAGGAAGAAAAAAACACACTTAGGCAATAAACCATGCTGATTCCCATTATTCTAATACTTATAGCTATACTAGAGACTAGAAACATGAATCACACTCTAATGACCCACACCAGTGAGTTCTGCATTATTTAAGATAACCTTAATTACGTGCAATATATCAAACAACATTATCTAAGAATCAAACGAAGCAAAGTTCAGAAGTTCTGCATTGTACTCAAGCCGAGCCATTTCACGTTCGGTCAAGGTAAGCCATGCTTCTATGCCATCTCCATCCTTTGTGCTCATCAAAATTCCAAAATTTTTTATGGGCACAGCAATGGTGGTAGCATAACTTGGCTTTCCCCATCCAAAATCAACTTCATAGAACTCAAACCCTACCCAACTGGTAAACCCATAACCTTCAATACCCTTTTCTGCAACCACTCTTCTTGCTTCTTCTATAGTCTGAACTACTTCAACAAACTCATCACTCTGAAGTTTCTTTATGTAATCTCCATCAACTTTTCCTATCGTTTCTCTCATTCTCTCTGCCAAATCACGCAACCCCACTACCCCCTCCGCTTCCACCAACGAAGACAAAGCGTATTGCCAAATGTTTCCAACCGAATGCTTCGACAAAGATGGAACCATTCTGCTGCGAATGTTCACAGTGTGGGATACTGCAGAAGCCACAATTTTTTCTTCCCCAGAGTCTAAACTTTCTTTTGCTGCTTCAAGTGATGATTTCCATAGCAGCGTCGTCACGGCTTCAACGCGTGAGGGATTGAAACCGGGGCACGCGATGGTTTGTCTCAATCTAGAAATACTGCTGCCACTAAACATGAGTCTCTTTGTCACGGTTTTTTCTTGGCCGACCAAGCCACTTGTCAAGTCGACAGATATGTTCCTCGGTGGGAAAAGCAGGCTTGTCTGTTCCAAAGGAGGCGGAACGAGGTTGTTAGTGCCGTGTCCACGTGATGTTGCAGCCCAAGCGTTGAGAAACGATGCTGCAGTTGAAGCATCAGCAATCTTGTGTGAGAAGCACACGCCAAGTGCTATGCCCCCACACTTGAATTGGTTCAACTGAACTGCCATGATCCCCGACGTGTCACTTTGTTGTGGTTCAAGGTTGTAAGGAGGACATGGGAGAAGTTCATAGAGGGTGTGAAGTTGAGGGTTTTTGAGAATGTTTGAGAGCTCAATGGGGAGTTTAGAGTGGATGAAAAGAACACCCTCGTCGTTGCACTCGATGATTGAAGAGTCTCTGAGTCTTCCACAAAATGGGTAATAGAGAGTGAGGACTTGTGACAGAGAAGTTTTCAACTTTTGTGAGAGTGCAGTGAGGTCAGTGGCAAAGGTTCTAACATCAGAGGCAGAGTAAAAGAGGAGAATTGGAACACGGAATGAAGGAGCCAATTGGTCGAGGAAGGAGAGTTTGAAGTGGTGAAGATGATTAGGGGTTGGGGAAGATGGCTTTATTGTGTCCTTGGATATAATGTCATATTTCTCAGCCATTTGAATTTCTACTAGATATTTTTGCTAATGCTAGGTATATGACTATGGTATTCTTTGTGAAAGGTTGCACCCTTATATATAGAAATCATTAATGTATAATTTTAAGAAAATATTGGAGACAACATATGTCTAAAAAAATAAAGTTAATTTACATAATATAAAACGAAAATAGTCCTCATCTTATACTTATAAGTTAGTTTTGTGATAATGAGTTAGGTATAAACTTTGTTACTAATATGCTATTTGAGTGATTCATAATCGACTAAGGGATCACTACAAGTATGCAATCTTACATGCTAGATATCCATGTCTCAACAATATACACTAGTGTAAAAAACAGAGCTATTATACCACGTATAATATAGAGTTATCAAATTGGGTCAGATCCCATGGGTCAACTCAGTCCATCATGGGTTTGGATCAGGTTGGGTTGAATATTTTTTACAAATTTTAATACAGATTAATTTTTGATCCGGCCCACCAAGAATCTGACTTACCCGGATTGAATTCGTGGTTAACTGAGTTGGTTCACCAACCCACCCCAAAGAAAGGATAACACATATTATTACATATTATTAGCTTTTCAAATTTTCACCCTAGATAAGACCCTTCTTTAATTTATATTTGACTTAATTAGTCACAACAATTTATTTCTCTTTTGATGAATGAGTGAATGTTGACAACACTTTTTAAGTGAATTTTCTAACATAAAATATTCACGCTATAGTTACAAAACCGGTGTAGGAAGAGTCATTAATAAAATTTGTAAATATATCCCAGTTTTTAATCTTATAAGAAAAATGTTACTAAGATATAAGCATATACTATATAATAATTACAAATTTGTGCGATTAATAAATTTTTCTGGTTTACCTTAAATAAATTTTTTTTATTTTTGTAAAAAACAATATTACCTAATTTAAAGTACTTTGCTAACTAAAACAAAATAAAGTTTATAAAAAAAATCCAATAAGCTATTAAGACAAACACATATATAATTCACTATAATATTATCTTGTGAAAAGAGAATCTATCAACCAAGTTGCCGGTATAAGTACAATTGAATTTAATTCAATTTCGTAAGATTTTGAATTTGTGTTTTATAGATGAAAAGTATAGTTTGGAAAAGAGATTCAATTACAGTTGAGTAATTATATATCTTAATGGAGAATAATCTTTAAAAAAATCATCAATATTTTTGCATCAATAATATAATTATAAAAAACACCTTAAATTTCATATTTTATAACTTTTAAGTTTAACTTATAATTTATTCTTAAAATTGTGTTTTTTACAAATAATTATTCTTGTTAGATGTCACTCATTCTTTACAAATATTTTTCATATAATAAAATATAATAAAATGTGACTTTAAGAAAAAAGAAAATAGGAAAAAGTCAGTAGCGAATCTTGACCAATAATTTTGGAGAAGCCAAAATAATATACTTAAACTTTATATATTTAATTATTGTCACTAACACAATAAAAATGAATACATAGTTTAGTATAATTGTAACTACAAAAGAAATCACCCATATATAAAAGATTGTCCTGGTTCCTTCACATTTTTGAACTCATCAATTGAACCAGAACTAGAACTTTTAACTATTTCTTTTTCAATGTAAATATGAACTCTTCCAAACAATTAATATGAAACTTCTCACCTGTAATTCGTTGAACTTTAAAAAAGGGTTCTTCTAATTGAAAATTATGATTATTTGTATCATGCTTTGAAATATGTAAATAAGTTGAATCATGTTTTCATCGTCACGAATAGTTTTCTTTTTATCACTATTGAAAAATAAATATATTATTTTATTCTTCATCAATATACCTATTTTCTCTTTAAGTTTAAGATTAAAATATAATTTATCATAATTTAATAAAAAATAAAAAATTAAGAGTTACTAAAAGAAAAATATATGATAATCAAGTCTAAATTAAAGGTGGTTATGAAAGAATATATAGTTCAATATTTTTTCTCTCATATTTATAAAACATGAATATAAGACTCATGAGATAAAAAAAAAATAATGTTAATTATTAAACAAAAGAGATATTTTTTCTTCACGGGTTTGGCCCAAGCAGGACGGGCGAGCCCGACCCACACGGGTTTGGCGGCCAGACGACCTAGAGGTGTCGGGCGGGCCTGACGACCCAGACGTGTCATGCAGGCCCAACGACCCTACCGACCTGTTTCCAAATTTACTATGAACTCAAAACATAATAAAGCCTAAAATAAATATTGATAAAATGAAATTTTATCTCACAAGAAATTCAATTATTTTATCCAAACAAGAAATTGAAATGTAAGGTATTTTTATTTTTTTATCCAAACAAGTTATGTAGAAAATGAAGGGAATTTAATTGCAAACAATTTAAATACAATGTATTTTAATTTCTCAGCATTGTTGAAATACTTCATCCAAACACAAGGTAACTGTTTGATTAGAATTTTTTTTTTTCCATGTAGTGAAATATATACAAGAGTTTATATCTGATCAATCTACCAAACCCTGATCTCTTTGTAGTTTTTTTTCCCTATATTTTTGCAAGCATGATAGTTGGAATTTGTCAATTAATAAGTATGCCACTTTGATCTGAAATTCACTTTGATGGAAGCATTTTCAAGTTTTATGACAGTGGTGGTTGTTGTTGCAGGCAAGATTACTGAGGGGTACCACATTCGTCCATGAAACTTGTGGTGCCTACAAAACTGTTGAGGAATTATGGGATGGTGAAATCTGAGCAATCTGCTATGTTAGTTCGATAGAGTGAATGGAACGTGGAGTAGGAGTTCGTCACCGTGTTTGGGTTAGGCTTCTGAGAAACTCCGAGTAGGTGCACGGTTCTATTGTGTTTTAGAGCAAATTTTATTAAATTCCTTGTTGGATCAAACTTAGCATCTTCACTCATTGATATCTCATTTCTGTTTCTCTTTAATATACTATTAAATGATGATTTTTGTGTGGTTTGCTAAGAAATGAAAACAAAAATAATGAGTTTGTATCAATTTTTTTTTTTTGAAACAAAAAGAAAATATATGATTATGTGAGATAAGTATAATTTGTTAAAAACTAAAAAATACAATGAAAAAGAAAATAAGAAACACCTTTATAAATATTTTTGTTATTTATTAACATTAAATATTATACTTTATATAATAAATAAAAATATATAATTTAACTTCTATTAATTTCTAATATATAATAATATAATTTAAAAAAATTAAAAATACCTAATATATATAATATACAAAAATCAAAGTTTGGGGTGGCTATGGCTACCCTACCTACCTCCAAGAAGCTCCCCTACTAAAAAGTATTAATTTTTTTAATGCTGAATTTTGTTTTAATTTAAAGTTTTCAAAACTAATTAATAAAAGTTAAAATAATCTTTAGAAATGTAAAGAATATTTGAAGATGTTATTTTATAATATTTTAGATAATCTCTTAGGATTTCTTTTTCTTTTACATTTTAATCTGTTTTTATTTTGATTCTTTTATTTTGTCGTGATGTCATAGCTTTATTCCTATGCATTAAAGGCTAATCTCCCTTCATTGACAGAGATTGAACACTATCTACACTTGAAAGTAAAAGTATATAACTAAAGGAATATGAATATTTAATTAAAGTCATTTTATTTGAAAATTATTCAAAGACTATTCTACAATCATTTGGATTTAATCTCATCAACTTATACAAAATGAACTCTTATACATGATTATTAAATGGATGAGATGATAAGGAATAAGTTTTATGATATTAACTCTTTCATCTATACAAGTATAACAAAAGTATAAATATATAAAATATAAAAATTAAATTATTTTTTACTAATATATTCAAGGAAAACAATACGATAAGTTCGCATGGAAACTATATATCACATAAAACTTCATCTCGATAGTTCTTTATGAAAAATTGTATTTTCATTTGTTAATTAATTGTTATATTTCTATCTTTATTTAACCAATAATTTATAAGGTTTAAAATGAAGTATCACAGCTAAATTCAACATCTCAATCAATCTAGTGTTACAACAATTACAACAAGACTCACTATCAACAGTGAAATAACATAAGGTATTTAAAATATTATATCTTGTATGAAAGAAGTTCTCTCTTTATGTCACATATTGAGCGGTGAATAGATTATTATAAGAAGTTTTTTTGACCATAAAAAGATTTTCTTCAGAAGAGTATGCATCATCTCCATAGGCGTTTGTTTGAAACCATGAAGTGTTAAGTTAAGGAGAAACACTTAGATGAGTGATGATGAAAGAAGGTGGGGGAGCAACATGGAACCTGAAATCACGAGGCAGTTATCTAAAGGTAAGTGAGGAGAGTTCAAAAGTTATTCAGACACCGAGTGTGTGTGAGATGCACAACCTTGTCATTTATGCTACACCAACAAAAATTAATGCAAACTAGTGCTATACCTTGTCATTTCTGAATAGATTGGAATTAAATCTTAGCATTTTTGTGTTTACCTAATTAGTGGAGTATGTATCTTTTGATTCCCAATGCACATTTATATACTATTTAGAAAATATTTTTTTAATAACTTTTTCTTACAATATAATAAGATAATATCTTTTAATTGATTTTTTATTTCTTTTATCTTTTTTTATATTTAAAAATTATTTAGAAGATGACATTTTAAATTGTAAAAAAAAATTGTCCAAAAAATTTAGTTTTTAAAATATGATTGTCCATGTCATTTTTATAACACATAATTTTTTTTTTGGTGGAAACAAATGATTTAGGAAATTACTCATTTTACTTCTGAAATTTAGCAAATGGCAAATGTGAAAGAAAAAAAAAGGGTAAGGAGGGTGTGGGTGGGTAGTGACAACTAGGGATGTCAAAAAAATCCGTACCCGCGAATATTCGCGGATAAAACCCGTAACAGGTAGGAAACAAATATTAAAAATGGATACCTGCTACCCGCAGGTACGAATATTTTTGATACCCGCATATTAACGGGGCAGGTACGGGTATCATAGTATCTGTACCTGTTGATATTCGTACCCGCTAAACTTTAATTCAGAAAAATACCTTCATATATATATATATATATATATATATATATATATATATATATATATATATATATATATATATATATTATTTTAAAAAAATA
>Ga0214542_1008745_pt1 | contig 16386 bp, 11 predicted proteins | sample CNSS1metaG_FD_160096 | JGI IMG/M metagenome (GOLD analysis project Ga0214542, IMG submission 160096) | Root nodule microbial communities from cowpea collected in UCLA plant growth center, Los Angeles, California, USA - CNSS1 | ecosystem: Host-associated > Plants > Roots > Nodule | place: USA... | reverse complement strand
GTGCTTTTGATAATTTCTTATTCTTGGATTTATCTTTAAGGTGTCATGAAGCTTTAATCAATTTATTTCCACACCTCCATGAGCTCAACTTAGCTGCAGCTGCACTAACACACCTCAAAATATCCAAAGAACATTTATGCAACTAAAAAGCTATTTTTAACATGTTTTTGTATCTCATGCTCAATAAACCCAATTATAGGAAATGCCAATTAAATCAATCTTTAAACACACAAATTCAATTAAATACCCAGACTTAAACACTGAATGAGGGAAAAAATATACACTCATCAATATATCACATATTTTAATACACATATATCACATATCGTATCTTAATATTTTTAAAATATACATATCAACATATCGGTAATATATTATATCTGATACATGTATATGATACATATATCATATCTATCTATTATAGGATGAGTGTTTTCCAGAAAAGTGGGTGAGTATCTTCAAAAAAAAAATTTCGAAATTTAGTGTGTTCAAAAATGGAGTGCCGGTAGATATACTTATTTATATATATATATATATATATATATATATATATATATATATATATATATATATATATATATATTGTCTTACAGTGTAAAATGACGAGTACTTGACTGAGGAAAATATTAATCTAAGTCGGAACAAAATTATTTAGTTTAGTTGGTCACCAGTCCACCTAATCCTAGTTTAAATCTCAACTCTCCCTAATTATTTTAAGTTTGTTGGTACTAAACTTTACTAATTAAATTCTTTTTAGGTTTGGATTCCTAAAAATCTTGTCATAAAAGAATTGACCTAAGTTAATAGTAGTAAAAATTTTGCACTTAAGAGTGTGTTTGGATAGAGTATTTTAATGAAGCAATTTATTTTTTGGAAGAATTTAGATTTTTTTGTAATGAAATGCTTTGTTTGGATAGAGAAATTAAAAAGCATTTCAAATGAAAGCATTTTTTTTGAAGGATTTCAATAAGCTAAATTAGTAGAAATTCAAATACCCTCAAAATAGGTGGAATTTGAAATTCTTCTCACTCAACCTCACATTCTAGACGATCCGGACGGGCACGAGGATCCGGACGTGTGCGACGACCCGGGCGAGCCCGAGGACCCGGACGAGCCCGATGACCCAAACGTGCCTGACGACCCAGACGGTCCCGACGGCCTGTCGACCCAAACAGGCCCGATGACCCAGACAGGTCTGACGACCCAAACGGGTCCGATGATCTAGACGGGCCCGATGACCCGAACATGCCTAACGACCTAGACAGGCCAAACAACCCGGACGAGCCCGACAACCTGGACGAGCCCGATGACCCAGACGGGCCCTTCCAAATCATTGGGCCCGACGACACGGACGAGCCCGACGACTCGGACGTGCCCGATGACCCGGAAGTGCGGGACGATGCGGACATGCCCGACAACCCGAACGAGCCCGACAACCCGAACGAGCCCGACGACCCGAACGGGCCCAACGACCCAGACAGGCCCGACAACCTGGACGAGCGCGACGACTAGACAGCCCCGACGATCCGAACGAGCCGGACAACCCGGACAGGAACGATGACCCAAACGAGCCCGATGACACAGACGGTCCCGAAGATCCAGACGGGCCCAATGACTCCTTAGGCCAGACTATCCGGACCGACCCGACGGTTTGAAAGGGCTCATACGAGTTGTCGAGACCGTTCGAGTCTCGGGCCCATCTAGGTCGTCGGGCCTGTCCAAGTCGTCAGACATGTCCAAGTCATCGGGCCCATCCTAGTCGTTGGACCCGTCCGAGTCTTCGGTCTCGTTTGGGTGTACGGGCCCGTTTGGGTCGTCGAACTCGTTCGAGTATTTGGACTCGTCCGGGTATTCGAACCCGTCCAGGTATTTGGCCCCGTCCGGATTATCGGGTTCGTCCAGGTCGTCGGGCCAGTCTTGATCGTCGGACCCATTTGGGTCGTCAGGCTCGTCTAGAGCATTAGGCCAATGACCTAGACAGGTTGGACTGGGCCATATTGACGAACTTGATGGCACAATCGTGTAGTATGGGCCGTCAGGCCTCTAGATCATCGGGCCACCCAGCCTGTCTGGGCTTTGCAGTCGGTCCAACTCAGGTGGGTCATCGGGTCTAACCAATCTGGTTGCGTAGTTGGATCTGCCCGACCCATCTGGTTGTCGAGCATGTTTCCAAAATTTATCATGAACTCAAAACATAATTAAGCGTAAAATAAATATTGTTAAAATTAAATTTTATCTCACAATAAATTCAATTTTTTTTTCCAAACAAGAAATTGAAATGTAAGGTATTTTAATTTTCTTATCCAAACAAGTTATTTAAAAAATGAATGGAATTTAATTACAAGCAATTCAAATACAAAGCATTTCAATTTCTAAGTATCGTTGAAATGCTCTATCCAAACACAAGGTAAAGGAATTTATCATTAGAGTAAACTGCTTACTTAATGATGAAATCTCTAATGAAAAATAATTAAAGGGTGTTAGATTTAAAGGATCATAGTAATAAACTTTGTTGGTTCCATTGCACTTTCATAAAGGATTCTAAGAGTAAAAAAAAAAAACTTTAAGGAACCAGATTAGATGGAAGTATGTTAACAATCAGTATTACAATGACAAAATGTAGGCCAAAATACAAGATCGAAAGAAAGGGAAACTAACTATACATTACTTAACAGGTATGGTTCATGTGACAGCTAAGAACAGCTACTCCTTTCTGACCACAAAATTCCTTGACTTAAAGAAACGAAGCAGAAGGCCTTGGATAAGCAAACTTTTTGGGAGCATCAGAACTTCCTGTGCTAGCAGATGTGGGGAGTCCATTGGGGTGGCCATGACCAGAGCCAGAACCACTTAATCGACGCTTTTTATTATGATCACCATTTTTGACTTCATCGTTTGAGTCACGTAGCTGCTCCAATACTCTCACCACCTCATCCATGTTTGGCCTGTATTTGGGCTCCACAGAAAGACACTGAAAAGCAAGCGTGGCTGCTCTTTGAGCTTGGTTTAGGGAATACTGACCTTCTAGACGACTATCCATCACACGGAAAACCCTTCGTTTGTTAGCAAGGTAAGGTTTTGCCCATTCAACTAAGCATTGTTCCCCAGATGGCCGATTCTTGTCTATGGCACGTCTTCCTGATAACATTTCCAAAAGAACTACTCCAAAACTATACACATCACTCTTCGCAGTCAGGTGACCTAGTAAAAATGGAAAAACAAAATTAGTTAGATATAAAGGTTTGGTATGCATCATCTGCTTCTTATGACAAGTTTATTTTGAAAATATTAATATATTATACAAAATATATACATATAGATAATTGTATATAAATTCTTAAAATCATAATAAATATACGATTGTAATTTCGAATCTAAACTAAAATTATATATATTAAACATACTCAAAATAAAATATTATACATCATTGTTATCATAAAAGTATCACTGCTTTAGAAATTAGATGTTTCGTTGATAAAGCAGTGGAGAGACAGATACATGTAGAATATACACACGTAAGACAGATTGAAATATTGTTGCATCACAGAATTAGCAAGTGTACAGTTAGGAAGCGTATAGATATTATATTACATCTCAAGAAAATGGTGCCAGCAAAATTTGTTGGCATTCTGCTAAAGCTTGAAAGAATGTATCTAATAGTGTTTGTAACCATTGATGTATGGAGCCACTCCAAGCAATGGTCTAACAGAGAAAATGACCTGAATTTGATCTATATGGTCCATCAACAAAGTATACTTTTTTTTATGGAAAATTGTGGCATCGAAAGGAAAAAAGCAAGTAACCCTATTTGACAAACCAGATACTGTACCTGTTGCTAGATACTCTGGTGCTGCATATCCATGTGTTCCCATGACCCTTGTAGAAACATGGCTCTTATCACCAGTGGGTCCATCTCTGGCCAGCCCAAAATCAGAAAGTCTGGCATTATAGTTCTGCAAAAACAATCGTCAATTAACTATCTTAGTTATTGAATCCTAAAATCCATCATATTAAACAATACAAAGACATGACCAATTTTTCAGTACATACCGTATCAAGAAGGATATTAGAAGTCTTAAAGTCTCTGTATATGACTTTAGTTTCTGAGTTATGGAGAAAAGCAAGACCCCTAGCTGCCCCAAGGGATATTTTCAATCTTAATGTCCAAGAAAGCTGGTGAAAATGAGACCCCCCTGCATTAATGATGATATCTTCAACGTTAGTACTGAAACTTTGGGAGATTAAGATTACAATCTCTTTTGAAGGAGGAATAGCACTAGGAAAGAAATAAGGCAACATAGCAAACAGATCCTAAGATTGCTTCGAAATTACACAATTAATTGATTCAAGAATATGCTGAGATATTCTAGGATACCCTAAATGTATTCGTATAAACTACATGGTACTGACTCCTGAATAGATGATTCTCCACACTGCCCTTTGGCATGTATTCATAAACTAGAAGCCTGTGTTGATCCTCTAAGCAGTATCCTATCAACTTGACAAGATTAGGATGCTGCAGTTGCCCAAGATAGTTGATTTCAGCCTGCAAGTTACAGTATTAAAACAAGAACAAAGTTATCTAAAAAATGTTTAGTAAAGTAATGACAAAAAAAATCAAAAAGAAGAAACTGTTGAAGTTAAACAGAAATCCGTGAAACAGAACCAGACATATTAAGTGAATGAGTATCCAGAAAAGCTTGCAGCTGCCTAGAATCTTGTTAATGTAAAACAACTTGAGGCCATAATCTTCATCAAATGAGGAAACAGAAATGTGTTTAGAAAACAATTGGTACTTACCAACCATTCTTTGTGACCCTGGAACCCCTCTTGGTTAAGTTTCTTCACAGCAACAACGATACCTATACCAGGCTTGGTAACAGAGAGGGAATGTTCATCGATCCATCCCTTAAAAACTGAACCAAATCCACCTTCCCCTAAGACATTGTCTGGGCTGAAATGTTTTGTTGCTATTCTTAGGTCATTGTAGCTGTAGCTTTTCAAATTTGAAGATTGTAAGATCTCACCCTCACTCCGAGGGGTCATGGGTATGGAGGTTGATGAATTCCTGCTACTTGAATGAATATCATAGCCCTCTCTGCTCACACTTCTAGAAGTGAACCCTGCAAACGTACCAAAACAAGTGATAAAAAATTCAGTCACCACAGTGCCTTATTTATAACAAACAAAATAAACAAGGTTAAATCACTCATTACCAAAATTTTCATGGAACCTAGCTAAGGTCACAGATTATCCCTATATTGCTGACTAAATTTTCTCTCAACCTCAAATCACAGTTTGTTTTTTTTTTTTTTTACAACAGGATTCACCACACGGGGTAAAAAAATTGAAAATTTACACTAAGGCACAAATCTAGGATTTAGGCATTCAGTGAGACTCCTCAACTATGAAGAAACAAGGATCACCCCATAAGAAAAGACAAGGCAGTCTTATATTGCAAGGATCTGAAGCATAGCATGCATGTGTATGACAGTGAAAATCTTCATCAACTTGACAAGTTCAAGATTGTTAGAATCAAACCCCAAATCCAAAAACTAAATCTTGCAAGTAATTTAGCTTATTCAGATATCAAGAGCAAACAAAATGATGTAACATGCAAATCAGCAAGCAGCTTACCTGCACTGGAAGGGCTCACAGCCTTCGTCCCACTGCTCCAACAAGCACCCATCGACTAAAATCACCCTAATACTAAAAGGCTTCTGTTATATCTTTCAAAGGGCATGCAAACAAACAACTCCAAAATCTAGGAGTAAACAAAAGTTGCAACCCCAAATGCAAAAAAGCAAAAGCAAATACCCAAAACAGGAGAAAGATAAGACAGTAGGCCTTTTGGGTGATGCTAGTGATTGCTCACTGAGTAGCTGAGATTTCATAAACTTTGTCAAGTTGAAATGATTTTGGTTAGGAATAGAAGAATGATAAAACAAAAAGTACAAGGATAAAAAGTTAGACTTTGTAAATGGAGCCACTCGACTATTCAGAGAATTAGTTGGTTGACTTTACTTTTTCCAGCAACTTTGTCTATACTAACTACCAAACGCATACGAACATGAGAATTTATTGGCCAATTTATTCCTCTCACATTTTAAAATGAAGGGGGTAGGTGAAAAATAAATGCGGATATCAAAACCTATCTACTGGTTTTATTGATCGGTGACAGCTTTGTTTGATGTTATTATTAAAGCCAATCCAGTGATAATCCACTGATGCATTATTCTTTGATTGATGCCGTGTTATGGTCTATGGTCATGCTCTTTCAAGTTCCCAAGCTGTCATGCATGATAATCTGTCGATTCATTTGATAGGGCCATGAGTTTAAGCATCTGGCACCACTAATAATACTACGATTAGTTTTTTTTTCTGAATTAAAATGGTAGAACATATGGGTGTTCGTTATCTGATTCAATCTATTATTTACACGCTACATCGATAAGTTAATTTGGTTTGGTTTGGATGAATGTTAAGAAGACGTTCTAATCATGTCATTATTTATTCCTACACCCCATGCTTTCTTCCTTTATGCTTTTGGGATGTACTTTGTTGTTGTTATGTTGTTCTTTCTCGTTTCCTTTTGTTACCACCGCTCTATCCATGTTTTCTTTTGATCTTGTATCTTTTTTTTTTCATTTTAAAGAGGTCAACATATTATATTACATTCTCATAAAAATTCTTTGAATATATTTTTTTAATATTTAATTCTTTTGAATATTTGATAATAATTTTCAGATTATGTAACCTAAAATGATTTTCAAATTCTACAATTTAATTTTTTTGTTATTCTTCAATTCATAAAGACATTCTCATATTATACAATATTTTTTTTAAAATGATTCTAAAATATATAATCTAAAAAAAATTAATGTAAAAAATATGTATAGATTATATAATTTAAAAATCAAAAGCATCTTTAGATTACAATCCACAAATTATTTTTTATGCAAAACAATTAATTGTAAATTATATAATACAAAAAATATTCTTGAATTTCACATTGTTTAATAAAAATATTTTAAATTTAAAAGTCCAAAACAAAACAAAAACCCTTAAATAAACAAAAAACAGAGTGAGAACTTAATACAAAAAATATTCTTGACTTTCACATTACATTGTTTAATAAAAATATTTTAAATTTAAAAGTCCAAAACAAAAGAAAAACCCTTAAATAAACAAAAAACAGAAGTGAGAACTTTTACGGACAAGTAGAAAACAAATATCACTCAAAAAAATATTTAAATAAAGACTAATTTTAATAATAAAAAATAATTAATTATTAGAGTGACAAATTTAAATATCAAATTTATAAATTAAAAATTATTAATAATTAAAATAATTTACAAAAATATAATTGATAAAAAATTAATAACTAAAATAGTTTTTATTTCAAACTGATTTATAAATTGATCGTTAATATTAGTTATACAAAAATTAATCTCTAAATATTTAGTTCTGTAAACATATTTTTATCATTAATATTTATTATTATTTAAAAGAGTTTTGTTGTAGTTTACGGAAATACAAAAAATGGTTTCGTTTAATATAAGTGACCCTTTTCTTTATCTGTTCGGGGAGGAAAATAAAACGGTGAACATAAAAAAGAAATAAGTTTTAGAAAATACAAATGAACAATTAATTATGTTTCAAAAAAAGAAATGAGAAATAGGTGTAATCTAGTATGAAAAACTTATAAAGTGGTGCGTTCGTAGGGCAACTAATGACGGTCTAAGTTCATATGCCATTAAATTTATAATTAGTATTTATTATTTATGTAAACATAAATCATCCATTAATCAGTTTATCTAATTCTTGTTCTTTTCCCCCACGCAGCATGCTTTTGCTGACTGCATCATTGCTAGTCAAAAGTCCAGTGGAATCGTCAACTATTTAGTAAAGGATTGAGTCAGCCAATTTTCAAATAAATTCACTTACATCATTAGTTTTGTTGTTTGGATGTACTACACTAGTGGAATGGGATGGGCATCCATATTTTTACTACAATAAAATTTATCAAATTATAAAATTACTTATTATAATAATTATTAAAATATAAATATAATTAAATTTATATCACAATTTTCAAATATTAAATACATAATATAGTTATATTTATTAAGTTTTATAAAAATTCTAATTTTTTTTTATAGTAAGTGATATTGGTCATCATATTTATAAAGGTAAAAATGATAAAAGAATAATTATTATTCTTATAAGGACTAACTGATTTCTTCGCAATCATTTACTTTTTCTCATACACCTAAAGGAAAATATATCATATGAAAAGGAAAAAAAAAAAAAAAAAAAAAAAAAAAAAAAAAAAAAAAAAAAAAAAAAAACAAGGGACTTACTCTTGAGGGGAGATTGTTGGAAATAATTCAAGTGTGAGTCAAAAAGTTTCACATTGGATAGAAAAAATAAAGTTAAACACTATATAAGAATAAAGACCCATAACACTATTGTCTTAAGGTTTTGGTGTAAAAGTGGTGTCAAATGTCTTATATATGTAAGACTAATATCATAGAAACACATGGAACCACAATCTCTCAATGAATATAAGCATAACCCATATGACATAAAATATATATAACCCAACAATATGTTTGTTAGTTTCTCCTTTATGGTTTAATATGATAATTATCTTTAAAAAGTTACTTGATTTTGTTTTTTAGCTTAGTTTGGTAATAAGAAGATTTTAATTTATTAAAAGACATTTTTATTTTGTTGAAATGTTCATATATGTTTACAGAGAACATTTTAATTGATTAAGATTACTTATAATCATGATTAGCTCTAACGAAAGTTTTTACTTTGTTAAAATAAGTTTTTGATAGGTTAAACTTTTTTATGTTTCCAGAAGATTTTTGGCTGCACTATTTTAATATGTTAAAATACAATTTTAATCCGTTAATTTCACGATTAAGTGAAATTAAAATATTAAATGAAGTTTTAATTTGTTAAAAAAGATAGTTTAAAATTTATATAATGCTCTCATTTTGATTTCTTTTAACAAATTTTGAGTGATTCTATGTGTATCGCACCTAGGCGGACCAAGAAAACTACCAACACACTTCTAATCCTTTGCCGCTACACCTTCCCCGACAAAGGCTGGGGGACTGGTGTACCGCACCTAGGCAGACCAAGAAAATCGCACGGCCAAGCCTGCCTACACATAACCCCACAAATGAAATTATCAAGTAAATAACCGTTCAAGCGGAAACACATAGCAGCCCAGACCGCCTACTTCAAAAGATAAGACGTAATCTGTTGATAACACCAAACTTAGAATATTGTAGACAAGGCCCCTCATAGCAACAAACACTAACACAGGGCCAGGGCTTAGCCTAGGCCCATCTAGGACCCAAACAATGGCCCAGCCCATAAGAAGGGCATGCATAATTAATGACTCTATAAATACACGTGGACCCCAACAATTAAAGGTACGCTTTCATTAATCCCTAAATCAAAGATTTGACTTTTTGAGAGCCCTTTCCCTGACTTGATCGTCGGAGCCCTCTCCGCAAGTAACCCCTCAAAGGTCCAAACCACATGCACCAATAGATGGCATACGCAAGCCGAGAAGGAGCCAACTCGAGAGGTTAGGGTTGAGGTAAGGCAATATTTGTGTCCTTAACATCTCTTATTTGTTTCCGCAGGAACACTTTGAATAAGTCAATTTCCACTTATGAGAGTGAGTTATAATTAGGGGGAAAAAAAGTTCTTAGAGTAATCTTTGCGAGATCTTGAAGATTATTTAATTGTGAAAAGTGAAACTCAGTTTGTTCACTTGGATTTGTGATGGTTCTATTTGTATTCACTGATCAAGTAGTTTTATTCCTTCATAGTTTTCTTTAAAGGTTCTATTTTTGTTTCTAGATAGACTTTCCAAAAATAGTTAACGGGGTGTTATTAGTGTCAATACTTCATCTGTTAGGGTGCAAGATTTTTTATGAGTCCATGACTCACCATGAAAGCTTAGAGGACCTTCCAAGAAGAATTATAAGTAGCAGGACTAGAAAGGAGGCCTCTAACTCATCATCTTTGTCTTTCTTTTCCATTTCATTTTGTTCACTTTTCTTATGTGGACTTAAGTTGAGTTGACTTGTTGGCCAATGACCATGGTGTTTGTTTTGTAGGTCAAACTAGTGCCAACTTGGAAGAGAATAATACTTCATGAGTGGAGGATAGGCTCATTCTTGAAGCCAAGAACACCTAGCACACATTTGGAGAGGCTTGGGAGGCAAGGTTGACCTTTTCTTATAGAACGTAAAAGGCGCTACATATGAAGCCTTGGTAGCAAGCTAGAGTTCTCTCCTTTTCAAGACACCTCTTTTTTTACCTAGTTTCTAAAACATTAGTTGGTCCTTTTGTTTATGCACCCTTTATCTTTGTTGTTTTGCAAAGAGACCCTTTTATTCTAAACTATATAAAGGGCTCTCCTAAACTTGTAAAAAGGTAGAATACTTTGAAGTTTAAACACATATATTTGACCATTGTTGTGAGAGTGCTCTCCTTATGAGTGTCATCTTCTCTAACCTTTTCTTGAGATTGAGGCTCAAGTGGCGACATCCCCACTTACCTTTAGTTGGTGAACCTTAGTGCCCCCTTCAAGTGGAGATGGAAAATAAACTCGGCCCATTGGGTATTTTTCGAACCCGTCCCCGTTTTGACAGAGAATCCCCGCATTGATTGGGTATGGGTATGGGTATGGGGAATCTCTGACTTTTTCAATTGGGTTTGGGGATGGGTATGGGGATGTACATATCCCCGCCATATCTCCGTTCCTGTTTAAATTATTAAAATCTTCATAATTAGGGGATAATGGCATTAGGGGGAAGTTGGAGTTTCTGGTATGTTGTCTAGTACAGGATGTCAACTGAACTACCTTGGTCGATGAGGACCTTTTTTACCGCGTAGTTCTTGAGTTCTACTGTGATGACCATGGGATCATCCTGTTGGTGGTCGCCGCTGTGGAAATCAACGTCGATAAAGGTAATGGGAGGCATGCGGCGTATGTGGTGAGAATGGGTTATGTGGCTAATGGACTGGAGTTGATAGAGGTGTTTCTTCCTAGCTAAGGAGGTGGATCCGCCGCTGGCAAAACCTCCACAATGGTGTTTATTGTGTCGCGTAGTGGAGGATCAACCAATGTGATGTTAGTGCGGGCAAGTTGTTGGTCTTAGCTGATTGGTTGAGTGGTGCGTCGATCATGGCAAGGAGTGCGAGGGGCATATCTGGTATTGGATCGCGATGGATGCGGGCATTCGTCTCTACGGACGAAGCGGCGGAAATGGCCAACACGAACCAATTCTTCTATATTATCTTAGAGTGCATTGCATTCGTCGGCGGTGTGGCCATCGTTTCTATGGTATCGGCAGTACTTGGTCATGTCTGCATTGGGAGGGTCAGATGTTTTACGAAGGGGTTGGATGAGGTCGGCATGGAGGGCTTCGTCAAGAAGACGGGATCTGGGGACACTTAACGGGGTATATCTGGTGAAGTGCGGTTGCCGAGACTCTTTGGGTCTTAAGTCAGGTCGTGGGATTGGTTTATCGCGGGCAACAGTTGAGGGGGTGTAATCATTGCAGAACTTGGTGTGAAGTGTTTGGATTTCTTCCATGCGGATGTAATCCGCGGCACGGAGCTTAAGTTCGTGCATGGATGCGGGGGGGGGGGTGGAGGTAGACATTATTTGTGAATGGTCAGGGTTTGAGGGTGAGGGCCATACATTGTAGTATCATTTCTTGGTTGAGATGGGGTGTGCGAAGGGCGGCCTCGCTGAAGCGGTCGATGAAAGCCCGTAGCGTCTCATCTTGTTCTTGTCTGACGCCGAGAATGGATAATGTTGTGGTTTGATGTGGGCAGCTACCAACGAAATGGGTAGTAAACATGTGGGAGAGGGTGTCAAAACAATCAATGGAGTAGGGCGGGAGGGTAGTGAACCATTCGAGGGTAGGACCTTTAAGGGTGGTGGGAAAGGCCTTGTAGAAGACGACATCGTGGGATGTATAGAGGGCGACATGGGTTATGTATATTTTAAGGTGCTCGTCAGGGTCGGTCCAATGTGAAGCGTTCCCACTTGGCAGGGAGAGGGGTGTTGGTAATGGCATCAATGAAAGTGTGGCGACGCTTGAGTGGCTGAGGTGGCAACGAATGTGGTGGAATGGGGTGATGGACGAGGGTAGGGAAAGTAGTGGTAAAGTTATGGGGTGGTATATGGGTAGTAGGAAGGGTGACGGTGGGGGTAGGTGTTGCAATGTGTTTGGGGAAGGTGGGATGGATGTTTGTGTGATAGGTAGAAATAATGGGGGTTTGCTGGGTGGTGGTGAAGGTGTGCGGGGTAGGGTTGTACTCATTTTCTTCCTCATTGGGTTGGTAAGTTGGAGACTTGGGGGCTTCCGATGATTCCTTGGCTTTCCCCTTTTGGGTATGGTTAGCCTCGATCTTCCTTCTCAGTCGGGAGTTTTCTTGCTTGAGTGCCTCCATCTCATCAGCAATGCGCTTTCTTAGGTCAGTGAGCTCTTGTTGCATCTTGACTTGACCTTCGAGGATGGCGGCCAAGTCCGAAGTGATGTTAGAAGGTGCGGTGGGACCTACTTCAGTCTGCTTCGTGACTCCAACTCTGCTACGAGTAGAAACCATCGTCGAAAGTATGCGGGTTGATATGTAAGGTATTACTTCGTGCCCCACGGTGGGCATCAATTGTTCCTGCAGAGACAAATAAGAGAAGTCAGACACAAATATCACTTTACCTCAATTCGTAATCTCTCGAGCTGGCTCCTCCTCGGCTTGCATATGTCATCTGTCGGCATCACATTTTGGACCCATGAGGGGTTACCTGCGGAGAGGACTCTAACGATCAAGTCAGCCAAAAGATTCTCAAAAAGTCAAATCTCGTGATTAAGGGATTAATGAATGTGTACCTTTAATTACTAGGGTCCACGTGTATTTATAGAGTTATTGATTATGTCTGCTCTTGTCATGGGTTAGGCCATTGTTTGGGTCGTAGGTGGGCCTGGCCTTGGCCCAGGCCCCTACTTCAATGATTGTGGGTCTTATGGCCCTTGTTTGAAATACTCTAAGTCTGGAATGGTTGATAGATACCGTCTTGTCCCCTGAAGTAGGCGGCCTAGGCCGCTTATGCTTGTCCGTTTATTCGCTTGATAATTGCTTGCAGGGCTTTACGTAGGCGGGTTTAGTTGTGTAGTTTGATTAGGCCGCCTAGGTGTAGTACACCAGTCCCCCAACCTTTGTCGGCGAAGGTATAACAACAAAGGATGAGAAGTGTGAGCAGTATCACCAGTCCGCCTAGGTGCAGTACAATATATATATATATATATATATATATATATATATATATATATATATATATATATATATATATATATATATATATATATATATATATATACACACACACACACACACTTTCTATTTTTTATTTATTCTAATTATTTGGGTTTGTATGAAACTCATTCGTATCTAATATATTTTTCATCTTATCAGAAATCTTTATGTAATTATGTTAAAATGATGTATGTAATTAAAATTTTTTATGTCTCATATTTGAATATTTCTATTATTTTTTATATTTTTATTTATTGTATATTTTCTTTTCACATGAGAATGTTTAATACTCTTAATTTAAGTGTTTAATAGCATAAACTTTTCGTTTACTAGGTAATATAAAAAAAAAATCTTTACTTATTATTAATAATTTTTGTTTCATTTAAACAACTATTTTGTTTTGCTAAAACATTTTTTGTTATTTCTCGACCATTGAGTATATATGTTGATATTTGAAAAAAAATAGATCTCTAAGGTATTTTTCATCTTATCATACACTTAATTATACATTTATTTTTCTTTGTGCGATTTCTTTCAATAGTCTCTCAAATTATTTCTAAGACACACATTTGTTAATTTTTTAATATTTTTATTTGTTGTTTATTTTCATCATGTAGAATACTATTTTGATATATTTTATCTAATTAATTTTTATTTTATAACTCATTATCAATCATACTGTAATATTTTTATTATAATTGTATAATTAACTTTTATTTACCACGATATAAAAACTCAATGTAATTGTCATGAATATTTTTTTATCACCATGACACAGATATCGGAGTTCAAAAGATCCAAGGTCTATGTCAGAATTTTATTATTATGCTTATTAATTGTTCTTTGCGTTATTTTGATCAAGTGATGTATTATAACTTTTATTAGTGTATAAAAAATATATTGATTAGAATTTAAGAAATTGAAGTAAACAAAAATTTAAAATATATTTTAATTTGTATATTTGTTTTTCTTTTATATTTTTTTAAAATTTTCTTAAAATTTTATCAACTAGGTTTCATTAATGTTTGCAAATTTAATAAATGTTTTGGTTCTAATGAAATTTTATTTGGAATTCTAATCTAAAATGTAAACAATTATAATTTTTTCAAAGTTTTGATATTGAAGAAACAACCATCCTCCTAAATATTTGATAATATTATGTTTCTTTTACCGTAATTTTTTATTATTTTATACAAATTTATTAAAATTAATATTGAAGTAGTAAGAAAACGGGTACAGGTATGAGTACTAGATTATACTCGTTACTGATGGGGATGGGACAAAAGTTTGATACCTGGTGGGTTTGGGTATGATGATTTTTTTATGGGGATGGGTATGTGATAGTGCAACCCGTCCCTGCTTCGCCCCTTACCTTCAAGTGGCGTGCTTCACTTGCTTCCCCTCCCCCTTTCAAGTCTCCCATCCTTTTGTTCATCTTTTCTTGTCTTTTGGTTCCTTTAATGCATGTTTCAATTTAGTCTTTGTGTTCTATATTGTGTTCTTGCTTTTAGTATATCGTAATCGAATCCTTTGTAGAGCCTTGGAAGTGAACTTTCACATCTAGATAACCTTCGTCATCTTAATGTCTACTAGGGATCTTCCTTGAGCTTGCTAAATCACTTAAACACCATATGTAAGACCTGTGAAAATTAATTAATTAAATAAATCATTAATTAATAAATGCGAGTAGTGGGAGCCTTTATGGCATTTAATATTGATTGATGTGACGTGGCAAAGTACTATGTCAAATGGTTGAGAGTACTTAATTGTGTGAAAGGACTTGGGTTTAAGTCCTACATATGCCCTTTGTGGGTTAATTGATTTATTATTATTTTTAATAATATGATTGAACATGTAGACTGATAATATAATCATAGAGTTATATTAATCATCACCAAATATGAATTGGTTTAGTGGTTCTACATTAGGTTGACATTGGCTTGGTTAGGGGTTCAAACCTTGGTGAACCCAAATTAAACTTCTTTTTTTCTAATTTTGCGTTTGGCATGAAGGTGAAAGGGCATAGAAATTCTAGCTAGCCAAGGAGCATCCAAGAGATGGCTACAAAACAGAAGTGACCTTGAATAGCAATTAATCTCACATTAAACTTATTTTTCGTTTTTGATTAATTAACCCTCATTAAGACCTAATTAAAAGGCAAATTGGAGGTGAGAAAGAGGGTTTGCTTGGTCTATCCTTGTACTGCACAATAGGAAGAGAAAATTCAGAGTGCAGCGTGAGTTTGAGTGATACGTAGGAGCTGATTTAGAAAGGAATCGAAAAGAGGACAGTGGTGCTCAAGGGAATACTTGTAGTTCAAACTCTAAAGCAAAGAAATTCCAAGTTAGGGGAGTTCCTTCACGTATATACATGCTTTATGATTGTTTTGTATTGTAATGTATGATCATGATGTCCTGCATAATCCCAAATCATGGTGTTTTCGAGTTTCTGGAAAAATTCCCAAAAATTGCATGGCGGCTTTGAATGTGCCACTAGACGACGCATGAGTGATAACTCAATTTTGGGTTTTTTCTGTGATGAACCGCCTAGCGGCAAGGGTGACTCCGCCAGGCGATGCAAACATTGTGCAAAAAATGATACTTTTCGTACTTTTCGCGCAGCAAGAACCACCAGACGCAAGTTTTATATCACAAGGCACCAAGCTCTTCAATTATGAGCGCTAGGCGCCATAGATTTTACTAGTTTGTGCAGTTTTCGTAAAACTGCGTTTTCCGATTCGTTAACCGTCCGATTTAGGTGAAATTGTGACAAGCGATTCATAACATGTTGTTATTCACTTTGAACGGTGGAGATTCGCATTGGATATCTGCATGTAGAGATATACATCACTCTTGATTGGTTGTTTTCATTCCCTAATAGTATGACTATTAATGGATGATTAAGTGTGCTTAAGTGCTGGTACGACCTTGATTGGTAAGTGTGTGTGTGTGTGTATATATATATATATATATATATATATATATATATATATATATATATATATATATATATTTTGTGTGATTTTAT
>Ga0214542_1008743_pt1 | contig 16387 bp, 10 predicted proteins | sample CNSS1metaG_FD_160096 | JGI IMG/M metagenome (GOLD analysis project Ga0214542, IMG submission 160096) | Root nodule microbial communities from cowpea collected in UCLA plant growth center, Los Angeles, California, USA - CNSS1 | ecosystem: Host-associated > Plants > Roots > Nodule | place: USA... | reverse complement strand
TGTAATTTTTTATACATGAAATTTTTTACACTTGTAAAAAATAAAATAATTTGAATATTTAGGTGTAGTGATTTGATGTATAAATTCAAAACAATTATTTTAACATGTTTATATAAATTATAGTTAAGCTTATTTACTAATTTGGTCTCAAATAGGAAAGGACGAAATTGGATCATTTTAAAAAATTTGGGTACTAAATTGAACCAAAAATTTAATTGGGGTACTAAATTGAAAACAACTATTACACTGCCACGTGTCATGCTTGTAAGCTGCCACGTGGCATGATGATAAACTGACATGTCGTAGTTTTTTAAATTTTTTGAAAAAAAAAATTAATTTTTTGAAAAAAAAAATTAATTTTTTGAAAAAAAAATTAATTTTTTGAAAAAAATTTAAAAAAAATAAAAATTTCATGGCTTGACACGTGTCCTGTACGGATACGGTGTTAACTCCAACTTAACGGAGAGGACCAAATTGAACCTCTTTAGAAAATTGGGGTACCAAATTGAACATTCCTAAAGTTCGGGTACCACATTGAACTTTCCGAAAAAATTTGGGTACCAGATGTGTATTTATACCTTTTTTTAAAGTTTAATATTTATGTCATGTCCTTCAAGTTCTTTGGTTTCCATTGTCCAATCATTCTGCACTACATTTCTCAAATCCGTTCAAATGGCTTCATCTTCCCGGAAGGCCACGATGTACTACCATCCATTCTGGGTTTCAGTCTTTAATCCAACTAAGGTAAGTTTTTTATTTCTTTGCTTTAAAGTATGTACCATTTGTTTTCAAGCACTGATATGAGAAAGCAAATGCAAAAGGTCAGTATATGTTGGATTTATGCAGAGCAACCATTATAATATGCATTTTGTAGACATAATATTAATATTGGAACCCATTTGGGAAGATTGTTTTTTTCCTGTTTTATTATCTGCACAAATAAAATCGGACACTTGTACTACATCCATAATGATTCAATTTGACCCTGCTTTCGTTGTTTACTGGTCCAAGGAAGTTAGACACAATCTAAACTACTTAGTGGACCCAAGAGGAAATAAGATAGTTATCCGCATAGGTCAAACTTCAGTGCCTGAAAACTTCTTTTGTGGAGGTTATGAAATAGCAAGTTTTTACAAGTTCAAAGACAACTATTTTGTTGCAGTAAAATACTTAGGAAACAGGGTGTTTGACTTAAGGATTTTTGACATAGACATCATTGAAATACAATACCCTGCCCCAAAAAATCCCACTAATGTCTCCCCAGAAATCCCATTGTCCGGATTCTTCAACTGTTTCAATGTCAAATTATCCATACAACAGGTAACATTATCGCATACATATAATTCATATGTAACTGGTTTACAATTATTTAAGTATAAACATAAAGAGGATTTACTTATGCTACAGGAATCTATAACACTTGCTGATGCATTTTCACGGATTTAGGGTCCAACATTTGCGTCTGATAACTTTGAGATGATTGACCCAGTAGGAAACATCCACGAAATTATCATTGCAAGAGGATTCTTGCATATGCGTTTTATTACAAAGGGAATTCCACAGTTTATTAAATACTATGATATAAAAAATGATCATGTAATGAGGCTAACTTACATGGGAGATAACAAATTCATAGTAAGGATATTTGATTTGGCTGGTGATGAAATCACTTACATCAACAAATCAACTGATAATTGAAGTACTACAATGGAAAGCAATGATGAAAATCCTTTTTACTTTTCAACAGAAAAAAATTAACTGAAAACGATATCCGCTCATCATCACTAGTAAGTTTCATTCCTTCTGAAATGTTTATGTTACATGAATTTATAAAATTACTTCACATATTGTGAATTTCATTTACAGTACTTGGATGCACAATTTGCTGATGTGGCCTTGATAAAGAATCAAAAAATGTATAACCTCAGCAATGAAAATGGTGATTTATGGGAATGTAATATCAGATGGAGTAACAGATCGCGTATGGAATGCTACATTACTCGAGGATGGAAGCAGTTCTGCATTGATAATGCATTGGAAGCTGGAAACAAACTGATGTTTGGAGTTGACAAAAACCGTTCAAGCACAATTCATGTTTTAATCACTTAATGTAACTACGAATATTTATCAGTTAAGTTTGATAATAGTTTACGGGCTTTTTTTTATTTGCTTTTTGAAAGACTATATGTTTCTGTATGTATACAGATCTATTTAATCTAATTTCCTTTATTATCAATCATGTATATCCTTTGTTTGAATGTTAGTAGCTATAATTTTATCAATCGCCTTCTAGATAATAATGCAAGATGGTTCATTCATATATTCGAGAATGAGTCCAACATCAAACAAAACACAAGAAAATGAAGGACAATGTACTTTAACCTAATTTACAGAATATATATCGCTAAAAAAGTGCTTAACCATAACTGTTCCAAAGCACCCAAAATTATATACATCAAACATATACAAATCAGAAAAACTTAATTTAAGTTTTCTCCTTCTTAATAAGCTTCTTCATCTTAGTGCTGGATAGTTGAGCAGAATCCATGTCCTGAAAAGATTCATTGCAATTTTCACTACATGGCAATAACCTCTTTCCTGGAGTTCCAATTACAACATAATCCGACTCATTATCACCAGTTGCACTTAAACTCATCTACAAAATTAAGAATAGAAAATTGATCATATCAAATACTCTATAGTTTTAATTATGAATAAAGAAAATTGAATAAGAATATACTATATTAGTATCAGTGTCTGCAGCCAAATTACAAATAGATTTCCCACGTAATTCTGAAATCTACAAAACGAATAAAACTACATATCAATTTCAGTAATATCTACTTAAACTCTGTGATTTGGATTAACAAAAAATCGAAAAATGCATCTTAATATACTTACCATAACACTGGAACTCTCAGAAACCAAATCCATACTGCATTTATCAGTACTATCACCAATCTACATATACAAATACAATAAAAATATTTTACATTTACATGTAATTCATATGCGAAGAAATATATAAATCATTTCAAAAATAATATTTACTTGAAGTGGAGGAATAAGACTTTTAACATGTGCCACTATTTCTGAAACATTTGAAACTTTAATGACAGATGCACACTTAGTTCTTGGTTGGGTTCAAACTTTAAAAGCAAAGGTACAACCTAGCATTACATCCTATGCATCAGGAAAGCAAAGGGGATCATCTTCACCAGCCTATTGTAATTAACAACAATGCAAAATATAAACAACACTAATAGCAGAAAATATAAACGATGCAAACTATAAAATTGTTGACCTCAATCATTTGTTTCTGCAAATCAGCAGCAGACAACCCAATAATGTCGCTACATTCTTGGTCCCATACAACAAAGTTAGCATAATTGTTTGAATCATCACAGACCTGTACTTGGAGCCTATACCTGCAAAGTACAGATAAATTACAATTAACAACTAACATACATCACAAAATGTAAAATACAATAAAACAATATACCAACTTGAAAACAGGTAGTGCATTATCTTTATCACAATAAGTGCACTTGAAAGAAACTGCTTCATAAGTCCTTTTGTTGCAATTGTTGCAAACCAAATAATACCAGCCCTCATTATCTAAGTTAAACTTAACAATCGTTGCAACAGTCACACATACAACTTCCTATATCAAAAGAAAAAATTTAAGTTAAAATACAATAAACAAAACAAATGAAATAAAGTAATTCCTCAACACTTGCTTTCATACCTTCTTCATTAATGGGATTTTAGACAAACTTTTTACTCAACATTTATATACAAAACGTTCAGCATCAGTATATTGGGAAGACTGAGTCAATTGACTTGCACACTGACTCAATATCATTTCATCTGGATCAATTCTGCAAGTCAAATAAAACATACAAAATCAACTATAGTTTTTTTACTATATGTAAAATAATTCCAATACAAGACAAATAATTAACATGGCTTAATATTCGGATAACTTACTCCTTCATTCGTTTCTTAAAATCAACTATTTGAGGAAAATCACTTTCCATTATCAACTTTGTACCATTCCACGTATTCGAAACAGAAACTGGCCATTCACCTACATATGAAAACCAAATAAACATCACACTCAACGAAGAAGATGTTTCATAAAGAAACAAATATGAAAATACAAAAAAGCAAAACGGAAAATTTAAACACTAAATAAAATGGATATGCAAGAACAGAAATATAAACTAGAGTAAGAAAAACTAACATCAGTAAAAATAAAACAAAATCAAAAACCACAAAGAACTATAACAACCATTAACTACAGAATAAAAGTATGAAACTAATTAAAAGCAAAACGGAAATAATGACCACAAAATAAAATGGATATGCAAGAACAAAAATATAAACTGGAGTAAAGTTAAACAAAAATTCATAATCTTAACACAGAACACATAAAAGTTCTTCGATATTTAAAACACAATCTTAACACAGAACATAGAAAAGTTCTTCGATATTTATCACGTAAAGTTGCTTACAAATATCATTCTATCATTACCCATAAACATTGAACAAACAAAAAACACAGAAATACACAGAAACAACAAAGCATCTTCATATTTATCACGTAAACTTCTTTCCAAATATCATTCCATGATGAACATAAACACTGCAACACAGAAAAAATACAGAAATACCTGGAGTAAGGAAAAAAGAGGAAAGGAAGAAAGAAATGGAAAACAACAAACAAAATGTAAATACATAACTTCTTCCACATTTATCTGTGAAACTTCCTTCCACAGCAACTTCTGCATTCAAACCAAGCATCTGCGTCCAGTGGAAATGAAAGCTCGTCAAATCAGTTTCAGATGCATTTAAAACTATGCAAAATTACGAAATAACCAGACCCAAATAAACTACGGAGCAGAAAACAGGGACAAATATGTCATTATGTCTTCAGCTACTCCAACCATTCCTAAAGGGCACCAAAATGACGAAAAAACCTATTTATTGGACACGTGTCAACTTTTCAAATAGGGGTTTTAGGGCAATATCCCTAGTAGTTTGTTTTCTTAGTTTTTAAGTAGATTTAGTTGCCAAATTTATGTTAGTAGTATTTCTGAAGTTCTACACTTTCTACCCTAATCAAAGCTTTTTTGTCTTTTTTTTACCCAGTTTCCAAATCCATGTTTATAGTACGGATTAAGTTCAACATCAAATTTATTTATTTTTAAATTACTATACTAATATGTTTTTTAAATTACTATAATTCTATGTCTTGTATATATTCTATATATTTTTATTCTATATTAAATATTTTATATTTTATATTTATATTGTATATAGTTTGTGTTCTATTTATATACAACACTTGTGAGTTCAATATGTCTCTATGTGAAATTTAAAAACAATGCTAGAACATAAGTGAAGTTACTCCAACCAAAGAGAATTGGAACATCATTGCTAAGGTTATACGATCATGGTTTGTTCCAGATTTTAGTAAACAAAAGTGTTCTTTCTCTATGGAGTTAGTTATTCAAAATAAACAGCTAATATTAACTTACTATTTTGTAACATGTTCAATGAATACTTCATTATTTTTAATATTTGACTTTTATGCATTTTTTGCAGGGAGGCAAAATACATGCTTCCATTCAACGTACTCTTATTTACAAATTTCAGAATGAGATATCTAAAGGCGAGGTTTATGGAATCCAAAATTTCAGCATTGCTCCAAATCGTGAAATATATCAAACATCACACCATCCTTATAAGATAAATTTTCAGTTCGGGACAAAAGTTACTTTGCTTATAGGAAGTTGGTTCTAGATATCAAACTTATTTACATACCTTTGTTTGTATTATCTTCCACTAAATTTGACCAAGATTATTTAGTAGGTAAGTTCATACGTAATAGCTATTTTTGGTCATTTTTTTATTCTTTTTCTTATTATTATTTGTTTTAAACCATTGAATCCTATTATTATGTAGATATCTTAAGAGTATTAGTAGGGGTTGAAATTGAAAGAGAGCTGCAAGTAGATGGAAATAAAACAAAATTCACTAGTACAGTTTTGACTTTCTAACTCAGCCTTTATGCCTCGGTTACAGAGCAAACGAAACATATAAATACGCGGTGGCAATTTTAAAATTTTTACGTCTTTTATGCCTCAGTTATTATAATACCCGAGGCAGAAATCCACATTCTGCCTCGGTTCACACAGACCCGAGGCCTAATGCCTGCCAGAATGTTCAAATCTCCCGCAATTTTTAAATTTTCATTTGAACGAAAAAGTTCTGCCTCGGTTGTCCAATACCCAAGGCGTATACTTCTTATTTGCTTCGTTTGATTTGCACCCGAGGCATAAGAGTTAGGTCAAATAAATAAAAACCCCCTCTCCAAAATCAGACCCAACACACACCAAAGCGGGATAAGATTGTTCTCGCATTCATGGTTCCTGGTGACGAGGTGCCCGCGACGCCGATGATGGTTTTTGGTGGGGTTCGCAAGCGTCTCCGGTGAGCATCATGACCATCGTGACGGCCTGGTTTCGCGACGCCGTCAAACCACTTTTCCTCTGCTGGTTCTGGGTTTTCCTGCAGGTTCTGGTTTTGGCTGCGGTGGTCTGCGTCGATGGTGGTTCCTCCAACGGTGTGCGATTCGCGATGACTTCGTCAAAGGTTTTCGTCTCCATCGTCACAGCGGCGCCGATCTATTACGCATAGGGGTTTTGAGTCAGCGACGATCTGGTTCTGGGTTTTCCTGCAGGTTTTGGTTTTGGCTGCGGTGGCCTGCGTTAATGGTGGTTCCTCCAGCGGTGCACGATTCGCGATGGCTTCGTCAAAGGTTTTCGTCTCCATCGTCACAGCGACGCCGATCTGTTACGCGTAGGGTTTTCGAGTCAGCGACGATCTGGTTCTGCGACTTAGGGCTCGCGTTTTGGGTCCTCAGGCTCAATCAGGTTCGGTGATGGTGCGTCGTGACGGTGGCAGGACTGGTTTTTCTTGCTGTTGGCAGTTACAGCCTTGGGTCGTTGCTGCCATTTCTAGTGAGTGGGTGCGTGGGAAATGGTAATGGGAAAAACGATTTTGAAATGGCCACTGCGTTGCTTTGGGTACGTGGGTGTTTTAATTTTTTTTTTATTTTTAATGCCTACATTAGGCCTCGATTATTCTAGAACCGAGGCAGTAATGATTAAATATGTCTCAGGTGTGAACCGAGGCAGAAAAGTAACATTTTTTGCCTCGGCAATATATGCCTCGGGTCTTAAACCGAGATCAAAGATTCAAAATAACCGCGGCAAAAATACTCTCCTGCACTAGTGATTGAATGTCATTGCCAATAGAAGCATGTGGGTAATATATTTTTCAAAACTTGAAGATATGTTTTTTTATTGTTGTATCTGACATGAAACATTTAATTTTTGTAAACGTTGATGTCAAATGTAGGTTTCGCATTGAGTGTACTTTGTTTGACACTTATGTTGATGGACTGAATGGATTTCTTTCCACTGGAGAAATACAGAATGTTGTAATAAGTATAGAGTTTGCTAAAGTTAAAAGCTTTCAAGGTATATTTTTATTATTCATGATATCCTTATTGTTTTTTTTTATTATGACTTTTTTTTAGTTTCGTTATAATTGTAATATAGATAAGGTTCAAGTCCAGAATTGTAAGTACTGCACTATAATATAGTACAATGTTGATTCTAAAGAGATGTGAGAACTAAAATCAAGGTATATTATTTGTATATTTAACGAATGTTTAAATGTTGACATTTACATATTTACATATTTCCATTATTACATATTACATTTTATAGATAATATATTGTTATATGTCATGTTTTGACCATGTTTTATTACTTTACAGAATGTCTGAAAACATTGAATCTCCATCACAAGGCTTAACTCAACTTTCACAGAGCTCTAAACATAATGTTGAAGATGAGTTCTTAAGCCTTACACCTAGAAATGACATACAAGGTCTCAAAGATTGTAAACAGGTAATAATATGTCATTAGTTCTATATTTTCTTTTAACATAATGAATTATCTGACATTTTTTATGTTGTTGAAAGGTAACCACTAATGTTGTGTTTGGAACCATTAGACATATTGTCACCGAGGAAGATTGGTGGTATACTGCTTGTGTTTGTAACAAGGTTGTTTATCCAGATTCTAAGATGTTTTTTTGTGAGAAGTGTAATAAACATGTCATCAAAGTTTTTTCAAGTTAATATTAAATTGATGTCTTAATATTCATTTTATTTTACTTTTAATTTATGTCAGTAGTAACTATTAACTTAATTTATGTGTAATAATTTGTCAGATATAGGGTTAAAATTCGAGTCATTGACTCATCAGATTCAACAACATTTGTGTTGTTTGATAGAGATGCAACTGCCATTCTGAACAAAGGTTGCATAGATATGTTAGAAGGTCTTGATAAGGTAGAATGTTATTTCTAAACAAAAACATTTATTTCTATTGTTGGTTGCAGATTTCTTTTCAAAATGATATAAACTTTTCTTCTATATGTAGAATGTTGGTTTTGGACATTTGTTAAAGGAATTTGTTGAATTGGTGGATAAAAGTCTGTTATTTAAATTCGAGAGTAGGATTGATCAGACCTTTAAACTTGAATAATCTTTCAAAGTTAGGAAAGTATGTTTTGATGATGGTATAATTGATAAGTTTAATGATTCTTCCATAAAGACAGTGGTGAAAACTATGTTTTACTAATTTCTGTTTATAATTTATATTTTTTATTATTTATTTATTTCTTTACAAACACAATTTATGTCATTCATTGTTAAAAATGTTAATGTTTTTGAAGGATGTATATGCTAGTAATGGAGAATTTAGTAGGGAAAAGGAGCATATAATTAAGGATTCGTGTGTGGATGTTGTAGAGGTATAATTAATATTGTAATACATTTTTTTTTGAATTCAATTTAATATTTTGTAAAATTTAAATTGGTCTAATATTTTTTTCTGTTTCATAGGATTTATTGAAGAAATTTACAAATGAATCAACTGATTGTGGTCCCCTAGCAGTTGAGGTACCCAAATATAATCCAAGCACTGATGATTCGAACAATCCACTAAAGAGGGAATCAACAAAGAAGGTGTTATCACTAGACTCTATTGAAGAAGACAATATTCTGTTGAAGGTTTTGAAGCACAATATTAAAAAGAAAAAGTGAAAAAAATGATAGTATCAAGACATATGTTTGTCTTTATTAAATTTATTTACTCTTTCCCGCTAGAGACATATTTTGGTATTGTAATGTTTTAAGACTTCCTTTGCTATAAATTCTATATAGTATGCAACTTCTATTTAATTATTTTATGCGTTTTTCATTTTAGATAACCTAATTTTTTTAATGAATTATTTATGACGTCTTACTTATTATACATTATTCTATTCAAATGACTGTTGAAATTTCTTCGTTTGTTGGGTAACCAAAATATTGTTGACAATAAAATTGATTATTGTTTAAACAGAAATGGTTCCAGCTACAATAAAACTATTTTGAAGTTATTTTTGTGTAACCTTTATATTTGGTTACCATTTACAATGTACTTTTAAATTTAATATTTTTTCCATCACTTTTTTTATCAAAATAATTGGTACAATTTTAAATTTATACTTATATTTAAAGAATTTTTATATGTAATTTCACTGCTTTATTTTTTGGTTTTTTTATATTATATTTCGAATAATTCAATTATTTATAATTATTAGTATATTGTTTTATTTCAGTGTATGCAATATCAGATATTTTGGACTAAATTATGTTTGACGTATCAGTTATTATTTTTCATATTCTTCTCTCATTAAATTTAAGACACTGTTAATATAACTATATTAAAGATTGATGTTTAATTGTAAAAAATCTATTTATTAACATAAGTAACTTAATTTTTGTTACTATGTTTTTAAACTTGGAATTTGCAAAATCGTTTTAAATTATTCAATTCGATTTCTCAGTTTGAACTTCGATAAATAGTTTTATTCACTTATATAGGTTATTTAGATTATTTTAATTATATATTATACGTAGTTAATAATACATCATCTTAATTGATATAATTGATTTACGTAGTTTATTTATTATATTATACATCATATTATATTATATATATATATAATATATATATATATATATATATATTATATGACATATATTGTATATTATATATTATATTTTGGCTATATATTACATATATAATTGGACATCTATTTTTATTTTGATTTTTTTAAGACTTTCTCTTTTTCCAAGAAAGTAATAATGTCACCAGTCTAAGCATTCTGAACGGATATCTTGGACAATGTTTTCACGTGATATATCTTTTGCTATAAAATTGTGATACGAACAGATCAAATGACATAAGTTCATTTTGCACCCAAACCTTGACCTTTCCAACCCACTTTCTTCCTGTTTGTGTTTCTTTGTTGTTGATCTTCACCAAAAATGGAGAGCAAGTTCAGTGATGTTGATGAACATTGTTACATCTGTAACACAATGACAAGGTACCAGTTTTCCATTATTCATTTGAAAGATGAGGTTCGTTATTTCAAGTCCTTTTTTTTTTGTTTTATGCAAGTACATCTTTGTTAAAAAAAATTATTTTGAACTAACTGTTGGTTCTTGAAGGCTGTTGGTTTTGTTGATCGTGCTTTCGCAATTTTTTATGATGAAAATCTTGAAAACCAGTGGAGTCAAACTGATGTTGACAGCAACACGCATGTTGTCATTTACAACAAAAATTTAGAGAAACCATTACTAATTGAAGGATGGTATGATTTAAGGAGTTTTTAGAAACTACAACATGATCATTGTATCTACTTTGGATTTGTGGGAAATTCTTGCTTCCAAATCACTGTTTTTCCAAGGAAGTCTGAACCTTTGTCTATTGGTAGGTTTTATAGTAGAATTATGACAGATGAACTTCTTTTTGGAGGTCCGAAGAGGCATTTTACCATAGGTCTAACCCCATTGTAAGTTCGCGCTAGCCATCTGGTGATTGTTATTAGTTTTTTTTACATATTTATATTTATATTTAATCAAGTATTTCAATTTGTAATGAGAGTTTTTATTTTTTATTTTTATTTTTAATATTTAATCTTAAATTTTTCATATAGTCATCTAACATTTTTTTTAGGATTTGCCCGCTGATTTTGGCGATTATCTACAACAAGGAAAATTCAAGAATATTGTGCTTCATGGACCCCAAAAGATTGTCAAATGCAAACTCCTTTTAAGGAATACTCCAAAGAAGTCCAACAAAATTGGAAGTGGTTGGAAGCAATTTTGTACTATTCATGGACTTGATGAAACTCTAGACTTGGTCTTTGAAGTTGACGAGATGAAGTGCAATCAGCATGTCAAAGTGTTGACTTATTCTAATTATTAATCAGATGCTAGTTCATGTTTTTTGTTTTTGAACTTCAAAATGTAACAATAATCGTTTTTGAATTATATGCTACTATCTATGTACTTTTGGAACTTCTACTTTTAATATTGGCATCAATCCATATGTATATATATGTTGAATAATAATTGTTGGTGTCCATTCTGTTTTACTATTTTTAACATACTTTGACTGTGCACTACATCAAATTGAAATGAATACATTACATTTTTTATAACTATTACACCTTTGAGTACAACCATTGTTGTTGTTATCTAATTTTTTAGTGAAAATGTTATTGGTTTTAATTTTCTGTAATATGTACATGTAAATTTCAATTTTAATGCTTGAATCGGGTTTGATTGAGGTAATTTTAGAAAATAACATTTGATTTAAATATTGTTAAAAAGATTATTCCACCTACTAAAGTTGCAATGTCGAGTGGAGAAGATATTAGAACTTTTTTCTTTTAATAGATCACTATGTTGTAAAATAAAGAAACAAGTCATATTTGCATGTTTCAACAACAATATATTACAATTCATAAACAAATAGGTAATATTTGCATATCCTATATAGTATATGTACTACTTGCATGAAAAAGAGTTATGTTATTCTCTTGGTGCAAAAAGGAAATAAGTATAAAACATTTTATATTTATGTTATATTTTCTGACATATTATCTGTGTACAATTTTTGTGCTTTCTATTTGTAGGATATATTTCTGAAAAGAAACATTGTGCATAAAATATCAACTATGAAATATATCTATTTCCACAATAGGTCCACCATGTACAACAAAGCATGTCAATACAAAAGATAAACAAATATATTCATGGATATAACAACAATCAGTAAACACTTCACAGTAGTCAACGACTAATATTTTGTAGCACTAGGTTAAACATAATAGTAAGAAAATGTAGGAATGGAGGAAACCAAAAGGAAAAGTCCAACGAAGATGCTTCTAGATGTAAGTTTGAATGCAATGAACAAGAAACATTCAAATAAGATTACTTCAGATTTGCATTCTTCATTAAGATACATAGTTTTGTATAATAGTTCAACTATGAAGTTTTTTTTTTTCACTTCCTCAAATGTGAGTTTGCTTTCAAACAAACTGAATTATGGTATGAAGAAAGAATAGAAAAAACTAAAACATCAAACAAAGATTATTTTCATTGTGTTGCCAAAAGGGAAAAGTTCAAGTCACTATTCAAAATGAAGAACTACATGTTATGGACTACCTGTCAAAATTTCACCTATATCGGACGGTTAACGAATCAGGAAATGTAGTTTTACGAAAACTGCGCAAACTAGAAAAATGGTGGCGCCTAGTGCCCAGAAGTCAAGAACCTGGCACCTGGCGATACAAAACCAGCACCGGCTACCTGTTTCGCAAAAACATGAAAAATAACATTTTTGTGAACAAAACACCACGCGCATTGCCTGGCGGCAGCTCTTCACTGCCAAGCGGTTCTTAGCAAAAACCTAGAAACTGGGTTGTTTTAATTCTGGAAAAATTCCAGATTGTTCTGCACCTATGTAAACCCTAAAACCCTAAATCAACAATTTCAGCATTCGTCCATTGCATAAAGTCATAGCCATTCAATTTTCCTGCATGCATATTCATCATGTAAAATCATAAGCTCTCAATTTTCCCATGATTAAACTCCCCAAATCATATTAACAATTTACCCCCAACCCAACATGGACCTTTCATGTTATGCACACCCATTTAATCATCATGAAACATCAATAAAGTAATTATTACGAAATAATCAACATCACCCATATAGATGTACTTAAAATTTCCAAGAACTCACAATTAGCACATAATACAAAGAACATCCCAAAAGCATCCACCACAGTTAGCGTCGCCTGGCGGTGAGAATGAAGCCGCCAGGCGGTTCAATTAAAAACCCAGAAAATAGGTTCAATGCACATACATCGCCTGGCGGGCCTTCAAAGCCGCTAGGCGGTTTCTGGAAATTTTTCATAAACGCGAAAATAGATTACTTTTGATCACGTAGAGGCACCACAATCACACCTCATGTTACGAAAACATCATCAAATAAATGTACACACAAAAAGAGTTCCCCTAACCTAGTAATCCTTGCCAAAATTTGAAATTGCTTGAGTTCTCCTTGCTCACGATCGTTCCAACCCCTGTCTCCTCTCCAAGTTCTCTCTAAGTTCTTGATACTGTCTCTACTTAGCCCAAAACGCAAACTTTCTACGTTGCTAAAACCAATCCCTCACTTGCTTTCTCCCTTCCTCTCCTTTTTCCACCTTAATCTCACTTAACTATTCTTAATTGTTCATAAAAACGAAAATGGCATTAAGAAACTCGTTAATGGCCATCAAATTCCATTAACAGTTGATTAACTCAGAGCTTTCTCATCCATGCCAAAAATGATTTTAGCAAAAAGGAAGCTTAATGTCTACCAAGGTTCGAAAACACAACCAATCCATCCCTAAGCAATTGTACAACCAATTCAACCAATCCATGTTTCATGATAATTCCTATAAGTATAGGATTATATTATCACTCATCATGATCAAGCATATTATTAATAAAAAAAACAACAATCAATTAAATTACACACATGGCATACATATGACTCAAACTCAAGTCCTTTCATAATAACCAAGTACTTTCAACCATTTAAGCTAGTACTTTTCCACATCATAAAAGTTAGCATAAATTGCCATAAAGGCTCCCACTACCCTCATTTATTAATTAATTAAATTTCTCGAGTCATACAAACACTGCAAAATTTTAGCCAAGGCTGACTCGATTGAATGCAATTGAATTTCGGTTAAAGCCTACTCGGTTGAATACTTCTAAATTTCAGTTTTGGTTGGCTCCGCCGAAATGAAAAAAATTTGTTCGAGGCTGACTTAGTCGAATACGGCCGAATTTCGTCGAGGGTCGACTTAGTCCACTACGGTCAAATTTAGGTTGGTGCGAACTAGGCCGAATACTTCCAAATTTGGTCAAGGGCTAGTAGGGCCAAATTTGGAACGAGGCTAACTTGATTGAATTTGGCCTAATACAAATAAATTTCGTATAGGACCATGCTGACTTAATCGTATATGGTCAAATTTGGACTAGTTCATCTCGACCTTTAGTCTAATTCAACTAAAATTTTAAATTGAAAATTTGGATTAGATCTTTTGAATTATCCATATTTGAAAATCTATAGTTAGAGAATGGATATCCAATCCATAAAATATATAAAATGTACATCAAATTGAAATTTAGATTCAATAAAATAGATTTTAATTAGATTGAATTTGTAAAAAAAATAGATCTTAAATGGATTGGATCGAAGTGAGAGTAGATCGGATCATAAAAATTGAATATTTTTCCTATCCCTAATGCCATCCCTTTTAAACGACATGGAAAGCCAACGTTCTCGTGATGACATAACACTACAAAAATAATTATTTTTACTGGAGGTTATATTTGGCATTTTTGGGGGTTTTAACCCTCACTAATGGGTTTACCCGGGGTTTGCAATACCCCTGAAAGAGCTAGTGTGGCTAACAGATTACTGGAGGTTTTTAGCAACCCCTGAAAAAACACAACTTACCTAGGGTTTTTGAAACCCCCACTACTGCTTAGGGTTTTTGAAATCCCCACTATTACTTGAAGTTTTTGAAACCTCCACTATTGCTTGGGGTTTTCTAAATCCCCACTATTGCCTAAGGTTTTTTTAAACCCCAATCATGATTGGGGTTTTTAAACCCCAATAACGTCTGAGGTTTAAAACCCATGTATTGCCTAGGGTTTATAAATATATAAAATTATATTTTAAAACTGTTTAGTTCGATTTTATCAATTGGTTGTATTTTAATCAGACTTATTTAAACATTATAATGAGACGTAAACATGTTTTACATTAAGTTTGATGCCCCGGAAGCAAAGTGATTGAACTATTTACAATTACAATACAAAGAAAAAAAAGGAACAAATCTGAAAAAGATAATGAAATATTCATATAATATTCAACTTTAGGTACTTTTGCCACATAAACTAAATAGCTAAGACACGTTAAAATAAAAGGAAATGAAATATTCATATAATATTCAACTTTAGGTATTTTTGCTACATAAACTAAATAGCTAAGACACGTTAAAATAAAAAGGCAAAGATTATAAACTAGACATAGTTATTGCAGGTAACATAAAGTAATAATATAACTAGTATGGTAATGAAATCCAACAACAATTATCTCTCCCAAGTCTTCCACAAAATTCTGCACTATGATCTCAGAAACACTTTGTTGAAAAGAAAACCAGAAGTAAATGAACAAGAAATTCAAAATGAGAAAATAAATAAACTATAAATAGAAACATGTATATAAACTAGACAAGCTTACCTTAAGTGCAGGTAGATGTAAATGCAAAACTAAAAAAGTCATCAACCTCTTTAGTTAATTTTGTTGTCTAGTATCAAAACAACGTGTGATACGTGGCAATTAGTAATGATCTTTCTAATGTTATTGAGCAAGCTACAAAGAGCTTTGCCACCACTCTGTAGGTGTGGAATTTGTGGGAAACTGATGGAAGAAACTAATAAAAGAGACAATTGGCTTGATGGCTGAATGATTAAAAGACCCTTTTGAAATATTTCTTCATTTTGATAAAGAAAAAAAGAATTTATCAATGTACGTGTGATTGTCATGTCTTGATCACCCATTAAAATCCACTCTTGTAGTCAATTAGAATTTTAGTCTTATAGTGATGCTTTTCCAAACCTATTTTCATTCGAAAAAAGGATTTTAGTCAAGTAGAACTTATCTTAATAGGTTGTACAAACACAAGTAGAGTCTAAAATAAACTTTAACGCAAGTATTAAAGTATAATGCAAATTCTAGAAGAATCTAAAAAAATATAAGATAGAGTTATTGAAATGTAAAGAAATTTCTAGAGTATTGGAGAAAAGCCTAGGATAGAAAGAAAAATCAAGAACATTCAAC
>Ga0214542_1008742_pt1 | contig 16388 bp, 10 predicted proteins | sample CNSS1metaG_FD_160096 | JGI IMG/M metagenome (GOLD analysis project Ga0214542, IMG submission 160096) | Root nodule microbial communities from cowpea collected in UCLA plant growth center, Los Angeles, California, USA - CNSS1 | ecosystem: Host-associated > Plants > Roots > Nodule | place: USA... | reverse complement strand
CGAGTCAGTCTCGCCTAGGCGAGGCACTAACAGGGGCAAAAAGAAAAACCTGGGCGAATTCTCGCTCAGGCTAGGCTGGTTCGCCCAGACGAGATCGCTATCTCGCTCAGGCGACCCCAGCTCGCCTGGGCGAGACCTCGCGCAGGAACAGAGGTGCATCTCCTGATGCTTTCGCTCAGGCGAGAGTAACTCGCCTAGGCGAAAATATCAGGTCATGCACCTATTCCCACATGCAACAAACCAGATTCTATCAATCAACAAGAAATTTTCACTAACATACGCATTACAAACACGAATTCATCACTTAATTATACAATTCAAACTCATCCATGGATTTTCCATACAATTTTGAGAAGAGGAATTAGCTTCCCTTACCTCTATAGGATTTTTAACTAGCTAGAATCCTTTCTACCAAGAGCTCCTTAATTGTACAACCTTCTAAGCTGGAAATGTAGGTTCAGAGAATAAGAATGATTGTTGGTTCTCAAAATTGACTCAACAGTAAGGAAATCTTTACAATTTTCGAATTGAAGAAGAAAATGTAAAGATTAGGTACAACTTACATGAAAAAGGGGAATTGCAGTTGAGATAGGGGATCATGAGCTAGCCTCAGGTCTGGGCTTTGAAATGGATGAAGAGTAGGTTCAGAATTCTCTTTTTGGTAGAGAGATGGTAGAGGAAAAGAAGAGAGAAGAGGTGCTGTGAAGTGTGATGAAAATTTAGTGAAGTGGGTGGCAGAGAGAAAAGAGATTAGGGGCTGAAAACTTGGGTCCCCACATCACGTATGATCTATTATAATATTTTCAAAATATTCCAATAATTTCAAGTTGTTTCTTCATTCCGACATTGCTTTTTTTAATAGGAAAAGTTTAAAACCGTTTTTTTTATTGTAAAAGTTAATGAAAGTTACTCAACGTGAAAATTGTTAGCATATAACCATTAAGTGGTTGATAACAATACAGGAAGTAATTGTTATTTTAGTTTTGTATTATTAATCTTATTACATCGGACACAACCTTCATCTTTAGGATAATTAGAGTATAATTGTGATTATTAAATAATCTCACAACGTTAGAAACCGATACTTAAAACAATTTATCGAATTAAATAATTGGGAAACAATTTCACATTCATCATAAGTATCTAGATAAGTAATGTAAAAATAATCAGGCAGATAAAAATGCTTTAATTTGGAATAAGGTGCATAAGAAACTATACAAAACACACTTTGATGTTTCAATTTTTTTTTTATCAATTCATATTTTTATAAATACAAGTTTTAGTTTAGTTTTTATGTGATATTAATGTAAAAAAATATTATACTATCAATCATTCATATTAATCATGACTTGCTGGTTGATTTTTTTTATTTATTTATAACAGGACAGTTTAGATTAAAGGAAGACGAAGATTAAAGAAAAGTGTGAAAGGCACTAATTAACGTCAACATTAATTTATAGTTGCTCTTTTATATTGTTTACCGACGAAGAGATTTGAGAAGTCTTCAAAGTTGCTTATTATAACCTTTAAAACAAATTGGTTATTATAAATATATATAAATTATATATATATATATATATATATATATATATATATATATATATATAATATGTATAATATGTGTGTATTTTGGCCATTATGTAAGGATTATTAATAGTCGGAAGGATAAATAAGATTGAACGATAATATACAAATATTTTACATTCTCAACGTATTTAAATGAAAATCATAAAAATATCTTCACAAAATCTTTAAAAATATCTCAAGGACCAGCACTTGAAAAAGAAAGGATGGATGCATATAAATTGAAAGCATGAAAACGACTTATTGATAGTAAATGCATTTAGAGGAGGTTCAGGGGTCTAAAAAAGAAAGCAGTAAACTACAGACATAATTTTTCCTATAAGAAATATATTCAACAAAAGCATAAACTATTCCCATTGGTTCTTCATTTAAAAATCTGATTGGAAAAGTGATGTACTGTAGGGACTATAGATGTTGTATTTAGTGTTTTAACATGCTTTTATTAATAATAATGATTGATGGTTAATGATTTGTTAGGACTTTGATAAAAATAACTATTTTTTTAAAATAGATTTACATCTAATTACATCCCTATCTTTTAGTAAGATAAACAGTTAATTCTTTTAGTAAAATTAAAATTTGTATATTTAATCTCCTATCTTATTTTATTATATATTTTAATTAATTTATTAATATTTGTATAGATAATTTATATTTCAATATATACAATTATATTAAAAAAATATTTTTAAAATATTCAAATTAAAAATAATTTCAAAATATCTAAACTAAAAATAATTTCAAAAAATTTAAATTAAAAAATATATATTTATATTAAAATTAAAAATAATTATAGTATCTTTTAATTGAGAAAGATTAGCTACAAATATATTATTTTAGTAAATTTTTAACAATTTTGCTATGAACCAGCTATAATTTAATTCCTTCACTATTTCGTCACAAATTAGTTACAAATATATGTTATAGTAAATTTGTAGTTATTTTGTTATGAAAAAGTTACAAATTATTTCTTTCACCATTTTCTCACAAATTAATGAGAGATTAGTTACAAATATATATTCTGGCTAATCAGTAGCTATTTTTCTACAAACTTGCTACAATTTTATTCTTTCACTTTTTCCTTACAAATTAGCGAAATATTAGCTACAAATATATTTTTTTCACTAATTTCTCTAGCAAAATAGAATTTTTCTTGTAGTTTATTTTATTTTTAGTTAATATAAGATCTTTAATATTTTATCACATGTTGATATATATATATTAAAAATACATCTAGACATGAAAGTAGTTAGCCGTTTATATCAAGTTCAAACTTTTTTTTTGCACACATACTTTTCCAGATGAAACTATAACGTATTTAACTCAAGGAGTGATTTTCTCATCTATTATGGATTTTATGCTATCATCCATAAACTTAAAATTCATAATATTAATTGCTATAGAAATATTATTTAGTTGTCTCTATTTGAACAACTTGATATTAATGATACAATATGTCTAATAAATAATAAATTTTATTATAATAAACTTAAAAGAACTCTAATGCTATATTGAGAACTAAATTTTAAGTTTAATTCAACCTTAAAAAATTATTTATATACTATGAATTTGTTTTATTTAAAGTCGATAAGAGATATTTTAACAATAATATTTTAAAAATTTTAAATATTATAATAAAGTATATCAATTTAAAAATAATAACTAAATAAATTTTTGAATTAAAAATAAAAGATTATTTCAATAATATAAGAGGAGGGAACACATGGTGAGTTCGAATTTATTACTAACTATGATTAATATATGGGTCAAATATGTTATTGATGTTTTATCTTTGATCCTTTAACTTTAGATGAAAATTGGTAGTCCATCTTTGAAATTTTGACCCAATTTAGTCCCTAACTTTAGAAATTGTGGTTTAGTTTTTTTAACAAAATTTTGTTAAGTTCATTTAACGTTTTGAACGTGTTTCTCAACTAATATTGAAGTGAAAATGTGTCAAACTTAGACATGTCAAAGTGAGTTGGAACCCGTGAGCCAACCCGACTCACCACAAGTTCGAGTCGAACCGGGTTGAAAAAATAATTTTTTTGTCGTTATGGGTCAAAATCAGTTGAGCTCAATTAACCCACGGGCTATGCGGCTTCGATTCGGGTTATAGTGAGTTGATCCACTAATCCACCTAAATTTAAAAAATACACTAACTTAATAAAATTAATTATTTTAATATTTAGAAAACTCAAATCCATAACTTAATCCCTATTATCTTTTTCGTGTATGTACTTCATCAACAAAAAAATCCCTAGCTTCCCTTCCCTCTAATTCGTGGTCGTGGTGGTGCCTATTCGGTGGTGGTCGTTTGGCCGCCTGCGACGACGGTGGTCGACATTGGTGCACGACGGTGGTCGACGTTGAGGTGTGGTGGTCATGAGTTAGCAAATAAAGTGTTTGAATGTTTGACTGATTGGAGAATTGATAGGAAAATATTTCCTATAATTTAAGACAATGCTACTGCCAATGATCATCTGCAACATATTTTTGGTGAACAATTAAGCTTACAAAATAATTTATTATGTCATGGTGAATTTTTTTCATGCGAGATGTTGTGGTCATATCTTGAATCTTATAGTTCAAGAGGGTTTAAAAGTGACTGAAGTTGCTTTGCAGAAAATTAGACAAACCATTAAATATGTGAAAGGGTCAGAGGCAAGGAAAGTAACATTTACTCAGTGTGTTGTTGAAGTGAGGGGTATTAATACTAAATATGACGCTTGAAAGTGGTCTTGCATCGTCACACTTTTGCAAGTTTCACTTTGTGTGATAGAAATTTTAAACATTGCTCAACAATTGAAGAGTGGAAAAGAGCTAAGAAGATGTCAAATTTTTAGGCCATTTTATAAGATAACCAATTTGATTTCAGACACATCTTATCCAACCTCTAATGAAGATTTTATGCAATTCTTGAACCTGTAAAAGATGCAATATACCTAAATTCTAAGTCTTAGGAGTAACACCATATTGTATACCAATATATATATATATATATATATATATATATATATATATATATATATATATATATATATATATATATATATATATTGCATTAGGGTTAGATTAGTACATGTTGTAATAGTAAAGCCATAGGAAACCTATTTTGCTATTTTTCTAGATTGTCCAGTTCTCATGATAGTGTATTCACTAATCATTGCTCCAATGTACTTTATATGCAATATCTTTAATTGGATATAAACAGTGAGCAACTCTGCGATCTGTGCATGATTTTTTATTGATTTAGTATTGTGCAAATTTTGATTGGATATGAGCATGATTTTTCTTATATTATGTAGTGATGCACGAGAAAATTTAGGAGGATAAAATATATACATTGTGTGTTTGATTGTTAAGAATTAAAATTATGATGTAGTGATTAAAATTTTGTTTAAAATTATGCTTTTCCATTTTCCTACCTAATTTTTGAACATTATATTCATATTCCATTTACAAAGAAGTGGAAATCAAGATTTGAACCATGACCAATTGGAAAAGCTAGCAAAACTATAAGATTGACAAAGGGAGTTAAAGCAATTGGAGGATGAAAAGACTCAAACCAATGGCGGATCTTCACCAAAATTTTGGGGGAGCCAAAATAATATACTCAAAATTTATATATTTAATATTATTGTGACTAATTCAATAAAAATAATGCATAATCTAGTATATTTATAATTATCAAAGAAATTATAGTATCTAAAGGAATATCTACCGTTTTTTCATATTTTTAAACTCATTGTAATTGAATTATAATTAAATTTTTCAGTTAACTTTTTTTGATGTAAATAATCATATTTTCTGTAAAATATTCATCTTCCATTTTATTAACATGCATTTGATTCAAAAAATATTCACAAGCTTTCATTTCATTGTTATGCGATAAACAATCACATTATCATGTTTTCATAGTTTCTCTATCAATTTTAAAAAATAAATTTATTTTTTTCATTAATATACCTATTTAAAAAATAAGTTTAAGACTAAAAAATAATTTATCATAATCTAATCAAAAGTTGAGAGACATAATTACTAAACAAAACTATGATAATAAAGTTACAATTAAAAATCGACTATGAAAAATCACATAGTACATTGTTTCTTCTTCTATATTAATAAAAAATGAATATACAAAAAGGTCATGAGATAAAAAATAATGCTAAATGTTAAACAAATAGTTCACTATTGAGATAAGAGAAAATTACCTTATTTATTTATTTAATAATAAAAGAGAAAATATGAAAAAATGAGGATAAAAATACTGAGTTTATGTCTAACTTTTTTAGGAACAAAAGAAAATAAATAAGTACGAGAGAAGAATACAACATATAAAAAAACTCAAAAGACAATGAAAGAGAAAATAAAAAATATCTTAATAATTTTATTTCTTTATATATTTAATTTTATATTTTATTATTTATTATTGTACTTTATAAAATAAATAAAAAATACTTAATTTAATTTTTATTAATTTTGAATCTAATGTTATTTAATTTAAAAATATAAATAGTTTAAAAAAATTTAAAAATTTATATAATTTAAAAAAAATTAAATAAAAAATAATGAAAAAATATAAAAAAAATTGGGGGAGGGGGCCGTGGCCCCCGCCTGCCCCTTCCAAGCTCCGCCGCTGACTCAAACAATCGTCTTATGAACCAAATGTATTGTTGTTTCATTTATATTTTGTTGAATAGTATGACAGAAACTGTGTATTATTAGCTATGTTTTCTTGGATTATATGGACACTTTCTTGGAAACGTTCATCATATATTGGTAGTGAGCATGATAAAGACATTAGTACTTGATTTTACTGTAATTGTCATCTCATTAGTTACTTAAAGAATTATTTAAATATTTGAATACTTAAAAGTAAATAAATAAATAAATAATTTATTTCTTTTTTTACACGAGTTGGTGAGCCAATCCACTTAACTCACCAACCCGTAGTGGGTTAATATTAGTTTCAAAAATTATAGCTCACCATAAAGTGAACTGAGTTAGACTTATTCATGTTTAACCTGGCTTGTGGTGAGCCAACCCGTGTAATCTGAGTTAGTTCACTTTAACATGTAACAAATTTTAGTTAAAATGACTAGATCCATACATTTCTAGAGTGTAAGAGTTATGAGAGAGAAAAAGAAACGAGAACTGTAATATTTTATGAAAGGTGATTATATACAAGAGAGGGAGGAGGAGAACCCTATATAAAGGGTTGTAAGACCTATGCAACAGATAATAGAAAACTAAACTAACAGTAATAGAAACTAACAAAAGCTAAATCCCTAAACATAAAGTTGAAAAATTAAATTGAATCAAAATTTGAAAAAAACTAATTTCAATTTTTAGGACAAATACATATTTAACCCTTAATATTAACAGGATAAAAATTTTTTCTAAATTGAAAGAAAAAAAAATCTCCTTCACAACGGGCACGTGGTTCATTGGAATTATGAACTAATATGTTCGCAAATAAATCACTAACTTCTTTTAATTGACGGCTGAATGCACCACCATTTTTCAAGTCCGAAATAAGTAAGTATCGATTTTTAGAATCACTTTGCGCAATTGGTAAAACAAAAATTATTGGAATTTAATCTCCTTTCCGCAAGATGTAAACAATGTACACATGAAGATAATGTCTACATTTATGGAAAAAAGTAATTTTAACACCAGCTTTTGAAAATACATTCATTTGAGAACCGTAATCATTGAAAAAAAATATATTAAATTAAAATATTAATTGGATTATTCAATAAAATATAATTAAAGAATAGTATAATTATGAAGAAGTGTCAAACTATCACTCCTCTATATTTACCTGTAAAATGGGCTACTTGCTATAATTATTTACCACTTTTTAATAACATATACTTTGGATAAGGTGATGAAAAAGACTTTCATTAGATAAGGTGTTTTAATTAACCTACCTCCGATGTGACATATTTATCTTATCTAATCCTTTATCTTTTTATTTTCAAACAAGTAAATATTAGTTTATAAAAGGTATTTATTTATAGAAAATATTTATAAAGAAACCCGATAATCGTGAATAATGGGTTAGTTTTAAAAATGTGACGTGATACGAAGGTGCGTGAAAATTGTCGAGTTGTTTGAGTTTTCAAAAAAGTGCTTTGTTTAGGCTCCCTCAATTGTGGAGTTTGATTAGCTTCCATAATTTTATATTTATTTCAAAAGTTGGGTTTGTACTGGTTGGATTAAGATAACAACGCGTCTCATTTTTTTAGTCTGAACATGAGAGCTTGCAATTCATGTGCTCAAACTTCTCAAAGAATTTGAAGTAAAATAAAATATATTAATACTCAAAAATACATTTTCATTTTGTTCGTTGGTTGATGTATTTATTTCGGAAATTCAGTTTGAACAATTTCTTTAATAATTTGTTTCTTATTAGTTACTATTATTATATGATTTTTGTTAAGATTGTTCGTTTTAAGTTTTAAAGACAGCAAGTGATAAACTCAATATTTTGAAACTAGATTGTTTCTACTATTATTAAAATTATTTATAATTACAGACACGTGTCTTATTAACCTAAAGGGCAGTTAGAAAATTATTATCATAATTTATTTCGTATTAGATGAGTTACTTTGTGCTTAGTTAAAAAAATACTTGTTTTAATGAAATAAGCATTTATTTTTTTTAAAAAATGTTCGTCTCATTAATTTATTTATATTTTTAACGAGTATAATTTATCTACTTATTAAGTGGATCATTATTTGAAAAATTGCTTTCTTTTAGAAACTCGAGCTCACTTTTTGTTTCTTTTCTCTGCATATCTTTAAAACTCTAAAAATTAATAGTTTTCGTTTTTATATAAAAACTTGGCATTTTATGTTCGAACAAAGATCATATGAATTGAAACGAAGCAAATCGTTTCTCAGAATCACTTCGTTTATCCTTTTTTAGCTAAAGAATTACTCGCACTAGGCTAAGAGATCACTTATAAAACAATCAAGCGTAAAAGTGAAATTTGAAGAAATGATGGGGAAGGTAGAAAATAATGGGCTGCAGTAAGCAATTGCACTAGGGTAAGAGATCACTTTCATAAAACAAAAGTGAAATTTTAAAAAATATGGGCTGCAGGTAAGAAATCATGGAGTGCAGTAAGCAATTGCATAGAGTAATAAGGAAGTTTAGTTTTGGGTCCAAGATACTACAGTGCCCAATAATATGGTCCAACATTGCATGATATTCGGCGTCATTTTTTTGCCGAAGCCCATTCAGAAGGAATTAATCATTGATCCTTTTATAATCTTTCAGGGTTTTATAATCAAAACTTCAAGTCATAAATAAATGTTTTAACATATTTTATCGGGTGAAAGCAATAATCAGCATGCCCTTACATCATGAACAATCTCATAAAATATATGGATAGAAATTAGTATGACAATGTGGCCGACCTGACTGGTTTATATATGTTTTGTATAGGGCTGTCAAAATGTTAATTCGGCTCGATCTGGTTTGACCTATCACGGGTTGATCATTTAGTGAGCCAACCCAACCTGTCTCACTTATTAACAAGTTAAAAAAATTCGAACCTGACCCAATCCACCACGGGTTGGTGGGTTAAACGGGTTGGCTCATAGGTTCATTTAATTAAAAGAAATACATTTTTTTTATTTTTTTCAGTCAAAACTAAATTACAATTCTAATTAAAATCTAAATAAACTTTAATACAATCCAAATACAAACCAAAATCACAAAAATACAAATTATCTATATGTGTAGGCTAAAAAAAATAACATAACATGATCCAAATACAAAGACTAACTTAACAAAAAAAACTTGTGTGACCTTTTTATTTGTGGATTGGTGAACCAACGGGTTTAACCCAAGTGAGCCGGATTCTAAATAAGCTGGATCACAAATAAACTTTGTAAAAAAATTCAACTCCACCCAACAAGAATCCGTGATAAACAGATTGACTCGCGAGTTTTAATCTATTTTCACACCTCTAATTTTGTAGGTGATTCACAAAATATGAAGCTGGCCTGTCCATTCCACTTTAAAAATCAGATTGAAAATTCTGGCCCGTTCTATTCTGCGTAGCTATTGGCCTGAGTATGCAGCCCAGTTATATTATTTTTTGTAAATCTCTGATTCGTCTTTGATCCTCTTCTCTTTCCAACATTTTATTTCCCACATTTTCCGCTGCCAGATACCTAATGAGTTAATTTATTCACCCCCACTTTATTTCATGCAAACTAATTAGTTCCCATTTGGTTTTCACACTCAAAAATTACTTTTCAATATTTTAATATAAAATGTTCATCATAATCTATATTTATTATTTAAAAAGAACATTTATCAGTAAATTTATTGATTAAAAAGTAAAAAATTGTTTATAAGTCATCATGGTGCCACCACTTTAATTGTATATGTTTCAAGCTTATTAAAACTTTCATTTACAGGGACGCGAACACTGCAACCCAGAGTACATGATTGACACTGGCTCCACTCCACCTCCAAATGCAACAACAGGATTGCAATGCGTCCACCCAACTCTAATGTAACTGAGGAAAGGGTTGTGAATAGCGTGAGTATATATTTGGCTTTACCAAGTTTAATATTCAATCTCAAATTCATCATATAGACTACAAGAAAAATTACAAGGCATCATTAGGAATTTCACAGACATACCAATTCAAAATAAAGTACCATGAGACGCATGAAAATTACGTAATTTCTTCTCCTTTTGCGTGAGCTGTAGCCACTTCATTCAACCACTTGTCCTTTTTTGTCTGTGTCTTCACTAATAGAGGCTATGTGAGGTGAAAAAGATGGCATATAAAATGGTGGGAGGGAATAATAATTGAGAAGTGGGAGTGTAGCATTTTGCGACTGAGCATGGCCCTCAGCTTCACTTTTGCAGCCATTATTTTCCTCACTCTTCACACAGTTCACTCATCTAACCCACCATTCGCTTGCGATTGGTCCAATCCTGCCTCCAAATCCTACCCATTCTGCAACCCCAAACTCCCCATCCCCCAACGAACCAAAGATCTTCTCTCCAGACTCACACTTCAAGAAAAACTCTCCCAACTCGTCAACACCGCTCCTTCCATCCCCCGCCTCGGCATCCCCGCCTACCAGTGGTGGAGCGAGGCCCTCCACGGCGTAGGAAGCGTCGGCCCCGGCATCCACTTCAACGGCTCCGTCTCCTCCGCCACCAGCTTCCCTCAGGTCATCCTCAGTGCAGCCACCTTCGACCCCCTCCTCTGGTACCGAATCGGACGCGCCATTGGGATCGAAGCCCGCGCAATCTATAATGCGGCCCAGGCCCAGGGCCTCACCTTCTGGGCTCCCAATATCAACATCTTCAGAGACCCGCGATGGGGCAGAGGACAAGAGACACCCGGCGAAGACCCTCTCCTCACTTCCCGCTACGCAGTTTCCTACGTCAGAGGCCTCCAAGGAGACTCCTTCCACGGCGGCAAGTTGAGGGGCCACCTTCAAGCCTCCGCCTGTTGCAAACACTTCACCGCTTACGATCTGGACAATTGGAAGGGCGTGGATCGCTTTCGCTTCGATGCTCGCGTAATTAACCACTTCACTCCACACACCACTCAATCACGTACCTTTTCTCTTTCTTCTGAACTCTTGGATATGATCCGTTTCAGGTGAGTCTGCAAGATTTAGCGGACACATACCAGCCTCCGTTTCAGAGTTGCGTACAGCAAGGAGGAGCCAGCGGGATAATGTGTGCTTACAACCGCGTGAACGGTGTTCCGAGCTGTGCGGATTTCAACCTGTTAACCAAAACGGTCAGAAAAGAATGGCGTTTCCGTGGCTATGTTACGTCTGATTGTGGAGCCGTCGGGATCATACATGACCAGCAAGGGTTTGCAAAATCAGCGGAGGATGCTGTAGCCGATGTTCTTCGTGCTGGTATGTCTCTCTCTTCTGCCTCACTCCACACACATAGCTTTAATCGCACTGTTAAAAATCTTGGTTGCTAATTAAAACCACAAAGTAGCTTAAAGTGTGATTACCTAAATCGCATGTTCCTTGTACGTAGAAGCTTTTATCATCTGTCTATTGTCGGTTTACAGTAACATGGCTTTACAATGTTATTCATTCTCAATCATATTAATGCCAAAGTCGCTGGCTTGGCCCAGTTATATTAGGTCCCATAATATGTTTATCGGTATTTCCTATTTTGCCTTTCTATATGTTTTAATGTTTCACATTTTAGGTTTCTAAGGTTCTCATTTTTGTATTTTCATTTCTTCTGTTAGTTTAGTAATGCCATGAATGATGCATATATCAATAAGATAAATTATAGTATGTATTATTTTCCGACATCTGTGAGCCCCACAAAGTAGACTTTCTTTCTACTTTCCATACAGAGCTTAGGTATGTGTATTTTAACATTTAAGAAAAACGTATGAAATACAGTTTTTTAAAAAATAAAATTATAAATAAAACATGTTTAATTAATAGATTTAAAGTTTTAAAAACACATTGAAAACAAAAAAAATGTTTGAAATTATAAAAGTATTAGTAGCTACAATTTGGAGAGAAAGAGCATGTTGGCTTATAAAGGAAAAAAATAATCCAAAGTAACTAGTTTGAGATTTTTTTAAATAGAAAAAAAAATAGGGAGTTTTGGATTTTAAAGAGGGTTGGGATGATATATTAGGAAAATGTTAAAAAACACGAAATTCCTTTTGACGAAAACAACTAGAATTTTTGAAAAGAGAAACGGTGGTCCCTAGAAAAATTATTTTCACCATTGTGATAGGAGTTATGTTTTCTGTTAACTTACATTGATATTGTTAAAACTTTCAAATTAATATTTGTTTAATTCGTGTTTTTGGGGCAAAAGTAGCCCTGCTCTTTCGAAAATACTTGTTTTCTATCACATAATGATTTCCGTCAACGCAAATATTTGGTTACAGGTTTTTCGTAACATGTTTTCTCCAACTATTAAGCACTCCTCTAATAATTATCAACTCTCTCAGTGATAGGTGGAGTAATCGGACAATGTTTTATTGATTAATCCCAAAAAGTTAACTTTTTTATATGTAAAAAAAAAGTTGTAAAGTAAAATAATGCGTGTAAAAATTTGTTAGGAGTCAGACTAATAGTGTCCAGAGTAATATTATCATCTCATTAACAAGCAGAAGTTAGTTTGACTCAATAATTTTTATGATAATAAACAAACATAAACTAGATTTGTTTGAAGTCTCTGAAGAATGTTAAACTATCTTATACCAGAATGGTGACATTTTTTCATCTGAACCAAACTTTTCAGAAGCATCGCAGTGAATATGTTGTTAAACTTTGCAGGGATGGATGTGGAATGTGGTAGCTATCTGACGGATCATGCTGAATCCGCAGTGTTGCAGAAAAAAGTATCGATGTCTGAAATAGACCGTGCCCTTCACAACCTGTTCTCTATTAGAATGAGGCTAGGCCTGTTTGGTGGAAATCCAAGCAGTCTCCCATTTGGCATGATTGGTCCCAATCATGTGTGTTCCAAAGAGCACCAATATCTAGCTCTTGAAGCTGCAAGAAATGGCATTGTCCTCTTAAAAAACTCTCCCAAACTTCTACCACTTCCAAAAACAAGCCCCAGCATTTCCTTAGCAGTGATAGGTCCCAATGCCAATGCTTCTCCACTAATTCTTCTTGGAAACTATGCTGGCCCTCCTTGTAAATTTCTCACAATATTGCAAGGCTTTCAGCACTACGTTAAGAACGCCGTTTATCATCCTGGCTGTGATGGTGGACCAAAGTGTTCTTCGGCTCAAATTGAGGAGGCAGTGGAAGTTGCAAAAAAGGTGGATTATGTGGTGCTGGTTATGGGATTGGATCAAAGTGAAGAGAGGGAAAAACGTGATCGCATTCATCTAGACTTGCCGGGCAAGCAACTTGAACTCGTGAACAGCGTTGCTGAAGCTTCTAAAAAACCAGTTATTTTGGTGCTGCTTTGTGGAGGGCCTGTAGATATCAGTTCAGCCAAGTATAACCACAAAATTGGAGGCATCCTCTGGGCTGGTTATCCGGGAGAACTTGGAGGCATTGCACTTGCACAGATTATATTTGGTGACCACAACCCAGGTGATGATATTTCTTTGCTATTTTATCAATGAAAAACATGATTCACAAGTTTATTACTGAAATGGTGTGTGCTGTTGCCTGTCATGAATACTATGTAGGAGGAAGACTCCCTGTTACTTGGTACCCAAAAGATTACATCAAAGTACCGATGACAGACATGAGAATGAGAGCTGATCCTTCTACAGGCTATCCTGGGAGAACTTACCGGTTTTACAAAGGTCCAAAAGTGTATGAATTTGGCTATGGACTGAGCTACTCAAACTATTCCTATGAGTTTGTTTCTGTTACACATGACAAGCTTCACTTGAACCAATCATCCACTCATTTGATGGTTGAAGATTCAGAAACGGTAAGGTACAAACTAGTTTCTGAGTTGGGAGAACAAACCTGCCAAAGCATGTCACTCTCGGTCACAGTGAGAGTTCAAAATCATGGAAGCATGGTGGGGAAGCATCCTGTACTGCTGTTTATGAGACCTAAAAACCAGAAAAGTGGAAACCCTGTGAAACAGTTGGTTGGTTTCGAAAGTGTGATGCTTGATGCAGGGGAAATGACTCATGTTGGATTTTCGGTAAGTCCTTGCGAACATCTTAGTAGAGCAAATGAAGCTGGTGCAATGATTATTGAAGAAGGGTCTCAGGTGTTGCTTGTGGATGATCAAGAGCACCCAATACATATAATTGTTTGATGCTACGGATTTATTCTTCAACTGTCGCAAGCTAATTTAGCTGACATGTTTCTGAAGCACGCTGCAGTTTGGGATTATGAGACCACGAAATGTACTATAATTTGATTTGATTCGTGGATCCATCCATGGTATTTGCATCTGAAATTCAGACGACCGAATCGTATTTCAGTATGTTAAATGTAAAAATGTTGTTCCTCGTTGATTGTTGAACGGGATAAACCTGGTCACTAAATTAAACTGTATGGATTATCTAATAATTTTTTTTTATCCTTTTCGCTTCTATGGATTTTTTTTTTTTTTTTTTATAAACTAGTCAAGTCTTTTGGGTATTTATTTTGAAATATATTTTCTGAAATGTAATGTGCATTCTGAAAAATCAATTCCAAAATAAATGAGAGGTGAAAAAAAAGTTTAGGATGTTTTTCCTGGAAAGTCGTAATGCTGGGAACTAAGCACAGAGGAAGGAGGGAACTGGACCTAGGGATGGCAATGGGGCGGGACGGGTCTCACTATCTCATACTCATTTTCGTAAAAATAATTTATCCTCATATCCAAATCCAACGGGTATCAAACTTTTGTCTCATCCTCATCCCCATTCCCACCGGGTAACGAGTGTAATTTCGTACCCATACCCGTTTTCTTACTACTTTATTATTAATTTTAATTAATTTTTATAAAAAATTACGGTAAAGGAAACCTAATATTATTAAATATTCAATATTAGGAGTATGATTATTTTTTCAATATCAAATACTTTGAAATAAATTATAATTGTTTACATTTTAGATTATAATACCAAATAAAATTTGATGAAAACCAAAACATTTATTAAATTTGCAAACATTAATGAAACCTAGTTGATAAATTTTAAAATATTTTTAAAAAAATATAAAAGGAAAAAAATATTTAAATTAAAATATATTTTAAATGTTTGTTTACTTCAATTTTTAAATTATAATGAATCTATTTTTTATACACTAATAAAAGTTATAATACATCACTTGATCAACATGACGCAATGAACAAATAACAAATAATAAACATAATAATAAAATTTTAACATAGATCTTGTATCTTTTGAACCACAATATATGTTTGATGGTGGTAAAAAAATATTCATGGCAATTACATTAAATTTTTATATTGTAGTAAATAAAAATTATTTATACAACTATAGTGAAAAAATTAAAGTATGATTGTAATGAGTAAGAAAATAAAAAATAATTAGATAAAATTTATCGAAATAGTATTCTACATGATGAAAATAAACAAAAAATAAAAATATTAAAAAATTAACAAATGTGTGTTTTATAAACAATTTGGAGACTATTGGAAGGAATCACATAAAGGAAAACAAATATATAATTAATGGTATGATAAAATGAAAAATATCTTAGAGATCTAAGAAAACTTTTTAAATATCAACAGATATACTCAATGGTTGATACAATGACGCAAAAAATAAATAATAAACATAAAAAATTTTTATTAGATCTTGTATCTTTTAAACTTTAATATATGTTGGATGGTGATAAAAAAATATTCATGACAATTACATTAAATTTTCATATTGTAGTAAATAAAAATTATTTATACAATTATAGTGAAAAAAATTAAAGTATGATTGTAATGAGTTAGAAAATAAAAAATAATTAGATAAAATTTATCGAAATAATATTCTACATGATGAAAATAAACAAAAATAAAAATATTAAAAAATTAACAAATGTGTGTCTTATAAAAAATTTGGAGACTATTGGAAGGAATTGCACAAAGAAAAACAAATGTATAATCAAGGGTATGATAAGACAAAAAATATCTTAGAGATCTAAGAAAACTTTTCAAATATCAACATATATACTCAATGGTTGAGAAATAACAAAAATTATTTTAGCGAAATAAAAGAGTTCTTCGAATAAAACAAAAATTAATAATAATAAGTAAAGAATTTTTTTTATATTATTTAGTAAATGAAATGTTTATCCTATTAAACACTTAAATTGAGAGTATTAAACATTCA
>Ga0214542_1008741_pt1 | contig 16388 bp, 15 predicted proteins | sample CNSS1metaG_FD_160096 | JGI IMG/M metagenome (GOLD analysis project Ga0214542, IMG submission 160096) | Root nodule microbial communities from cowpea collected in UCLA plant growth center, Los Angeles, California, USA - CNSS1 | ecosystem: Host-associated > Plants > Roots > Nodule | place: USA... | reverse complement strand
TTTGAATATAAGAAAAAAAAAAAAAAAAAAAAAAAAAGAAAAAGAGAGAGAGAGAGAGGAAGATGGAGGGTATCACGGCCACCGTGTGCAAGGGCGTCAAAGAGTACTGGAAGAGGAAAGGCTACCGGAGACTAAACGGGTCGGGTAGGAGAAGGAGGAACCGGGTTGAGCTGGGAAGCACCCGAACCGGGAAGGGCCGGTTCTGGCGGTGGAGGATCAGACTCGCACCCAAGATCCGAATCAAAAAAATCCCCTCTCCCAAGAAGGTTCTCCTTTGGGTGAGGGACGCGTACGTGCGGATGATGCTGGGCTTGGCCAACTCACGCGTCATGACCGCCGGGGCCTCAGCTTCGGGCTACGGTGGGCCCCTGTCAGCCGTGGACACCTCCTTCGCGGGCTTCGGTCGGGCCCAACCCAAAGAGTACGACGACAAAGCCATCATCCAGATCTACAAGTCCATCCTCATGGCGCATGGAGCTTTAGTACCTCGTGACGCTGCAGCAGAAATCGCTTGCCGGCGCTGACCGACGGTAAACGGTAGAAGCACCCTTTTCTCGTAAACTGTTCGATACTACTCAGGCCAAGCCATTAATTTCTTCTTTTCTGTCATTCTATCAGATTTTTAGATACTCTAGTGTTTAGGTTTACTTTTATCGTGATTCTATCGATTAGATAGATTCATTCTTCTTCTTTTCACTCAAATATAAACAAATGCAAATTTGTATTATGAATGGGAAAAAAGGCACTATCATTTGGAAGATAATTTTCGCTCTTCTTGTTCATAATATGACTTCTTTTTCCTATTTTAGCTATTAAATAAAATTAACTTTTATATAAAGTATGAGTGAAAATTGATTGAATGTCACGTTACAAGTCAACCTAAAATCAGGAATCAAAATGCAACAACTTTTTACAAAATAGTTTTATATTATCTTTCTTTACGAAAGAATTTTGTTGGTTAAAATCATGTGTCACGAGCATGCCTGCTTGAAATATAATTAATTTTCGCTAAAAAGAATGGTAATGATAAAAGTTATATAAGATTTATATATAATTATATATCATTATTTAATCATATAAAAATATAAAATGTAAATTACTTTCTTTCACTGATCATATTTATACTCAACATAAAACAAAGCTATATTATTCATTATATAGTTAAAAAAAAAGAAGAGCAGAGTGTGTTTATCTTAATTTTAGAAAAATGACACTATATCATAGTTTAATATCTGAAAATGTTATTGGAGAATCAAGGGTAGGTGAGAAGATACAAGTTTTATATTTTTTAATTCATTATTTACATTGTTTATGTATCAAGAAATCATTTCTAAATGAAAGACGTGATGACTTTTTTAATTTAATTTTGTTTGTATGATTTATATACCACATTGTTTATAAAGTGAACAATAATGGAAGGCATGAGTATAAAATTTGGCTTGATATGAATATCATGCCTTCAATACTTAAAAAATAAGTTGACATATGAATAATTTAAACAAAGATAAACAATCGATTGAAATTAAAGAAATCATGTATAAATATTAATTTGAAGATTAATTCATAAATAATTTATAAAATTTATCAAGATCTTGATTCCAATAAGCCGTACAAATAGAAATACGATTTCAAATTACATCAAATTATTCAACAATTATTAAAAGATTATATAAATCAAATTTCCTGAAACTTTATATTAAAAATAAAGAGAGGGGACACACAAACACAAGGACACAAAGTTTTTATATTGGTTTACTTAAAACCGAGCTACATTCAATTTTTTAAGACAATCTGAGTCTAACATGTACTATTTCAAAAGATTTACACAATCTACAAGATTGTACTTTCAAAATATGCAAAACACAAACCAAGACTCTTGAATCCCACAAGAATCTCAACACAGCACAACAAGATCACACTTGCAGACCTAGAAAACTACCAAGCAACACCTAGAAACTTGGGAAAGATCAAACCTGAATGAAAATTCTTCCTACCCAACCAAACATCTTTCTCCAAGTTCCTAAACTAAGCAAAAATGCTCTAAGAAGATCAAATATTTTTCACGAACAACTACACTTTTGTGTGTTCCAAAGAGAGAGAATTCTTCACAAGTTTAGAATGATTTTGCACTCAAAAATCTCAAGTGTGACAACTCTCTCTGAAAAACCAGAATTTATAGCTTATTTGTTAGCATATTCAACATGTTGATTTTTCTATTCAATTTGTTAATTCCACTTAACTTAAGTGAATCCAACTGATTAAAAATTAATTCAACTAATTGAATATGTAACTTATAGAACTATTGCAATAAACTATTTAACATCTTACAAACCCATTTAATAGGTTAAAAGACACTAACCAAACCCTATATGTAACATCCCGGTCTGATATTACTAGTTTAAATAATTAAAATAGGAAAAAAGTATAAAATCGTATTTATAATAATTCCTTTTCCGAAAACGCAGGAAAATTTACAACATTTATTATACCGCAATAAATCAAAATCCACAAACTATGATTGTCGATTACAAACTCCGAGTCTGGTAAGATAAATGTTTACAAAACGTTTAAAATCCATAAAATAAGAAAACAACACAAAAGCCTTTCCCCAAGCTATCCCCTCTCTGAATTTATGCTTCACCAGCACCACCTGCAACATCATCTACTCCTGTGTAACGCATTACACGATCATTGTCAAACACATGCATATATGGTGAGCTCAACGTAATAAAATTGTACTACACAATATAATAAATAACCATATAGTATTCCAAAAGTTCTAATACTCTCAAGTCTCATCACATAGTATACTATTCTCTCATAACCAACCAGTTTCCTTTCCTACGCCCCAATGCCTCTTGGGAAGAACAAGCAGCAACCATTATCTGTTCACCAAAATCCGATAAGAGCATTACTTTTCTCAGGACTTACAAGCAACCACCCTTGCCTGCTCACCAAAACCCGACAAGAGCACAACCCTTACATGTTCACCAAAACCCAGTAAGAGCGTTGCTTTTCCTAAGACTCACAAGCCACAACCCTTAATCTTTGACCTCCAAATCTTCCTCTAGACGCCTCTTGATTCTACACCCTTTGATGATTGTATTGATCGATCTTTGCTGCCACGAGTGTCTACTCGCCCCTTCAACTACAGGCCACCACCTAATAGTTCACAGACGGGAATAAATTTACCACGACCACGATTCGCGACACCAAGTGGAGTTTCCCAATACGAATTGCAGTCTGTATTTGTGTAACGTCCTAGCCGAAAATTACTATTTAAAAATAAATAAGAAATAAGATTTATAAAACATCGCATTTATTCTCGCAATTTCCCAAAAATGCGGAAAAATTAAAAGTTCAACATTGCTTCCGTAGTAATTAAAATCGTACTATTCAGTTATTACAAAACCAAACCATAAAAATTACAAAAGAAAATCATAATAAAACTGAGTAAATAATCCCGTCGTGATCCCCACTCCGTCTCTACGTATCCGCCTGCTCACCTGCATTAACATCTGCTTCCATGTAACAAGTTACATGATCATCGTCACACACACACATATAGGGTGAGCTCATTTAAATATAACCAAACAAATATAATATTAAATACAACGTCGCGACATTAAAACCCCGGGTTAGTATTCTTCTCCCTTTTTCCTTTACTCTCCACTTCTAGTACTTGCATTTAGACGTCTATCATTTCTATACCCTTTAGGTGAGAACAATGATCGATCTTTGCTGCACGAGTGTCTACTCGCCCCTCCGACTACAAGCCACCACTTGATAGTCCACACGTGGGAATAACCTTGCCCCAACATCTCACCGTGACACCAAGTGGAGCTCCCCGAAACAAACATAAAGTTTATAGCTGTTCCAGACTACCAAAACTCTATCAGAATACTCTGAAGAGGGCAATCATCTGAACCTCGCCGTACGAGCCACAACTCGCACACTCCACTGGACTTCCTAAACCACCAGGCTACAACCTAGAGTGGTCACGTGTTACTCCAATACGGGTTACACTCGTAACTGGACCCCCAACCAAAGCCTCACATCATGAACATCACCTAAAGCTGTGTAGAAACCTTTCCTCGCGCACCATCACTGAACCATAACCGCCTAGCGCGCATCCCACGTCGCTAGACGGACACTGGGTCCAAACCACCTGGCGGGCATCACACACCACCAGGCGCCACGCGCCTGCAGCATCATCACTGCATCGTCACTGCCGGGCGGACACCACCATGCCGCCGGGCGCCACTCGCCGCCACCGCCTGGTGCACCTGCCCCGCCCCGCCAGGCACCACCGTGCCATCAAGGTCTCTACTGTTCCATTTCGTGCTGTGACCACTGTCACTAATTTACGTTCTGTCCGCCTGGCGGCTCGCTCGCGCCACCAGGTGCCCTACCAGTGGCGCACTACTACTGGTTTCTTGGCACTTACACAGATCCTAATGGATCTCAAATCACACAACATACCAAAATATAGAACATTTATGGTACTTTAGATATAGTCCCATGTCTATATTACCAATCACACAACAATTCCTCCAAACAACAATTTCCAATGTAGCCAACACACATTACATAATTTAAACAAAGAAGCATGCAATCTATTCTACTTTCAAGTATCATCTCAATCATTCCAACATGCTTAAAATAACCCATTTGCACTTTATATTTTATATTATTCATCTTGCTACTCGACCCAAATCTGTAATCATCCATTTCCTTCTTATAGTGTCCAAATTAATGATTTCCATATACATGTGTTTCTTATCTGTAAGCATTCTGTCTCTGTTACGATCCAACGCCGCTTATGATACCATTCTGACCTTTGTCAATACTTTACTTGAATGGTTTAATTCTCTAGCTTCTCCTTAGCGATCCACTAAAACTTGCAATCATCATGGTATTTACATTGAGTCCTTGCCATTATGTCTTTGATATCTTTTTGTCCTACTTCTCTTACTTCCCACTTCCAGCAAAAACCCTCCAATTAGGACTATTGGCACTAGCACTACTTCAGATGCTAATGCAAAAGCAAACTTCCCCACTCCAAGATGAAATTCTAGTAACCCTCTCAAAACACGTTTAAGGCCCTTCCACCACTAAGATCCCTTAGTCTAACGCGTTGTTTCTAAACTCCTCCAACGCTTTTCGCCTAAAAGTCCATAACTTAACTTCTCTCGTCCATCGATACGCAACTTTCTGCATAAGGAAGAGAAGGAAGAGGGAAAGGAGGAGAAAAAGTTGGTGGTAGTAGTGATGGAGTCAGAGGAGCCAACGACGAAGGGAGCAACTTTACAAAAGGAAGAGGAGTAAGAGAGAAGAAAGAAGAAGAAGAAAAAAAAGAAAATACAACAAAGAAGAAAAAGAGAGAAGAAGAAGTGAGAGAAGAATCAAATTGCAATATTGATCAACAAAATTGACCAACAAAAAAAATTATTGATAATTATCGACAGATATTTATCTACGATTTTTCTTTTGCTAGTAAATGAAAAATTACTAAAGAGTTTTGAACCTTCGACTCTCATTATTTTTTTATTTATTGATTAATTTTAAGTATTATCAATGAATTTTAACAATTAATAATATTAATTTTTTTTGTAATAATTATATTTTATAATTAAATAAATATCCTTTGAATAATATTACTACCGTTTAAATTTAAATTTTTATGACTGCGATTGAAGCGAAAGAAAACTTTCATGGAAACTAGGTTAACCGATTAAATTTGTCATTTTCCGATCAGTTATAGACATTTGTTTAGGTATAACCTAACTATTTGAAAATTTTGATTTGACCGATGAACTCTTCAATATTTGATTACATATTGAAGCATTTTAAATAGACTTGATCTATCTCTCATTAACTTCATTGACTAGTATCAACTTTTTTTTTTTATAAATAATAATAATTAAATCATTGCGATTCAAAACTAGAAACAGGAGTTAAAAATAAAGGATAAGTTTTATAAAAACCGAAAGATCAACTTATTTACAAGATATAAATTTATTTTTAATGTGCAGTCTATTGTAAATTTAACATGTTAATATTAATAAAATATCTAAATATATAATCTTACAATATCAAATATTAATATGATAGTATTATTCAACTTTTCTTCTCCTGTAAAGTAGTCCAAAAGGTGTGGAACCTATGTTATATCTGGTTGAGGGTGAGTTCTGTGCACCATTTTAAAGCTAGGGAGAATTTTAAGCACTTTTCTATTATTAATCTTAATACTAGGCAAAACTCTATATGGAGAGACATGTGGTTAGCAATAGTGGAGGAAATCTGGAAACATAGAAATGGGGTAATCTTCAAACAAAGGAAAGTTGATCCTGACGAAATATTTGGTTTAGCACAAGTGCTTGGGTTTGGATGAAACACAAAATTCCCTCAATAAATTTTTCATATAGTGATTGGGTTTTTTCACCTCTCTCATGCTTAAAATCCTTATGATATGATACTACTGTGTGTCCTTAGTTTGACAAGTGAGAAAGATGCATGACTTTTTTAACAGGGACATATATTGTTTAAGTGGAACCTGAACATACTTGGAATAAGCACAACCTTGCCTTTTTCTCGTGACTGTGTTCCTCAACTTTTCTCCATTTAGATAAGGACTTTGAGCTCTTCAGTTCAGTGTGGAAATCTGTCCAGGCTATGTTTATTATGTCTTATTGCTTCAGGTTATGTTTGGCTTCTGGTTGGGTTCATGGTATTGGTGACCTTTGAATGCATCATTCTATACGCTTGCCTGTACCTATTCATGTGTAGGGTCTTTCTGTCTCTGTTTTTGGTTGTGTATTTTGGAGCAGTAGAACAAGTTTGTGGCTACTGCTTTAGTCCGATGTGCATCTTCTTTAGGGTCTTTTTACTCTTTGATGGATCTCTAGTTATTGACTGTCATGTCTTGAAAGGTTTTGATGTCAAGTTTTTACATCTTTTTATACATGTTATTGATCTTTTTGTAAAAGGGTTAGAGCATCCCATAAGTGTTCTTCTTTAATTTATTCATTCTTTGCTGAAAAAAAAAATTTACTATAGCTGGATCATATTATTAAGTAAAATGCTTGTTAAGTAACTTTTAACTTAGCTTTTTAATCAAGTAATCTTTATATACAAGTCTTAACCTAATTCACATCATACAAAAAAAATGTCCGTCTTACTTAACCATTACAGGCTTGATTGCAAGTCCCATCCAACGACCTGACAAATTATTTAGAGTTTCTAATGAGTGCTAGTAAAGACCAACTATTTGATTTTAAAAGCTTTGTATTTTAATTTATGACAACACTTACATTGTCTTTATATCTTAAGACCTCACCAATTATATAAACATACCCTTATATATTTACGTAGCTTTGGATGAAATTAATTTATAATTTGTTCACAAAAATAATTTTAAATCATAAAAAAAACATTTTATTTAAAAAATCTTATATAAAAACAGATATGTTTCATGTCACACCTACCAGTACCTTTTACTTAATTAGTGCTTATCTCTTCGGCAACAATGTAATTTTTGTTTAGTGTCACAACAGAGTACTTACAAACTAAGGAAGACAACCTAAATTTCTTAACTTTCACGTGTTGACTAGCTGCATTATATTTATGTAATAATTCTGCGTTTCTTTTCGAACCTACAACCTGCAACTTGTGAATTTTGTATTGTAATTTTTATTTTGGGCAATTCTATAATATTCATTTATTTAACAAAAGATATAAATTGCTTGTTCTTGGATGCAAAAACTAAATTATGTAGAGCCTAACAAGTTATTATTAGTTTGTTAAAGTTGATCTCGATTTTCTTATATAAACAAATACATAATGATAACTTTCAAACAAAACTGGCATGCACAATGTGGATTGGATTCGTGGAATAAGTTAAGTCATTTGATAATTGCAATTATTCAGAGACAGATATGATTTGATTTTATGATATTTAAGAATGTAATTAAATTCACTAATAAACAATCATGTTACTTTTAATAGTATTTTGGTATATAGTCATGTAGTTGCAGATCTTATTATTCATCGCAATAATACGATTATCTAGTATAATCACAAACAAGTATCTCAAGTGATTTTAGTATAAGAGGATCTCCAATCATTTAAGCTTGTAATCTTTGGTCCATATGTACAGGATAAAACTGTTCAGTTAGTGTTACTTGATTTATTAAATATTAATATTTTTTTAAAAATCCACATCAAATGTTGAAAATATTTTTAATGTATATAAGTAGATGAAAATTTTACTTTATAAACCAATTTTGTGAACCAAATAATGAGAAAATTAACTAAATGAAAAAATGAAAAACGTGAACATTTTAAAATTTAATACCTTAACAAAGAGGAACTAATGGAAGGAAATTCCAAGGCCCAAAGCCCATATTTAAAGAAGTCATGAGGATTGTGGAGTATCCACTTTTAGGAATTATAATATTTTTTATTGCATCTTTCTTACTTATAATGGTAAGGAAACATGTGATTTTTCATTTTTCATATTTCATGTGTTGAATAAACTATAAAATTAGTCTTCAATCACATGAAGAGACGTATACATCCAGAATCTTATTGTGGCTGTTGAAGAGTCTACACATTCCAGCATATACTTCAATATACTGTACTTTGATGTATTTGTTAGAAATTATACAATTATGAAAAAAGAATTATTGCATCAATCAAATATGAGACATACATTTCTTTTTTAAATTTAATAAATTTTATGTAAAAAGAACGTCGTTTAGAAAAGAAGTCTAATAATGTTTTGCTCGGACAACTATCTGAACCGGATTCAGATCTACCAGGTAATTAGCACTGACAGCAACAAAATTATTTTATTTCCGATCATTTTTGATTTTTTTATTTAAATAAGAGTCATCTTTTATTTAAATTGAATATGAGTTCTAGAGAAAGAGAAAAGTGTTTATTGACAGATAAAGATATCCAAAAGAAAAACGGTCACGTTGCGCAACATACCCATAAAAAGTAATACCCTGATAATTAATGCTAATCCGAAAGATAAAAAGAAAAAGAACTAATAAAGTTAACATCATTGAACAATGGTAAAAAAAAGTTATAGATTGTGAAATCTTATAATATCTAATCTTTTTTACTTTGGGAGGATACAATATTTTTGGATTATTCTATCTAAAGTCAAAAGAATATTTTTACACATAAACCAGGGAAGTGTATAAAGTAAACATGGAGTACAAAAAGCAAAAGCCGGACAGCGAATATATAAAAGAATCCAATTGTAGTAACTTCGTTATAAACTATTAAAAAATTATAACCTAACAATAAATAAACTTGATGAATGTATAACAAAAAGAAATAAATATACTAATGAGATATATAAATATTAGAAACCAAAAACTTGATAAATATAATAAAGATTAGAAACTTTAGTTGAGTTCAGTGTTGCATGGAAAGAAACCAACGACTTTTTCACAAGGGAACAACATTGTTCACCGATTGCGAGCCCAACATATACAAATCTCAAAGCAAATCGTGTTTTAGACAATGTGCGGTGCATTTGATGCACTCTCCCAAGTCCCACATTTCTTATTTCTCTTAACTCACCAGGACATCCACTTTATATTTAGGTGCTCCCTGTATGGTTGGCAATTTGGATGTAGCATTCAGTTCAATTGTGTAATTATATGTCTTCTACGTCTCTTAGAATAGTTTTTGAGATTAATGTATTTCCACAAACTTCTAGGAATATGTTTTAAGATTGGAAGCCCACTAAATAAAATCTTAAAGTTAAATAATTTAGTCCCACATTGCCTAAACATAGATATTAAGAAATATTTATATATATCTTGTTTTTATAATTATTTGAGGCGTCATATAAGAACAAAACCGTGATAGAATTTGGAGAATTTAAAGCCCACATACTAAAAGCGGACAATACCTTGAGATTACCCACCATCTCAACTTTATCTCAAGGCGCCTTTTAAAAAAATCATAATATAATTATTAGAATAAAAAAATAGAAAATTAACTTTTAATAAATAAATGTTTGCATAAATATCATAATACACTACTAAAATCCGTTTAATATTATAATCTGTATTTGTGACAACAAATATGAATCATAGAATTTGGAGAATTTGGAGAATTTAAAGCCCACATACTAAAAGCGGACAATACCTTGAGATTACCCACCATCTCAACTTTATCTCAAGGCGCCTTTTAAAAAAATCATAATATAATTATTAGAATAAAAAAATAGAAAATTAACTTTTAATAAATAAATGTTTGCATAAATATCATAATACACTACTAAAATCCGTTTAATGTTATAATCTGTATTTGTGACAACAAATATGAATCATAGACAATTTTTAATTTAAAAATCGCATTTAAAGATGATAAATCTCGATATTCAAATTTGTTTTTCTTATATTCTACATAAATTTCATTACACTCCATTTTTTCATACTTTACATTGAAGATAGTAAAGTGAGACATGGGGTGGCAAAACGGGTCAACCCAACACCTTTTGGTCCGATCTGTCCTTAATCTGCATAAAATGGTCGGGTTGTCCGGTCACAAAAAAACGGGTCAAAAATTTAAACTCGTCCAGTGACATCCCATTTAACAAAAAAAATCTAATAAATAAAACATCACATAAATATAATATAATAAGGCAAACGACGGGAAAGTATACTAAAATCAACAGAATTGTCGTGGGCGTAAAACAACCAAAGAGAAATACCTCTAAAGACATAAAAAGTTATGCAAGAGATTGCTCAACGAAGCATAAAAGACATAAATAGTTATTCAAAAGATGTTCAAAAGAACAATATTCAACATGCCTAATCTAAATGGCAGCATCTCCACCATCTTGATGATCACCAAGGGCTCCCTCATCTGCTCACACCAAGATTGATGATCATTGCAAAAAAAAAAACACCACAAAAAAAAAGAGCACATAAAGTAGAATGGTAAGCTAATTGCAAAAAGAGAAAGAAACACTCAAAAGAATTGCAAAACAATGCACCAATTACACCAAGCTAAGCAATATCAACTAACTCATCACACATGATGACACTCTAGACCCAATTATCTGGATCTAGACATTGATGTATGATTCTTGATGATTTTTGCACTTGTGGTGACCTCCACTACCTCAGAGTCATTGTCAATGGGTTTCACCATACCACATACAAGGTTAGTCCATTTAACCGTCATAAGAATCTTGGGGTAGTTCTTAAAGACAGGACCTTATGCTCCTCTCACCACATGACTCATTCCACTCTACATAAGTTTTAATGAGCATGAGAGTATTAAGATAAACCTCAAGTATTGACTCCTTACATCAATGAACACACAAGCATTTGAAAACACATATTAGAAACCATACAACATATGTCTCTCTTGAAAAATAACTAATTCTTATCTAATCCAAATTAACAACACATTATGCAAACAACTTGAGATTTTAGAAATAAAACTACAGCTTGTGTAAAGCTCCAAAAATTTTGTATTTATATTCAAATTAAAGATGATTGAATCAAGAAACAAATGCAAGAAGAATCAACCTAATTGAATAATTATAGAGGAAGTTATGTACCAAACAAGCAAAAAAGGTGTCAACAACCAAAACTATAGGGACCTTGCGATAAAAACTGCTCTCACTACAAACTTTCAATTAAGGGTTAAATATGTTTTTGGTCCCTCAAGTTTCAGTGAAATTTGGAATTAGTCAATCATCGAAACTTTTGACCAATTTAGTCATTCATCTTCAGAAATGCGTGGATTTAGTCCTTTTAATCAAAATTTGTTAAGTTTATTTGAAGTTTCAAACGCGTTTTATGATAATATTTGAGTTAGCATTTAAGCGAAGATGGGTCAAACGGTTTAAACAATTCAAATACTATCATGAAATGCGCTTGAAACGTTAGATAAACTTTACAAAATCTGGTTAAAAGGACTAATTCCATACGTTTCTAAAGATGAAAGACTAAATTGGTCAAAAGTTTTGAAGAGGGATCAATTCCAAATTTCACTAAAACTTGAGAGACCAAAAACATATTTAACCCTTCAATTTAAGATCTGACCGGTCAAAGTTGGGAACTTTGTGTCTAGGATTACCTGTTAAAATTTCAGCTCACTCCAACGGTTAACAAAGTTTGAACCTTCATTTTACGAAAAGTGTGCAGTGTAGGAAAATGGGTAGCGCCACACCATATGCTTCTTGATTGTGAGATCTTGACTTGTTCCATTGCACAATTTGGTATTTTGCACTTTTATCTTCTCAAACTCATTTCAAAGTGGTTTATAGATGATACCAAACTGAACAATTGCAACAATCAATATCTTTCATTCCAATTGCATTCTAAACTACCTAAATTCTACATTTACCAAATCTATAAATGAGTAAAAACAAAACCTTAGCTAAGTAATATCAAACTCTCAATTTAAACATGGTTACAACTCCAACGTCCAACCTTGTACCATATTCTACATCACCTGCCAAAATAAAAGAGTTCCATCTCCATTCAACTCAAGAACCATATTTCTCCAAGACCCACAACTTAATCTCACATGCATCCAATTTCAACATGTCACTATAATCCACCAAATTTAATACATTTATATATATTTCTCATAAAATAGACAACCACAAATTCTTTGAAAAACAAAAACATCCCTTCCATAACAATTAACATTTTGAAAATTAAGCTTTTCTTATCAATACATGAAATTACACTACCAATTAACAAAAATCACAAAATTGCTAAAAACGATATTCCCAAACTTGAAACAAGAACAAACATACAATTCCTTAATTCAATCAAAAAAAACATATTAAGGCACAACCATTAGCTTCTCTTATCTTGAAAGACAGCCCCAAACAACTTTATGAAACCCTCCAAACCCTTTTGACTCACAAAAACTCTTCTTCAACCTAGAGACAACATACAAGCGATTTGACCGAAGGAAGGAACCACCGATTAGTAGATAATTTAAACCTGTCCCAACCTAGGTACGCGGCACCAGACACACCCGCCAACCGCTTACCTTAACAAAGCCCCCCTGGTTCATGAAGCACCCAACAAGGCTGATGACCGCCCACATCACCTTCCGCTATGGAAGATCCCAACCCCTGGTATACGGCCCCCGGCAAAGTCTCGTAGCCGCTTACTCAACCCAGGTCCCACCAGCCGCATACGTCACACCAAACGCCCTCCCTGAAGAGCACGACCCTCAGCAGGACCAGGGACCGCATACTCATAGAAGGCAACCTCACAAACTACACGGTCCTCAGCGACCACCTTGGTGGCCGCCTACCCCACGTTACAGGCCGCCTACCCCACATTACAAGTATCCTTCCACAAGACAGCCCAGATCTGTGACGTAACCATTCCGGCCAACAACATGAAACCATCCACCCACAGAGATCCTCATAACCGAGCTACGCCGCATGCTACAACCTATTTTAACACTCTACTCAGACACGACTCGTAGGCTTGTCAACCTTCCTAAAACAATTTATATTTTATAAAATTATATAATTATATTTGATGGAGATTCATAACTTTTATTACTAACATTGTTTTAGTAAAATTAACTAGTCTTGTACACACGATTTAACTTTTTTAATTTATATTAAAAATTATTATAATTGTTATTATATTTAAATTAATAATTTATTTACATGATTATAGTAAAGTGATATAATCATTGTAAGGCCCATTAAAAATCTTTTAGCTTTTCTGCCCTAAAGTTAGTGGGCTGCCCTTGTAAGTGGGCCTAAGGCCGGCCCAACATATATAGTCTTTAGGTCTGCGCTAAACCTAGTATTCCTTACCATTTCAGAAAAGCTGTTGTCCTTGTCTTAGAGCCGCAGCCGCCTTTCACTTCTGCTAGGGTCCCGACGTTCTTCAGATTCACGCTTGGCTTGGCCATTGTTCTGCTCACGTAAGTACCTTTAACCCTTACCGCCTCTGTTTCGTATAGCTTTCACAGTAACAATGGGGACTCTTTTATAATCCCGTTTCATCCACTATTCCAGTTGCGAATTGGGCTCTAGGAGCTGCTGTGGTCCTTGTTCGTGCCCAAAAACCCAACTGTTAGCCTTTTTCCAGGTACAGGAAGTTAGGGTTCTAGCTTCGAGTCTTATTGGAACTGTTTATGCATTGCTTGTTAATTGTATGGTTGGATCTGTCATTTTTGAGGTGTGAAAGTACATTGCATGTGGTTTGGTTGGAAAACATGGCTGTTGCAGTGGGGAACAGTGGCGAGACCTGTTAATCTCGCCCAAGCGAGTCCTGTTAATCTCGCCCAAGCGAGTCAATCTCGCCTAGGCGAGATGAAACAGGGAGCAAGCCTAGGGCCTCTGCACGAAAAGTCGCCCAGGCGACTCGCTCAACTTTTGAGCGAGCAGGCAACTCGCCCAGGCGAGAGGGATCTCGCTTATGCGAGATCTCGCGTTGCTCATGCAACTACTTTTGTGCTCTCGCCTAGGCGAGGGGGAGGCTCGCCTGAGCGAGCACGTCTCGCCTGAGCGAGATGCTGGGCGAGACAGTGCTGTGGTTTGGATGTTTGATGCTTCCCGAGTGATCTATTTTTGGTTGAGTATGATTGTGTGATGAAGGACATGTATATAATAGAATATTTTGCATGTTTGGCATGAGTTATGAACGACGTATGACGGGTTGGGTATTATATTGGCATGTGAAATGAATGAATGGGTTGGAATTAAAGGGATTCGTGATTAATATGAGATGAGACCCTAGATTCATGGGGTGGTGATGATCAGAGGTATGGATTCGAAATCTGACGCGTATGAGGAATTAATCTCAGGGGTTGGTATGGAAATGTAAATATGATTTTAATATTCTCTTATTGCTGAATTATGAATGTTGGTCCGTGTCAGCGTATAAATTCCTTGGGGTCTCTAGGTGAGACCTCCGGGGTTGCGCTTCAGTGGTCGGGACGTAATCCCATGGCCCCTGTTAGTGGGTGCCCATGGTGGTGCCCCATCTGTATAACTAAGTAAGGATTCAAGGTAAGGACTGCATCCTGACACTCTAAGGGGCCAGTTAGTCTCACTTAGAGCGGACTGACCCTTGTGGTGAGAGTAGCAGGAGGCCTGAAATCCATTAAGGGCTAACCTTGTGGTGAGGGAAAATTGATTTATCGTAACATTTGTAACATATAGCTCGGGGATGAGCAGCTCAGGTTCGAGCAGGGGTATCCACCACAAGTGCAAGCATCCGCTGAATCCGACTAAGTTATACGTATCCGGATGAGTCGAGTCGAGTCGTAGTGTATTGAATGAAGAGTCATAACATGTTTGGTTGATATGTGGATGAGATGATGAAAATATATTTGATTGCATGTTGAATATGTTGTTGGCTCTAGCTTACCCGTTTTGTTGCATGGTTGTGTTGTATGTGGCTGTTCTTCCTTGCGATGATCATCAACTTGGTTGATGGGAGCAGATGGGCGAGGTTCTCGTGGTCAGCAAGGGAGTGGTGATTCAGTAGCTTAGCCATCTGGGCTGGAGTCATTTTATTTACGATTTCTTTAGGGCTACGGCCCCTGTATCGTCTTATGATTTCTTACTCTACACACCTTATTAGAATTGTATCTGTTTTATGTTGGCATCGTGGTGTGCCAGGTTGTAGGGGTTGCGTTAAGGACCCCAAGACTACGCTGCTATACTTTATCGCGTGACGTTTCCTTTAATTTCATTTAATAATTAAATGGGACGTTACATTTATGGTATCAGAGCGGTCATTCCTTAGGTCTGTGGACTTAGATGTCCGCTTAGCTTTCTCTGTGTATCTTCTGAGTGTTCTTAGTTAAATTCTTGCCTTTATCGAGCCTAACCAAGTGATTTTCTGTGTGCCAATGGATTATGGCACCTCCTCGCCGAGCTTCTCAGTCATCCCAGGGGGACACACCAGATATCGCCAGAGCCATAGAGGCAATGGTAGCAGCTATGGCGCAACAAAGTGCTGCGATGATGCAGCAGCATGAGGCATCTATGCAGCGGCAGGCGGCGTCGCTTGAGCAGCAGCAGGCAGTGATGCAGCAGATGGAGGCTGCGATGATAGCTGCCGAGGATGCTCATCGGCAACATATGGAGGCCCTCCGCTAGTTGGAGGAGAACAGGGCGGTTGCCCCTGTGTTTGGTCTTGAACCACGACCTGCAGTTAGGGAGTGGAGTCTAGAGGATTTCCTGAAGCACCACCCGACGAAATTTGACGGGAAGACTAGTCCTGACGCCGCAGACCAGTGGCTGAAGGACCTGGAGCGCATCTATGATGCGAAGATGTGCCTTGCAGAGAACAGGTTGGCGTTCTCTGTGTATATGCTCACGGGGGAGGCAGAGCATTGGTGGAGCAGCACCC
>Ga0214542_1008740_pt1 | contig 16395 bp, 15 predicted proteins | sample CNSS1metaG_FD_160096 | JGI IMG/M metagenome (GOLD analysis project Ga0214542, IMG submission 160096) | Root nodule microbial communities from cowpea collected in UCLA plant growth center, Los Angeles, California, USA - CNSS1 | ecosystem: Host-associated > Plants > Roots > Nodule | place: USA... | reverse complement strand
TTTATGTAATTATAAGCTCACTCTATCTGCTTATGTTTGGCTATTATCGTGTACACGGTACACGGGAGCAGATGATGTTACAGGTAGATCTGGTGAGGTGTAGAGCCGGAGCGTGGGCTAGCTTGGAAATTATCTTCATAGTTTTATTATTTTATGAATTTTAAGGATTATGTAAACGCTTGGATTGTTGAACCTGGTTTTATATTTGAATTTATAAATCGAGGATTTGGTATACTTTATAAGGTAATAAAGTTTCAAATTTTCCCGCGTTTTGGGAAATGGTATTTCAATCAATGCAATTTTTTATAATCTCTATTTTATTTTATTAAAAACTTGTAATATTCGGTTGGGATGTTACAACACTTAACGACATCTACAAAAAAGAATGAAAAAAAAAGGTTAACTTTGGTACTTAAAGAAGACAGACAATTACTAACATGTAAAATTGATATGAACTTATGATGAGTTCATATTTTTGCCCTAATTTAATGTTTAAATTTCGGGATTTAATAGAATTTTTGTGTTTAAGGATTGATTTTAGTTACATAAAATGTTATTGGATATTCTAACGTTTGTTAATGCAGCTGAAGTTTAATTTGGGTCATTAAAAGTGTGAATTTGAAATATTCAAAGTTACAAGTAAGTCCAAAATCAGGAAATCTGTAAAAGAATAAATCAGGAGCTAAATGCATCCCCTGTTTTTATTTACACACTCTTCCTGCAAGTGGACCAAAAAAACATGTTCTGCACCCCCAATTTTTACTAAGTTGCACCCCTCTAACCACTTAAACTTTATTCAACCAGATCATGCCATGTGGCAATCCTCCACTAATTAATCTATCCAACCACATGATGACATGTGTCATAATCCTCCACTCACTAAACTTGCCAACCATACACTGCCACGTCACCATCTCCCAAAATGAAAAGCAACATCATCTTCCCTGCGACCATGATTCCATCGCGCCTGCAGCCACCATCATGAGTTCATCCCTACACCGCGAGTTAGAAGAGTAGCGGAAACCTTAGCCACGTTGGAAACGCGAGCAAGAACCAACACATCCATCTTCGCTCACGCACCAGCACTACCACCGCGTCGCGCACCTCAACATAGGTAGCCACCACCGATTCTGCATCACCAACGTGACAGCGAGCCGTCCCTGCACTTCGAGCCACCACCGCAACAGCTGCTGCACCTGAAACCTGCGAGCTTTCACCATCTCTGCGACGCAACCATCCTTCATTGCAGCAATTCGAACCTACACATGTTTGTTGTAACATCCCTAAGGAATATTACTTAAAATAAATAAATAAAAGAAATAAATCAAATCTATAGTCGTCTGGATAATAATCCCAACGCGGGAAAAATTTAATTTATTTAAAGCGTACACGCCAAAACTCATAACCTAAATATTAAAGTGTTACAATTTCCAAAATTTCATGTTCATAATAAAACATAGTAAATACACAAGAGAAAATCCCTAGCTCTAATCCCCAAAGCTAGCCCTCACTCTGTCGGCTGGACATCCTCAGCTCCACCTGTTTCAACATCTGCTCCCGTGTAACGGATCACACGATCATCGCCATACACAAATAGAAAGGGTGAGCTGAGAAAATAAAATAATAGATATACAATATGCAAAATAAAGCATACACCCATCTTATTCATTATACATAGTTCTTGGCCAAGACCTTAACCCCAAGGCTTTTCAGCCTTCAAAACACACAAGTGGTTAGCCTTGGACTCTGGAATACGATGCTCACACGAACCTGCCCGCTCGTGGTCCTGCCTCTACGAACCTCCCCGCTCGTAGTCCTACTCTACGAACCTCCCCGCTCGTAGTCCTGCTCTACGGACCTGCCCGTCCGTAGTCCAACACATGTGATCCACCAGCCCCGTACCTCCCCGCACGTGGCATCTCTCAACATGAGCACGGAAATACGAACCTACCTCGCTCGTATCCCCATGTGAGAGTAACTGGATATGAACCTCCCCGCTCATATCATCACATGTTAAACACCATCCATGAACCTACCCGCTCAAGGCACAACATCTCCCGATCCAAGTGTATCATCATTGCTCAAATAATACCCAAAACAACCAAAGCACAGTCGCATTTCCGCCTGGCTCGGCCCACACGCCGCCAAGCGAAATCGCTCCAGACCGCCTGGCGGGAGGGGAGTACTCATTGGCATCAAAATTACAACCATTCGAATGCTTCCTTCTGCAGTTAGGGTTTCCTATGCCTCTCCAATGCCATGCAAAAATAAAAGTAATCTAAAAATGAAACATGTATTTTGGTTCTTAGCAAGAAACTTAAACCCACCACCAATCAATTACCAAGTTAAGAGTGCAACCAATTCAACCAAATCATCTTTTGTGATAATTCCTATAATTTTAGGAATTTATCACCATGCCACACATTCCATATATAATCAAACAAAAATACATAATTTAATTAACATTCAAGTGGCACACACAGGACTCGAACCCAAGTCCTCACACACCATAAAGTACTCTCAACCACTTGAGCTAGTACTTTTCCACGTCAAAGTTCCACACATTAATTACTTTAAATGTTCCTATTACCCGTCCTAATTAAATAATTAATTAAATAACTATTTAATTTTCCCGGGTCTTAAATTCGTGTCTCCAGCTGCACACCTACAGCCTCCATGGCAGCATCATCTTGATCCTACAATCAGCATACCATCACGCATCTATAGGCAGCCAATGCACACCACTGGGAGTCCACCATGGAAGCGCGAACCATCACGCATGGAACAACAGCAACACGTCACCGAAGAAGGAGGGGTGGCCAGTCGTCGTTGCACCTCCACACAAACTAGTTGGAGAAGAGTGTGTGAAAGTGAAACCCTAATTCTGGAAAGTGTCAGCCACGTGTCAGCCTCTCATAGGGCAATCAACTGGTTAAAACTAGTCAAATCTGGTCAATTGGTCAATGAAGCAGTCAACTCTGGTCAAATTCTGGTCAATTTTGTAAAAATGGTTAAATAAGAGGGGCAAAATTGGAAATTGGACAAAAATTAAGTTGCTAATTAATTAAATAAAGATAAAAGAGTTTAGCAACTAAACAGATAAAGTCCAAGTCAAATTGAAGTCTATATAAAGAGGCCTAAGGGAGTAGAAGAAGACACTTAGCAACTCTCTGGTTTTGGAAAATACCGTCATCCACCACATCTCTCATTCTTCCTTTCTTTTTATTTTCTTTCCTTCATCATATTATCATGTATTCCATCCAAGCCATGGAGGGCCAAGCTTTTAGGGTTGATTCAACTGTAATTTCTTAGCTGGGTTCTGAGGTTAGATGAATTTATGCATTTGTTATTTTGATTATTGTTATGGTTTTTGTTTATCTATGTCCTTTGCTTCTTAGTTGAATAGAAAATAATGATTTTAAATCTACACGCATGTTAATCATATGAGTTAAAGTGGCCCAATAGATAGAATGATTTACTATAAAACAACAACACACTAATACATTGTTGTGCAAAGTTGCTCTAGAATTCGGGCATTGATACATACAAATTATCCTAGTAATACCTCTCTAGTAATTATAATATCATAATAAATAACCTATTAATTCATTAATCACAGTATGAGGTTAAACATACATGCATTATCATAATAACATCTTTTTAATTCAATCCACCTTCTCAACACAACAACACACCAATATATTATTGTGCAAAGTTGCTCTAGAATTGGGGGGGTTGAATATAGTCAACGGACATTTTATAATTGTTTCGTGCAGACATGTTATATCAATCAGATTATATTATTTCCTATGAATTATCATTTGTTTCCTTTTTAACCATTCAACAATTTGAATTTCAAATGTCATAACGTTGAGGCTTCAATCATTTGAAGATTCTATTGCAATCTTTGATTCGCAGAGTATACCTCTTTCTCATGATTGGTGAATAAATATATGACAACATTAACGTTCTTTAATCAAAGGATATTTCCTTCTTGAACTTGATCAACCATATATAATATTCATTAGATTAAATCTTCAATCAAATTTCCAATGTAAATATCTTCTAGCAATGCTAAGACTTGTTGTGCTATTCTCTTTTTTGACTTGATCATCAATTTAAATGTTCAAATTTCTTTGATCAATTTAGACTTTATCGTTCTATCAGCTTGTGATATGATAATTTTTTATCGTGTCATCTGAAATTGATTCATATAATGCTTGTCATCTTTTAACTCATCTAGTCACTCTTTTAGAGTATTCTAATGGAAGCACTCGTCTAATGGGTATATTCATCATTCAACTTATTGAGTTGACTTTGACTCATTTATCACTTTTTATTCTACTTGTCTGACACATATACTTATTTAATTCCTTTGCATGCTTGTCTTGACTCGTCATACACTTGTATTAATCTAATGCCTTTTCTTATCATGTTGACTTGTCTAGTTATTAATTTTTTCAATTTAGTCTAAAAGAGTTTGTACAATAAATTGTGTTTGATGACCTTTATCGTCTAACAACTTAAATGTGAGTCTATATTGCTGAATATGTATATATTGTTCAATACGTCTAACAGTTTGTGACTCTTTTATATTTGCACATGTACCTTGAACTTGTCTAAGTTCACTTTCATTGTGTTTCCTTTAGACTCAAGCTTCATAGTTCTCTATGTTACTTATGCTTTTGTTGTACTTTTGCTTTCACTCATTCAACAAATATTAGCCCAATAGATATCTTCATTTAGAAAGGAACATGGTTCCTTAATGGTTATTTATAAGGATCTACCAAGGTCTTAGACTTAGTTATACTTTTCTATGTCCAATGCTTATTTGGATATTAATCTTAATGATTATTGGTTGCCTTGGAACATTGTCATATTGACTTTTCTTATTTGTTTCATTATTGATTTTATTATAATCAAAACCTCCTTTCTGTTAGACTTGTGTAACAGAGTGTCCAATGTCTAATGCTAATAAGCTCCACGTTTTTATAATGACAAAAACTATAATAAACATGCTAACTTATTTGATTTGAAAGAATTAATGCCCAACAATTTTTTTATGATAACACTTGTTGATTTAATCAATATCCAAGGTACATATATTAGAGCAATATTATTCAAGTGATTTTGGATAAGTTAATATTAGACTAGAGTTTAAGGGTATTGATTAAAGGCTTCTTGTTTCGATTTAAGCAGGAATTGAACTTCTTCCATATCCACACTGATGTAGTGAGACCTACCATCTTTCTTAAAAGTATGGGTGTTATAGATGAAAGTAGCCATGCCATAAGTAAACTATCTTGTTGATTGTAACACCATAGGCGTATATTACTTGATAAAGAAAAATATATATTTAAAATAGAATTCAATACCTCATATCATTCCCAAGCACTAGAAAATTTAAAACATTAAAAAACGTAAAATAGAAATATTCCTCAAAGGCTTTATTACAATGCATAATCCAAATACCACAGAAAAGAAAATTACAAGATAATCGAAAATCAAGTTCTAAAATCATCCTGATACCTAGCCCCGGCTTCGTCCCTATGCATCACCATCCTCACCTAGAATCACATCTGGTCCCGTGTGACAATTCACACGATCATCGCCAAACACAAACAGAAAGGGTGAGCTAAATCAATAACATACATTAATAATGATAAATATAACTTCCCCAAATCACTTAACACTTTTCTTATTTATACACAACTTTATATCATGCCTTTCCGGTCTCACAACCTATATGAGACAAGTACACACTCAATTATGGCCTTAGGGATTTCAATACTTCCACAAACATACCTTCTCGTGTTCCAACTTTACGAACCTCCCCGCTTTTAGTCCAACTCTACGAACCTCCCTACTCGTAGTTGAACTCTACAAACTTCCCCGCTTGTAGTCCAACACGCATGAATACCATCTGTTATGACCTCCCTAGTCATAACAACCTCAACTATGAGCACAGAACATCTGAACCTCCCCGCTCGTATCCCTATACAAGAGGACATCAAATACGAACCTCCTCGTTTGTATTAATCAAGCGTTTCCAACTCCATTACGAACCTCCCCACTCGTAATTTATCGAAGCATATCTTAGACCAAACCATCACAATAACCCATGCAAAACACACAACAAAAATCCATTTGCCCTTGCACTATCGTTGGTGAAGGCTAAGCATCATTAGGCGAAATTGTGCTGCAGACTACGTGGTGGTCACTACTCACCGCCAGGCGGCAAATGCTCCAGACACTAACACAAAAAAGTCTTTTAACGTCCGATATTTTCGACCTTTGACGTCTGCCCAAACACCGACGTCGTACTGGGTGACGTTAAAATAACGTCGGAAAACAAAACAGACGTCACTTAACGTCGGGGCAATAGGGGTCCGATGTTATCCAACGTCGGGGCCAAAAGCAGCAGACGTCAATTTTCGCGCTAAATGGAACCAAAAAACAGAGCAATTTGACTTCTGTTAGGCTCTGACAGACGTTAAATAACGTCGGCCACAGTAAGCTCAGACGTTAAATAACGTCTGTCAGAGCACCACCAGACGTCAATCTGCTCTATTTTTTTTTTTTAATTTGGTTGTTTTTACAACATTCCCACACCTGAAAATCAGCAAATTTCCAGAACAGTTTCATAATAATTTCAGCACAATTATGGAGTTACTGTTATATCTAATAACACTTAAGTTTCAACATATATTCTAAACTAATATACACAATTCCCATTAATCTTCTTGCTTGTTACACTAAACATTACAAATAAAATAAACACATATTAAAGTCATAAGTTGACATACAAAAATTAATAACTTTAAACTAAATGAGTTCTAACCTTTGAATATAATACTTTAAGTTGTTGGCATCTAGGCTTACTCACAATTCTAATGAAATTTTGGAAACATAAAACATATGTTAGTTTTTATAACTAAGTAGATACATAGGTTATTGAAAAAATTAATACTTACTCTTGTAACATGTTTTTCAAAGCAGATGGAATCTTCCTATTGCATAAATAAAACCATACAACCGTGCATTGTCTTGGAATGATGACACATAGTTGCCAATGATACCTACCGTCAATCACAAGTACTTAGCAGAAATAATTAATATTACTTCATAAAATATTACTAGAAAAAAAACATACGCATCAATGTATTGCGCAAAGTAGATCTCTCTATTTGACTCAACCATCCATGTTTGCAAATAAAGTTTGATGTGGTCATGTGAGTTTCCCGAAGGTTGAATGGTTTGAGGTTCAATGAATCCATATACGGCAGATCGACCTTGGTCCACAATGAATCTATAATAAATCTACATACATAAAATAAAAATTAATGCAACAATAATATTAAAAAATCAAATACAATTAGTCCAATTTTACAAATAACAATAAATATAATTTTATTTCGTAATTTTACAAATATTATTATAAAAATTCAATTAAAAAAAGAAATAGGCCAAAAAAACTAAAAAAATTAGTCTAAGATAAAAATTATAATTGCAAATAAAAAAATACAAGCAATTACATACATACAATGAAAAAGAGATAACAAGCAAAATAATCTCAAAATGATGCAAATGGGGATGAAAACATATAATATTCGGTTGAAAACGCCTAAAATCAATCCACAATCAAATACCAACTAGTTTGGTGGTGAAAAATGTTCGAAACTCACCTAGATGAGGTCGGAATAATGGTCACCGACGGGAAGGATCGCGAAAAACTGCAAATGAGGATGAAAACGGAAAATATTCGGTTCAAGACGCCTAAAATCAATCCATAATCAAATCCCAACAAGTTTGGTGGTGAAAAACTTTCAAAAATTACCTGGAGGAGCTCGGAATGGTGGTTGCCGATGAAGAAGCTTCGCGAAAAATTGGTAGCGCGACGAAACAATTAGGGTTTATGCGTTTCGCGTAGAGAAAACCAAAAAATTGACGTCGGGGCTGCGTGGTCAGACGTTACTTAATGTCGGTGCAGAGGGGGTCAGACGTTAAATTAAGTCGGGGCAGAGTAGGTCAGACGTTAAATTAAGTCGGGGGCAGAGAGCTCAGACGTTAATTTTTACATAACGTCGGGGTACTGTGGGTCAGACGTTAAATTACGTCTGTGTTGGAATGGGCAGACGTTAAAAAAGTCAAATAATTCACAGAAATGCCACCGGTCATTTTTAACGTGGGACTTTTTCTAGACAGACGTTATATGGGTGACGTTATAGGGCTTTTTTGTGTTAGTGAGGGACTCCTTGTTTGTATCTATTGCCTGGCGGTCTAGTCCGCACCACCAGGCGCTACACTAATAACATGATTGTACTGGTTTTTAGGCTCAACAAACAATTCTAACACACTTCTAATCATCACAGAAACACATCAAAGCACCAATTGCACGTCAATATCATTCAACATGTCTCAGCTTTACACAATCATACATCCACTCCAATATATATATTGATATATACTCCACAATTCAAAGCCATGATAGCATTCAAATCCAACTAAGAATAATGCATGCTCATAGCAAATATAAAATAACAACACTCAAACAACTTTAGTACCAGTTTTTATGCCCAATGTGACTTAATATAGCACTTCACATCAAACATAACTATTAAATTTAGTACTACTACCATTTATAACATGCAAAATCCCATCTTACCCTTACAACACTTGTTTCATGCAGTTATTCCAATATCTCTTGCCTAATTAGATTTAGTATCAACATGTAATTACATCTCATGCATTAGACCTTTCACAATATCCTTTGCCCATTTATACCACTACCATATACATAAGTCCATATAACGCCCATAGGAAACCCAACTCGCAACCAACACAACCAAAATGCCAAGTGCATCAATACACTAAGCTATTGTCTAGCCGCAAAGATGGATTGCCAAGCTATGCATTAATATCTAGGCAAAACCTAGATTTTTCCAGCACCGGCGAGAACCCTAATTTCCCCAATTCATTTCATTAATCCAATTTCACATACCAACCACCATTCATGCTTCTAATTTCACATATAATCAATTGAAACTCAATGAACAAAATATCTCAACAGTTTCAAATCTACAAATCATGCTTCAAACCACCCCAAATCCTACATAAACCCTAATAATAATGTATTCATCATTGCACCAAGATACATCCATCCATAACATTTCCAACAATTTAGATCAGAATTCATTCAACCAAAATAAGGGCAATTTATCCAGAAAATCAACATCACCGCAGAACACCCAAACTAACCACACAGTTCATGTCGCCTGGCGGGCCACACAGTTTACATAAAATAATATTATTGGTATATAGTGAAAATTGTCTCATTAGTATACTTTAATTATGTTTTTATTTTATTCTTAATTAGAAAAATATAGGAGTTTTCACGTGTGTTTTAATCTGATATATTTTTTAAATATTTTAACTTAAAGTTTATAAAAATATTTTCTTAAAAATATCAAGATTAAATATGTTTTTGGTCTATTAGTTATGAGTGAAAATCACAATTAGTTCCTCTTCAAAACTTGGACCAATTTAGTTTCCAATTTTTAAAATGCGTAGATTTAATTCTTTTAATAAAATTTTTTCAGCTAACATGAAATGCATTTGAAATGTCAAATAAACTTAACAAAATTTTGTTAAAATGACTAAATTTGCGCATTTCTAAAATTGGAAGACTAAATTAAGTCAAACTTTCAAAGAGGAACTAATTTCAATTTTCACTAAAAGTTAAGGGACAAAAAATATATTTAACCCAAAATATTAATTTGTTTCACATATCTTTTTGATATACGAAATACCGAAAAATAATAGTTAAATACAAAATTTGTATGAAAATTAACTATAGAATAATAGAAAATAGTTATACTTAAATGGTAACTTTCGTAGTATTTTAATTACATATTATTATATATTTTGATTTCTCTTTCATCTTGGACGATCAAGCTTGACTTTAGAGACATATTGTGATTTTTTCACAATAATAAGTGGATGCATTCCTTTTCTTTTTGAATTATATTGCTTTACATCATTATTCATTGTCACAAAAAAAAAGATATATAGCATGGGACATTTTATGGAGGTTAAAAAGACCTCCACAAATAAAGATCATATGGGCTGATTATGATAGATTTTATAAAAACTGATAATATAGGATTTTTTTATTTATTTTTATGAGGTTTATGACCTCTGCAGATTGTAACACATTCTTCTCTGAGTGAATTCACGTGTTTTCCAAATCAGAAAAGTTAATAGTTAATGAATTTTTCCCTTTCAATCAGTGAAAACCTAAGTTCAGAGTGCCAATCGATTCCGCTCCGCGATTAAGCCATGTCGTAGCCTTCATTGCAGCAATCTTCATCGCGTCAGCTCCGTCACGCCGTCTTTGTCGTGCTAGCTCCGTCGCGCCGTCTTCGTCGCGCCAGCTCCATCGTGCCGTCTTCGTCATGCCATCTCCGTCGCGCCATCTCTGTCGCGCCATCTCCGTCGGCGTTGTCTTTGTCGCTTCATCTCAATGGCGTTGTCTTCGTTTCCCCGTCTCCGTCGCGCCATCTCTGTCGTAGCCTCTGTGGTAGCCCTCTTCGTAGCGAATTAATGACTATGTGATTCAGTTTCGTTACGCCCTCTCTATCACTCTGGCCCTCCATCACATGTGGTTGTGATCCAGTGGCTTCTGTAGAGTCAAGGTGCACCTGGAATTTTTTGTTACCTAGAGGTTCCTTATCAATATATTTTTTATGTTCCTGGTTAAGATTTTATGTTCCAGTGGCTTATGTTTTGTTTTTTCTTTAATAGGCGATTTAGACATTGTTGTCGAAGGATGCTGCCTCTATGTCCTATCCCGGTAGTTATTCATTTCTCTAGTAGATAAACATTAAGGTTAATTAGAAGTAGATAAACATAAAGGTTAATTTTGCTCTGTTGGCTATTTTATGTGAACAAAATATGAAGATAAAGTGAATTGAACTTCTTCAGTATGTTTAACTCAACTTCTACATTTTAGTTGCATTTGTATTTGTTGGTGGAGCCTTATATATTAAGCATTCTAACTCATTTCTTTTGATTTATGCATTACAAAATCTCATTGGAATTTTCATATTCTGAACTATGTCATGGCAGGGGTTGATTAAAAGCTGTCTTATAGTGTTTTTCACAATTATATTCAATGAAAGGGAGTTTAAACGTTAAAGATGAGAAAAAGACACAATTAGTTAGTTTATATGTTGATCGCCTAGTGAGCTCTGTACTAAAGAGGAAAATAAACTGAAAATATCTGAGAAGTTGTGATTGGCACAACATTGAAAACTTATAAGATAATTTATGGTCGTTCCTTTTAGCCTTTGCATTGGCATCATACCAGTGATTTGAATCTTGGAATATAACACTATGTGCTTTACCATATGAAAACTTTCTGATCTCTTATAATTTTAGGCAAACAGTGCAAGAAGACAAGGCTCTGATTTATGAGGACTAGAAAGAGAATATTCTCCCCCTATTGGATTTAGCACCTTTAAACCTAAACCCGAAATTCTTTGACATAGAACAATACTTTGCAGCGAAAAGTCTTATATCTTCACGATCCTTTGAGATTGATGATTACCATGGTTTTGGCATGGTTCCTTTCGCAGATCTATAAGTAGAGCCTATGGCCATTAACATGGTTTTCTTTTGTAGTCTTAGTGTACACCTTTATTTTCCATTTCTTACATTTTAATTTCTCTGTAACTCAAATTTGTGATTGGTTGACAAGAGCGATAATTTCTAGATCTAGCTTTAAGGCTTTTCAAATTCAACAAATGCTGATAAATTTGATCTGTCAAGAAAATTTTGCCTTCTTGTATTTGTATACTATTTCGAGAATTGCAATAGTGCATCAGAATCTGGTGATGCTTTACTTTTTAATTTAAGTAAATGGTTGTAGCAAATTTTCCAAAGAGATTGACTGTGTGTGTAATATGCACAAATTGTCTTTTGAGCTAGAAAAAACAAATACAACATATGATATGAAGCAAGAAAATAGCTAACAAACAGGACTATAATACAATACATGCTTTTAGCATAGTAAAAATTTAATTCGAAATATGGAATTGTTGTATTTGTAAACGAATCATTGTATGCACACAAAACTTTTGTTATTGTTGTTGTTCCCATCCAATTATTATGATATTCCCATTGGCTCTGCTTTAAAATTTTAAAAATAAAAGTAAAACAATATAAAAATGTAACTCTAAAATGTTCAAAAACTACATGACACAATTGTTATTTTGAAGAGTCCGCGCTTTCCTGTTTATGTATAAGATCTAGATTTGAAGATTTTCCCATTCTAATAATGTGTATACTGTCTTCTACACTAGATTCAATCATAAAACAGGTGCAGAAGATATGCATTTCACTGCTATGTCCTCTAATTATGAATCAGGTAGTGATGTTGATGGTAGTAATAATGATAAGGGCATTGTTAAGGAAATAGAAGCATTGGTTCAAAATTCCTCTACGGATATGATTGCATCAATTGATGCTAATGTTGGGAACAACATTGATAGTGATTTGGAGAGTTCTTCAGTTAGCGAGGATGATACTTCTATGTTGGAGATGATTATGATAAAAGATGTCAGTAGTGGAACTGAGGTGAGAATTTTCCTTTCAGTTATATGATTTTTCTTCTTTGAGTTAGTGATTTATCATTTTTTTTGTCATAGAAACGACCTCATAGTAATACATGCTTATCTATAGTACGTAGTTTTGCAAATATGCTTTACACTTCGAATTGAAACGTTCAATGTGTTATGCTACTCTTGACGCAACCTCTTATTATTCCCTTGAAGTTACAATAATACATAAGAGTTCCTCTTGCCTAATAACAGGTATTTTATACTTATGGGCTATTGGGTAATGCTGCTTTGCTTCATAGATATGGATTTACCGAGCAAGGCAATTCCTATGATATTGTAAACATAGACATCGAGTTGGTACTTCAATGGTGTTCTTCAGCTTTTTCTGACCGCCACAGTAGAGCAAGAGTTTCCTTTTGGATCGGTATCAGTTGTTGGGAATTGTCCTGAATCAAATGGTGGAACTACCCATTTGAATGATAATATCTTCCCTAACGAAGCATTTAATATGAGCAAGAAATCCTTGCTGCCTAAAAGGGTTTGTGATGCCTTGTTGTCACTTGCTGACATGAGGAAGAGTCTCTATGGTTTGAATTCACTGGAAGATGATATTGAAGCATTGGAAAGGTGTAGTTTAGTTAGAGAGAGGAAGCTGTATCATTCTTTGGTGTTGCGCATCAATGGAAGGAAGATTCTTCAAAAGCTCATTCCTTTTCATCTTGGTAAGTTTGTTATGTTTTTATGCTAGTTAGTTTGAAACTTGTGTACTTAGCGATACAAAAGAAAAGGTTTTTCAATGTAGAACCTTGGATCATGTATACTGGAATTTTAGAATATTTTCAATTTAATAAGCTTTCACAACTTCTTGTTTAAAAATAATATAAGTAATTAATATTTTTTATATGCAGGGTCAGAGATTGATCCAAACCTTATATTAGTTGTTTTTCTTTCTACTCTCCTTTTTGAAAGCTCATTCTTAATGTTCACCAAATTAAAGTTTCTTTTCTTGGATTCTTCTATGAGTTCAATTTACTAGTGATTTATAAGTTATGTTTCTCTCTGTTATGATGATTTTGTATCTTATATATGTAAGAAACCTGAATAACCCATAATTTAGATTTAGAGGAGTAAAAGTTTAATATGTTCATTTATATTTGGATTATAGGTTGGAATATTAGCGTTAATAAACATTCCCATATATCTTTTTTTGAGAATCTTTAGAAGAATGACTTGCACCACTAGCCGTTGCAACACTTAACCCTGATATTGATTTTGTATTAATTTTGGAAAACCTTGGTAACTTTTAGTAATATAGATTAAATTTATTCTCTTTGTTATTCCAGAAATTTAAGCACCATAAGTTTAGATTTAACGGGCATAATGTAATTCTTCATTTGGAATTAAAACTACATGTATAATAGGAATTTTAAAAATTAAAAGTACTAGTTTTTATATACCTTTTCATAATTTTTATCGAGTTACAATTTTTATTTTCTTTTAAACTATTTTAAATTTGTATTATAAAAATTCATTAAAATTATTGCATAATGTTTTAGTGTTTAAAGTTTTAATCTAGTATACCATAAAACTCGTGCTTCTTTGCTCTCATTTCTTTGGTGCGATTTCAGATAGAAAGTCGTCCAGTGAAACATTACCCATGGCTAGTAAGGTCTCGTTATGATTCAAAGCATGAGAATGTCAAGTGACTAGGATTTTTTTATTTTATTTTGAATTTGCAATATTATTAGTAATTTGTGAGTAGTAATTTTCAGGTTCTGCATAATGATAGGAATGATTATTACATAAGAGAATCCACTATACTCAATCTTAATCAGGTTTTTTATTTTATTTTTCTTTTCTGAGATTAAATTAAATTTAATTGTTCTCATTAGTGCAGATTTTGCTTTTTACCTCACCTTATATGCCTTGGTTGGTCAGGAACCGAAGCATATAATGGCGCGGTGGCATTTTTGCAATTCCAGACAACTTTTATGCCTCGGTTCAGCGAAAACCCGAAGCAAAAGAGGGTTATATGCTTCGGTTCAAAAAAACCGGTGCCAAAAGAGGTTAATTGTGGAATGGTGATTTCTCTGTTTCTCTCTTCAGCTTCGGAAGCGATTTAGGAGAGCTAACAAGCCTCCTCCACATTTATCGATGTGAGTTAATCATCGATACCAAATAATCATGATTTTTGTGCAGGTCAATGATCCAGTAATAAACTATTTTAGTATATGCATGTTGATTTCATGATTTGAGATTGACGTCCTTCTTGCAGCTAATATTTATCTTTTATAATTTTAGCAAACCAGTGATGCAAATGAGCCTAAGTCTTATATGGGTATAAGAGGATCATCTGGTGGTAGCAACATTTAGGGTGTTGATGATGTTTTTTAGGATGAAACTATTTTAGTGTATTATGAACTTTGAGTAAGTATGGATTAAGTTGTAATTGTTTCAATTTAAATTGCTTTTATGTTAATATGTTGATTTTGAGAATCAAAAGTTCTAATGATATATATTTGAGCACTTTGGTTGAAGTATTTGATTGAAGTTTACAAAAAAATATTGTTGATATAAAAATATAAGTACCTCAAATGGTGACATACATTGTCAAGTATAGTAGGAAATTCTAATTACAAACAAAATATTGTTTTTTATGAGATATGAATAACGCAAGAAAAATACAGTAATAAATCCACAAATTAAATAATACAAACGAAACAGGTTTTATAATCCTCGAATTGAGGAGGGTATTAACTCCCACAAAAAAAAAATGAAAAACAGGAACTTTGGAATCAAATAGGTTTATGGAAATAAAAGAGGTTTTAAACCTCCACAAAATAATAGTCATGAATAGTAGAGGTTATAACCCTCCATTAAAAAACTTCCACAATATAAACCTGGTACCAGGGGTTGTAGAAAACTTCCACAAATAACTTATGGGGAACCTATTTGTGGAGGTTTGAAAAACCTCTGCAAAATATTTTGTGGAGGGTAAAAACTCCCGCTAAACAAAATTAAAACCTCTGCAATTTAGCTTTTTTTTTTTGTACTATGTGTAGGTGAATGTCTAATTGTAATTTTGTGAAGGCATTGCTTCTAAGCAGAATTCTTGATTAGTAAATCAAGTTCTTAGAAGAAAGCTGGATATGTAGATTCATCTTGAATCGAACTAGTATAAAACTTGTTGCATTCTCTCTTTCTTTTTATTCTTTTTTATTATTCTTAATTGTTTGAATTAATCTATTAACATAAGTTGGTAAATTGATTGGAGCATATGATAAAGATGGAAAAACACTTCAAGAACTTTTCAAAATACTAAAAATCTTGAAATACCAATTCAATCTCTCTTGGTTGACATATATTAGACTTATCTAAGTTAACCATTTCGATTAAAAAAATTCATTACATTTTTTTTATTTTAAAAAATTATAAAAAAGCGCAATGAAAAGGAAATTTACCTTTTTATTTTCATTAAAATTTATAAAAATTAAAAAAGAAAATTTATTTTCAAACCAAACCTATTGAAATGAAAATGGGATTGTTTTTGACGGCTTCAATCATAATCTTAAAGTGATTTTGAGGATAAAAGATTGTAATTAGATTTTAACACAAATTTATGACAATACCAATATATATTTAAAATACGGGTTAAGTATGTTTTTAGTCCCTGAACTTTGCTCCAAAATTGGAATTCGTCCCTGGTCGAAACTTTGATAAATTTCGGTCCCTAAACTTTAAAAATGAATGAATATAGTCCTTTTAACCCAATTTT
>Ga0214542_1008735_pt1 | contig 16402 bp, 5 predicted proteins | sample CNSS1metaG_FD_160096 | JGI IMG/M metagenome (GOLD analysis project Ga0214542, IMG submission 160096) | Root nodule microbial communities from cowpea collected in UCLA plant growth center, Los Angeles, California, USA - CNSS1 | ecosystem: Host-associated > Plants > Roots > Nodule | place: USA... | reverse complement strand
TATATATATATATATTCATAAAGTTTTATTAACATTCACATTCAATCTATATTTTATAAATTGATTTTGAAAAATTTTGTTAAGATTAAATCCAAATTTTATAATTAATATTAGTCCTATCTCAAGAATTATTTTTTGTCTATTTACCAGTTATTTATCATCGACTTAAATCATTACCAAGTGTAGATGAATAATAATTCACGTACATTTTAATTTTGGCTATATTTATTATTATTATTTTCTTATTACATCATATAATTAACCTAATTTGTAATGTGTGTTAATGTAATTTTTTTGTCTACATTAAGTGTTAATCTTTTTTGGTGTACATCATATAATCTTGCTTTTTGATGTAATTCTGAGGTAGCTCTAACTTGGACTCCAATGTCATCCAGGTATTGGTAAGTAGATCTTCAAGTCCTATCCTAATGTTACATTTTCCACATGTATACTCATTGTTTCTAATTTTTTCTGAATGGTGAGATTCTATTTTTGTGTTCTGTCTCTGCAAACATTACTCTACAACAGAGATTGTGCATATCCAAGACCATTTGCATTAGTTGTATTTCAACTTATTATGACTGTTGGGCAACTTTTCATTGGTATTGGATGGCCAGGGTCAATGTATGTTTGGCACTTTACTGTGTGGACTTGGTTACGGGGCTCATTGGGCAATTGTTCCAGCCACTGCTTCAGAGTTGTTTGGTCTAAAAAACTTTGGTGCACTGTACAATTTCATTTCTCTCGCAAACCCTGCAGGAACACCAGTCTTCTCTAGTCTCATTGCCAGCACCAAAGTATGGGATCACTGCTGTTGCATTTGCCAAATGTTGCTCGAGTCTCTGAAGTGTGATGGTAGCGTATGCTTTTTCCAAACTTCCATTATCATGGCAACATTGTGCAAATTGCAGCAAGGCTATGCACGGTTCTAGTGTTAAGAACAAGGATTGTTTATCCCAACCTTAGGTGGTTGGTTCGTCCTGAGATATGTACAATGTTTAGTTTTCTTTTTTAAATGTATGAATAAATTTTAAAGTTGTAGGAATCTTTATATATACAATTTGATATAGTAAGTCTTTTTTAAATAATGTTTATTGGATAAAGTAAGTCAATGAAATATTTTATTTGAGAATTATACATTGTTATATTCAGGTAATCATATTATGAATGAAGGAAAACTGAAACAAAAAATATTCACTTTTTATGTAAGGTCTGGGAATATCTATCATAATAAATTGAATTTAATGTGAGAGGTATTCAAAGACCGATTATAGTTGTCAAATATTTTCTACGGAGATAACACTCAAAAATAAAGAATGAACAAAAAATTAAATAAATTATAAAAAAATATACACTAGTGTAAAATTGGCTTTTTATACCGGTTAAAAAAGACTTTTTATACCGGTTCTATTATCGGCATAGATGTAGGCGGTATAGAAGATTTGATCTTTCTACATGGGTTCCATGACAGGTATAAAAAAAATATTTTTTATACCATTTTCTAAAACCGGTATAGAAAGTCCGCTTGGAAATGGAAGGTTGTGTAAGAAAAAAATGACTTACTATACCGATTATAGTTCCAACCGGTATAAAAAATTACACATTTTACACCAAGTATGACCTCAACCGGTATAAAAAGTGATTATTATTTTTTTATGAAAAATTCGTTTATGCTTCCTACCACATACCAAACCTGTATATAATTACCCAAAACATCCAGAAAACAAATCTCATTCGATCTAATATTTACATGAAATAGAATCTAATGTTTATATGAAATATAATACTACTCCAAAACGAATTACTATATAAGTCATAAAACACCTAACATCATTTGACTACATCACTACATCATTATACAAAATAGGGCATTTCAATTATCAGTTCTAAAGATTTTATTACACTGACCCTGACAAGAAACAAATTAAAAAGAAAAGGGTTTATGGTGTGCGGTGAAAGGAAAGTAAAGGGAATCTTTCTAAGTTTATTGATAACACAAATTGCAACACCACACATGCTAAATTTCATTATATTCAAGCCACAATCATGAACTCACATTCCTAAGCCATGATCAAATTAATATCAGTTAGGAAGAGTTTATTTAAAGTCTATTTGAGCTCATCTTCACTTCATATAGTACAACCTATGATCAAAAAACAATAATCAAGGAAAAAAAGAAAAATGATTGATCACAACTATTAAATTTCTATTAGAGATAGTACATATTTGCAATTAAGAGTGTTCTTTAAAACTATATTCCCTTCATGCTTAAATATAGCAACAGACATCATGCCACCTAACCCATTGCACGCATAATTTGGCCACAAAGTTTACGATTATTGTGTAATCCTTGCATGTCTCTACTTTCATTTTATGCTGCAAGAGTCACACTCTGCTACTCTCAAAACTTCAGTGTGTAGTCCTTATAATTTACAAGGAGCACTTTCATATCCCGATCTGATGATAAATTTTATGAATAAATATAACTACATATTAAAGCTAAAAGTCTAAAAGTTAAAAATATACACTTACATTACCGATTAGATTAACATCCCGATCTGATGGTGGTCCATACAATTCAAACCAGATATATGAATCAGTTGGATTGAAGCTGCAAGAGGGAATGCAGAGCTAATTGAAAATGGGTTTTGATAAACACACAAAATTTGGTGAAATGCAAGTATGTTTGTTTACTTTCTGAAGGTGAAATGCAAGTATCTGTAAGCAGCAGACCTAAAATCACAAGATTGATCAGAAACCTTGAATATTCAAAAATAAGCCAGTTAAGAAAACAATCAAATTTTACAGTATGAATATTTTCAAGAATAGATTAATTATACGATGAAATGTCTCTGTAGTTGTTTTCAGTGGCAGAACCTACAAACAATATATAGCAATTAGCTATACAAAATACTATCACTACACTTTGCATACATCGAAGCACCCTAAATAAAGTAAACAAACTTGCTAAAGTGGGGAACATGTATCAATCTCAATTCCCACAATAAATACACCAAATAAAAACAGAAACACACACATCATCATCCCCATGTGACCTCTCTCTGCTGCATGCATATACATCTTTACACTTTAATTCAAACATAAGATTCAGCCAGATATCAGGCCTTGCCAAAACCAAAATGCTGCATTAATTAACCATAATTTCTATTCCAAGTAAACACCCATTTTATTCACATACTTGCAAACTGACTCAGTAACACCACTTCCTTTATCAACAATAAGTTGTTTGCCTCAGCAAGGTTTTAGGAGAAGAAAAAAAGCTTAAACCGAGAAAAACACTTTTATCGAAATGACTTTAGTTGTTACAGCCTCACAAAGTTTGTTTCACATGCCACCGCTCAAGGAAAGAAAAATCAGGACTGAATTCAAATAATAACAAAAGGTACGTTGTTTATTTAATTTTCTTACATGTGTTTTGAGATGCGTGCACATTAAATAGAAGTTTACAATAAATAGAAGTTAGTAAAAATAAGAAATCTATATCCAAAACTCCAAATCATTACTACCTTGTAAACTGGGCCGAATCCACCTTCCCCGTATCTTCAAAACCTGAATATATCTTGAACCTTTGACTATTTCTCTTGAACAAATAACATAGTTATTTTCAACCTTAAACTTCTTCAAAATCTGAGCTGATGTTTCACAACACAAATCCACATTAATCCATTTGGGCCTCCATCCATCGGAAAGCCTTTCAAGAAGGTTGATAACCCTATTCTCTTAGTCACTTCAGATTTTAGCCGTTTGAATGACCTCATGAATCACTAAAATAAACTTGCAGATACGTACATTGGCAGCAATTCCAACTTGGACTAAATAACAGGGATTTATTTCAACAATCTTTTAATGAGTTATCAAATATCAAACATTGATTACTTCAGGAAATGCTTTTGTGCAGTAAGATATAATTATGAAAATAAACATTGGATAAGTTGCTAACAACTCATTACCAGTGCAATCCAAGAAGAAAAATGTGAGAACTGTAGAAGTATTAGTGAACAATCAGAAGATAATAAAAGAACGAGTATAAAAAATAAGTCCAGGATAATATACCTTCCATAATTTGCTCCTGAACAGGACACTATTTGTATCAAGCAAATCATCAAACTGATATGCCTTTTTCTTGGAATCCAATATAGCTTTCGCCATTTCCACGTCTTGGTCAGCGTTAAAGAAGCACTTACGGTTCTTGGCATCAAGCACCGTAGCCTTCCAAACATTTTCATTGTTTGTAATCGCCCGTTCATTTCCCAAAATCCACAAGCAGTGCCTGCAAGATATCAAACCAAATGCAGTTTTTCAGTTAATAAGATACCCTATAAGAAACAAGTAATTTAGACCGCAATAAATAGAAAAGTTAATAGTAGAAGATGTACCTAGCCCTTGTAAGAGCAACATTAGTCCTTTGCGGAGAGGAAATGAACTCAAGAGATGATCTACTGCTTGTTCTTATAGTTGATAACATGATATTATCCTTCTCCCCTCCTTGAAAACCATCAACAGAACTCACAACGACATTAAATCTATCATCACTTTCATAAATCTTTCCAAGTTTCTCTTGAATTGCAGCAACTTGGCCAGCATAGGGAGTCACAATACCGATGTTGAATTCATGTTTTGATGTCAGCCATGTTGCTTCAAAGAAAAGGTAGCCCTTTATTCAAATTCAGATAGCATGGATTGTAAAAGCACTGTCTTTCTGTTTTCTGTTTCTGTTTACATGAATCAGTGAATATACAAGTGAAAATAATAAAGTTAATCTTTTCACACTAAGGTGAATCAAATTATTAATTTTAGTTAATACTACCAGGACAAGTATAATTTCGTAGTTAGAAACCGGTAATCAAATATAACGATGGAATAAACCATCTAAATCCTTAATTCAGAACTTCTGTCAAATAAAGAAATGCAAACTAAAATATAGAAGATGTTTTTTCTAAAAGGACGGGTTATTGCATTGCCATCTAAGGTCTAGCACCAAAGACAAAAAGAATAATAAAAAGGCAATAAAAAGATCTTAGAAATTATTGTCGAAGGTATTAATAGAAGACAAACCCTTGTGCATATTGTTCAGTATTGTCATGACAACTGCGACCTCTATTAAATTTTTGTAGCTCCTTCCTTCATCATCAAATTTTTCTTTACCTCCAACTACATTTATAAAGGAATAAGGACCAAGGACCAAACATTGGTCCTGGGAGGTATGTCTTCCATAGTCATGTTTTCCACATTTGGTGCATCCTGAATTTTGTTGCAATAGAAATGAGAAATTGGGAAAGAACTTATTTCCGGGTGCATCCTGTGCTGCACGTTTAGGAGAGACTTTTAGTAACCTAACGAACTCAATCTTTCAAATAAGCTCCTCCCAAAACCAGCTTCCTTAGAAACCTTGTACACAAAAATTAAGTACAAATGAAATTAGAAATAAATGATAGAAAAAAGTAATTCTCTGATAGAAACAAATAATATATGAACTGTCATCACTTAAAGCGTTGGCCAGAGAGCTACAATTGCTACATTCCTCATCCTTCCTCATCCTGTTTTCCAACATACATTCATCAGTTGTAGTACTAATTTCAAAATCAACAATCTTCAAGTAACACATAAGATAATTTCTTTAATTACATTATTAGAATTGGAGAATAAATTAATCTGGTTGTTGTGGTTAGTCTAGTCTAAAAAGCATTAAAAGATAATAGCAAAAAATAATAGTTTGTTCTGTTCTGTAACAACAAAATAGCAAACAATATGCATTTACCAAATCATGGATGAATATATGTTAGCACCAGCCTACCATTTAACACTGAATAATATTTTAAGATGTTGAATTAAGAAAATAATACCAATACCTAAAATTCAGATCTAAACATTTTTCAACGATTAAGATTATACTTCCTTTCATGATGAATTAAAATGCTATTCTTAATAAATGAATTCTAACATAAACATATTTTTAAGAATAAAAACATATTCAAACCAAAAAATTAAAATTCTTGCCTCCTTGGTACATAAGATCTGCTTGAGTATCTTTAAATTAAGAATAATCTTTATGCTTAGATTAGATTCCAGACCCTGAATTTTCCTACTTCTGTAATCATTGTCAGGCACATGATAGTGGCAGAGACAAGAGGATAACATGCATGACTACCCCTCAAATAGAATCAGACATGCTAGAACTTGTGCAATTGGTGCTCCGAAATTCTTCAGATTCATTCCTCACAATGGCCAGGGGCTTCTACTACAGAGCATATTGTGATCTAGAGACCATAAACTCTCACATTCAGAAAGTGCTCTTTGAAAAAGTTATGTAAATCAGTAAAACAGAGAAAAATCCACTATTACACATTAGATTGAGGAGAATTTTAAGAAAAATACAACTATGAATTCACTTTTCTCTTCCTGCAATATTCTTGTATTTCCCTCTCTTAGCAATGTAGCAATGTGGTCATAAGTTATGATTAACTTCTTTCCTATCGTCTAAAAGAATTTTAGCTTCCATAAGTGCGCTGCCAAAAATTGGAACTCCATGATGTATCAGAGTTAACAAAAGGAAATAAAAAGCAAAGTAGATAGAAATTGTCGCGCACCTATGTCATCAACTGCGTCTTCACCTCCATGCGTCATAAGCAACGCCAAAATCGCTCCCGCGAGGAAACGAAAGCACCTTGAAGACGCATAAACAATGCACACGATTCCGAAAATCTCAGCTAAACTATAAATCTGAACCAAAGACGAAAACGAAAGAACCTCTTAAGATGCATAAACCAAAGGATGAAGTATCAATCAGGTATTCAAATTGAATTTTGAAAATAAGATGAACTCACTTAATCTACCATTTGAACATTTGAACGGAGAACGACGAAGGATAAATGCAACGAGAACTCAGCGGCGACGTACGAACACGATGAGACCCCGATATGGTGAGTAAATAGAGAAGGAAAAAAAAAAGGGCACAGAGTCTGGAGAAGCGAATGGAGTGCGAAGCGCGCGAAGAGTTTGAGAAAAGATTCAATATTCTATACCTATTATACCGTGGAACAGGAATAGAAATTATTCTCCAATAATACAAAAATACTACTAAATCACTTTCTATATCTATTTTAGGCTCAATAGCTATAAAAGAATTCATATTATTTACAAAATTATTATGATTGTCTCCTCCTTCTATACTTGATGGATTTTAACAGGTATAATATGTAGGTATAAAAAGGTAATTTTGTACTAGTGATAATTGAATAAATACACAACATTTATTTGAGAAAACGCTATTTATTGATGAAAAATAAATAGAAAGCGCTTGTGTCTCCAAATGTTGTCTATATATTATTGTATTTCGAAGAATACATAGATAACATTTCATGTAAAAAGTGCCGTCTTTTTGAAAATACATAGATAACATTTGTTTAGTCAAGCGCTATTTATAAGGTGTCATTAGATAGCGCTTTTTTACAAACGCTATCTATTAATAGATACCGCTCCAATAGATAGCGCTTAAAAAACGCTATCTATTAGCAAAAAAAATGTTGTCTATTGACAATTTTGGCGTAGTGTAAGAATACAATATGGAGGTATCATTTCTCTAATAACTACTCACACTCAAGTAGAGACAGTAGGTTATATTGTGAAGAGAAGAAGGAGGTTTTAGTCATTGGACTTGTTTGGTCCTATGTGTGAAGGAGATTTACCTTGTGTGTCGTTGAGTGATAACCTTTTAAGGCCAAACTCTACAGAGTTTAGGAACCATTATAGGTGCACAGAACCAATGAGTCTGATGTCAAGTGCATGTATCCAAATAATTGAGTTTTGTGGTAACTGTTTGTGTGATTATAGACATATATATGTTTTATACCATGTTTGTAGGTATTTGACATGATTTATATGTATGAATATTTCTTTTATAGACTAGCTTACCCTTTTTTGTCCACTTGGTGTTTTCTTGTGTGGCTTGTATTTTTCTTTTGTGATGATCACATATTCGGTAGGAGCAAATGAAGTTGTAAGTTTAAAGACACCTTTGAAGGATGGGGATTTATTAATTAAAATAGTGAAAGGTTTCAAAGATTTTAGTAATTGTAAGTTTTGTACATGGCTTATTTTATATTCATGTCTTTTCCTAGATTAATATATATTATATACCAGATTACCTATTTTGAATATTATGTAGTCAATACTGAAATTAACGATTAGGCATATAATACAAATTATAAAGTTAGATATTTTGGATTAGATATTCTAACCTATATGATCAACCTCAGCTCACACGACAAATAATACGATATATTTTAATAAAAATAAGTTTTAAGAATATAAAAATTATTTTACTGAAAATTCATATAAAACTTTTTTCATAACTTTTTAATTTTCTGATTAATTGTACTAACTTCTTTTTCGACTGAACCGTTCTGTCTTTCACTATTTTCAGATTGAGAGGACGATGGTTCATGCTTTGAGTTTGCTTGGACTGCTCGATGGCACGTGTTTCATGCTAAATGCTTAATTGGATCAGAAAAATTCAGAAGAAAGATAGGTAAGAATTGTGATCCTTATAATATATATTCGTGATTTATGGAAAGTCCTATAATCTCAGCCCCGGAGTGTTTCTGAAAATTTTAAGACTTTCATAATTTAACGAATTTTATATTATATTTTTTTCAACTCTTTTAACCGAAAATTATTGATTAAAAATCATTATCAAGTAATTTCAATATATTACGGTCAATTCACATAATTATTATTTCTATCATTCGTTATGGTATGGAAATTGTTTTTATTCATCTTAGTAGAGTATTAAAACATGAAAAAATTTATTGTAGAAGTTGTAAAACTGTAGGTCTCCCATATACTCATTATTTTATAAAATTCAAAAGAAGCTGTACTACTATTTATGATTAGAAAAAAAATTGTCTTCAGATTTTAAATGTAGTAATTCATCTTGACATGAAAATCAATCTCAAGATTCTTGAATAAGTGATTTGGATGAAATGATCCCAATAAATAATAATTGAAGAAAAAGTTATAAATAAAATATTTGGGGGAACACTTAACGCAAGAGGTTGAAAAAAAGAAAAAAAAAACATGTAATATGAAGCAATCGAAAGAAAAAAATAGCAATAGGTGGAAATTGGTTTATTTTCAAAAGTATTCACTGCCATGTTGTAACTCTATAAATAAGATTTGATAGATACATTATAATACAAAAATAAACATTTGTAACATAAATTATCTATGTAACATTTTGTAACAAAATGGAAATGATTAAGATTTTTTGTTATGCCTTTTTACATCTTATATCTGAATTATATAATAATATATAAAAAATATTGAATCGTATAATAAAACTCTCATGGCAGAAAAGGATTTCGGCTGCAGTTATTTTAGTCATTTGACTTTGATTTAAGATCTGAGATATATCTAGTCGAGATAAAAAATGGTTACCTTTCTGTCTCGGTTAAACTGATGTATATTTAGTCCTTACTACTTCGGTTTTGAAGGTAACCGAGGCAGAAAAGTGAAAATTGTTGATAAGTATTTGATATAATGAAATTGTTACCGTTCGTCAACTACTCATGATACAAGCAGGAACAACGATTGAACTATGAAAAAGGTAATTTTTTAAGATACAATTATATAAGAAAGTTCATAACATTGAGGTTCTTAACAATCTATTACTTGTTTGAGATGGTTAGGGGGAGGTTTGTGCAAGAAACAAAGTCACACAGTAATGTTGTTCTTAATGGAAACAACAAGTACCTGCTAATGATGCCTAAATTCAAAAAAAGATTCATTGTTGTACCTTAAAACTCATTGTTATAGGCCTAGAGTAAAATTGAGAACCTTAGAGCGTGAAATTTGAACAATAATGGAGGAAGATGCAATAGAACCCACAACTTTGGAGAGTTACAAAGTCCCACGACAATGCAATAGTACCTGAAAACATAGTTATAAAAAATGAAACCATCTAAACAAACATTGATAAAACTTTAAAGTTAAGTCTGATGAAATTCATACCTACTCAATCCTATGATCCAAACTAATACCTACTCAATCCTATGATCCAAACTAAGTTATAAAATTTGGAAAAGCAAGTCAAGTTCATAATTTTGCATAATTTGCAAAATCAAGCAAAGTCAAAGAATGAAAATATCTATAAAAATTTAAAAATCCAATTTCTACAAAAAATAATCTCCATCAGTCAAATCTTTACAAACTAAAGCAAAGCATATTCCAACCAATTACATACATAGGAGAATAAAACAACAACGCCAAAACTTAACAATGCCAACAACTCCTAAATCATCACAATCTCAAATTTAAAGTGGAAAATTCAAGAATAGGTACAAACAAATCATCACCTTAGTACACTACAACAAAAAATAGACAGAAAACACTAAAAAAATGAATTCAAATCGCAAAACGAAAACGCAAAAAATACCACAATTCGCGGACGAACGTGGTGGCGCAGCTACTGTTCTCATCATTGGAGGCACAACGCCGGTAGGAGATAGACATGGCGGTAGAGATGTTCTATGGTGATGGGTCGCAAGACAGAAATGGAGAAGAAGAAGTGCAAAATTCTTACAAAGAAGACGAAATTGCTTCTGATTTTGGGGTTTTCTAACTTAACCTTTTATCTCTATTTAATTGAAAATATAGGCATAAAAGCTCTTATGCCTCGATTCCAAAACAACCGATGGCATAACACCCTATTCTACCTTGATTCCAGGACAACTAAGGCCATAGAATGCAGAAACTTTTTTTAAAAAAATATTATTTTTCTGACTACACAAAAAACCAAGTAGATAATTAGTTTATGCCTCGGGTCCTCCATAACCGACGCATAAACTCTTTTTGTTCAAATTTAAAAATTAAAAATAGCAAGAATGGTGAAAATTTTGAGAGGCATTAAGCATCGAGTGTGTGGGAACCGAGGTAGAAGGGTAGTTTTTGCCTCAAGTGTAAGAGTAACTGAGGCATAAAAGGTTGCGTAAATTTCAAAATTGCCACCGCGTGTTTATAAGTCTTGTTTTCGCTATGATCGAGGCATAAAGTGTAACACTCCTTTCGAGATGTCACGTGTAAATTCTTTTTTTCAAACTTCAAAAAACACACTCATTGGTACCATCTATTAAATAGGAATTTCCACAATTATTTTATCTCAAAATAACACCTGCCAAAAGTTTGACTGAAACAAGTTATATTTTCTAAAAATAAACATCATTCAACAACCAACTGATTTAAATCATCAAAATGAAACTTAAGACAAGGTCTTTCAAGTCCAAAACTTAAAACACTAACTATTACATTTTATTCAAAATAACATTTTCAAATGAAAAAGACAAGCTCCCAAAAGCATCCCCACAAGCTCCTAACAGCTAGGCTTCTTTAGCTGTATCTACATCAACATCTACTCCCATATAACACAAGTTATGCGATCATCGTAGGAAGAAACCACAACCACAGACATGCAAGGGTGAGCTAACATATCACATACAACTCACCAAGCATTACCACAACATATCATAACTCATCCAAGCTATCAACTATCACATGTTCTCAAAGCGACCACACATAATCATCAATATATTACCACCAAGTAATATTAAACGAAATGGCATTATCTCATAATTAACCACCCAACGAATTCTCATACGCAATTTACCAAATATGCCATTTCCTATTACTCTCATAGTGAGCTCCGACGAAGTATATCACTTCCCATTACTCATATCAAGAGCCTTGGCGAAGTCCACAACTTTCTATTACTATTATTGAGCCATGACAACATGCGCAACTTCTCATTACTCTTATCGAGCCCTATAAAAGTGCACAACTTCCCATTACTCTTACCAAGAGCCCTAACGAAGTGCATCTCCAATATAATTTACGTAGGTATACCTTCAATACATTCATATTTAAGTATACATTATTCCATCATGATCACATATCAATCAACAATCACATGATTATCTGCATTCATGATCAATAAAAACACAAGCACATCAAGGCTTCATCATCACATGTATCACAAAAAATTGACATCATACAATCCTCATCATCATATTTAACATACATTATTCATCATGCCTAACATCCAATATACTACAAACAAAGCCTATCACAATTTATGACAACAAAATATCAAAACAATACAATCACGAAGAACCAGCAATCATGGGTAACAAATATCTCCAACAATAGACCCCCAAACTAATGTCACACTGTTAAAACTAAAGAACAACATGTTATGGGGCAACTGTCAAAATTTTAGCTCAATTCAATGGTTAACGAACTGGGAAACTCCATTGTAAGAAAACTGTGTAGACCAGAAAATAGTGGCGCCCAACGCCCAGAACTTGGTGCCCAACAGCCATAAACCTGAGACTTGGTGCTCAACGGTAGGAAAACAGCGCTTGACAACCCCAAAACCTGAAACTCAAGGCTTGGCAGAAGGAAATCAGTGCCCGATGGCCCCTGTTGCGCGAAAATACGAAAAACATCATTTTTCATGAACAATGCACTTGTTCCACACATACTAAGATCCAAAACATGCACACAATTTACCAACCATGTACTAGCATCTTTGCTTAACTCAAGAAATCAAAATACATCCTAAGCACAAATTATCTCAATCAATCATGACACAACCTCATGAATTCTTATTACCATTAAACCTTTTCTGCACCCAAAAGTCCAAGATAATTTGCACACACTGAAAGCATTTTCACTTCCTAACCTTTCACTCGAAATAACCAAAGTTAGCCCCAAAACCATTATCAACACAACTCATTAGCAATCTCTATAAAAAGATGAATTTCCCTATTGCATCATTACCCTAGTTTTCATTAACAAACATGATTAAAAAATATTTAAAATGCTCGTATGCTAAAGTTCATAGCCATCAAAATTACAAATATTAAATTTACATCAACATGCTCCAGATAATTTTCTTGCACCTCTTTTAACAACACAAATCAACACGCCAAAGTTATAATAATTCCAACTAACTTACCTCCCAATGGCCTCCTCTCCACCACCAAAAATCACAATTCCAAAAAAAAATAAAATTCAATTATATTATTACTATTGTCTTCACAACAATATCAAAAAATTGTAAGATGAAAAAAAAAATTAATTCCAAAGTACACTATGAATTCATCCACACCATCGAACAAACATTTATCTTCTAAAAAGAAACCACTAACCTATCATGATTCTCCAACATTTTTCTGAAAAGGCTTAACTGCACAATGAATTTCCCTATTGCATCATTCCCCTAGTTTTCATTAACAAACATGATTAAAAAATATTTAAAATGCTCGTATGCTAAAGTTCATAGCCATCAAAATTACAAATATTAAATTTACATCAACATGCTCCAGATAATTTTCTTGCACCTCTTTTAACAACACAAGTCAACATGCCAAAGTTATAATAATTCCAACTAACTTGCCTCCCAATGGCCTCCTTCTCCACCACCAAAAATCACAATTCCAAAAAAAAATAAAATTCAATTATATTATTACTATTGTCTTCACAATAATATCACAAAATTGTAAGATAAAAAAAAATTAATTCCAAAGTACACTATGAATTCATCCACACCATCGAACAAACATTTATCTTCTAAAAAGAAACCACTAACCTATCATGATTCTCCATCATTTTTCAGAAAAGGCTTAACTGCACAGTGAATTTCCGTATTGCATCATTCCCCTAGTTTTCATTAACAAACATGATTAAAAATTATTTAAAATGCTCGTATGCTAAAGTTCATAGCCATCAAAATTACAAATATTAAATTTACATTAACATGCTCCAGATAATTTTCTTGCACCTCTTTTAATAACACAAATCTACACGCCAAAGTTATAATAATTCTAACTAACTTACCTCCCAATGGCCTCCTTCTCCACCACCAAAAATCACAATTCCAAAAAAAATAAAATTCAATTATATTATTACTATTGTCTTCACAATAATATGACAAAATTGTAAGATGAAAAAAAAAATTAATTCCAAAGTACACTATGAATTCATCCACACCATCGAACAAACATTTATCTTCTAAAAAGAAACCACCAACCTATCATGATTCTCCAACATTTTTCTGAAAAGGCTTAACTGCACAATGAATTTCCCTATTGCATCATTCCCCTAGTTTTCATTAACAAACATGATTAAAAATTATTTAAAATGCTCGTATGCTAAAGTTCATAGCCATCAAAATTACAAATATTAAATTTACATCAACATGCTCCGGATAATTTTCTTGCACCTCTTTTAATAACACAAATCAACACGCCAAAGTTATAATAATTCCAACTAACTTACCTCCCAATGGCCTCCTTCTCCACCACCAAAAATCACAATTCCAAAAAAAATAAAATTCAATTATATTATTACTATTGTCTTCACAACAATATCACAAAATTGTAAGATGAAAAAAAAATTAATTCCAAAGTACACTATGAATTCATCCACACCATCGAACAAACATTTATCTTCTAAAAAGAAACCACTAACCTATCATGATTTTCCAACATTTTTTCTGAAAAGGCTTAACTGCAAAATTTTTCTGCTCCAACATTTTCTTCTCCTAACTTCTAGTTACTAATTTTTCTACCCAATTACTCACCTTAATTTCACTTTTAACCTTCCTAAGTGTACCATGAATTTACCAAAATAAATAAATACACACAAGTTTCGCATTCTTGGTTTTACTAGGATTTGAACACACAACCCCCAAGACTCAAACAACATTTCAAACCACATATACCATCATGTTTTTTCGGTCATTCAACACGCGCATCAACATTTCAATAACATCCACACATTCACTGCATTCAAGAACAAAACCAAATAAATTCTAAACATACCAAATAAAATATAAGTCACCCCAACATGTAAGTCACGCTCAAAATGCATATAAGCACCTCCACACAATTTATAAAAATATAATTTCTCCAAATGCACACATTAGAAATCAAACCCTTGACCACCAACTCATGACTAAGGCTTTAACCAATTGTGCCACTCTTCGCTTCTATTTATGACCTTACGTATTAATTCAATTAATATTTCTCACGTCCAATTATCACCTTAGAAATATAATTATTTTTTTCGAGTCTTACATAAAGCCTGAGTTAGAAAGCTAAATATGCACTAGTGTCTTTTGTAACATTCTCGTAAGATATTACTTAATAAAAGAAAATTTAAAATCCACCACGGCAGAAAATTAAAATAATCCGTAAACAATTTATTACAAGTTCAAAATCTAAAGCCAACTAGTAATTAATAATTACAAGTTCCAAAACATATGTCTTTCATAAGATTTCCCCGTAGCTAGCCCTCACTTCGGCTTTATGCCTCACCATCATCACCTAGAATAACATCTGCTTTTGTGTGATAAGTCACACGATCATCATCAAACACAAACATAAAGGGTAAACTCAATAGAATAAAACATGCATAAAACACAAATACCTCACCCAAAAGGAATACTCCACTTAGCAAGAATCACACACTTAGAGATCTTATAACTCAAGATAAATATATGTCATCCTTTCATAAACTATATAAGACTAGCACATCCAAATACATCGTGCTCATATTCGACCATGGCCATAGGGATATCATATGCTTCCACGAACCTGCCCGTTTGTGGTCCAACTCTATGAACCTCTCAGTTCGTAGTCCAACTCTTCCAACCTCCCCACTCATAGTCTAACTCTATAAACCTCTCCGTTTGTAGTCAGACACGTGTGAACACAACCTGTTATGAACCTCCCCGCTCATAACATCCTCGAGTGTGAGCACTTAACATACGAACCTCCTCGTTCGTATCCTCATACAAGAGAACATCCAATACGAACCTCCCTGTCCATATTATTCACGTGTTTCCAACTCCATTACAAACCTCCCCGCTCGTAATCCATGCCAAAATATCCCATACCAAGGACCATCATCACGAAACATGCAAAACACACAAAAAAACAACCTGCCTTGGAGCATTGCCTGGCACGACCTAAGCACCGCCAGACGATGTCACGCTAAAAACTACTTGGTCGTTCCATAATACCGACGAGCACCACTAGTCACAAGGCTTCCCTATTTTTTGCTATCGCCTAGCGGTTCACTTTGCACTACTAGACGCTACACCAGTAATGCGAAACTACTTGTTTTAGGCACTCTAAGGTAGTTCTCAACATTCAATCATTCAACTCTCATACATCTACAAGCCAAAATGCGCATTCATATCATTCAATATACTCTAAATTGCATCATCATACCTCATAAGCATCACTCAAGTATCCACACACATGCAATCACAACTTGGAACCAAGCCATCACTAGAATATATATATATATATATATACACACA
>Ga0214542_1008733_pt1 | contig 16404 bp, 6 predicted proteins | sample CNSS1metaG_FD_160096 | JGI IMG/M metagenome (GOLD analysis project Ga0214542, IMG submission 160096) | Root nodule microbial communities from cowpea collected in UCLA plant growth center, Los Angeles, California, USA - CNSS1 | ecosystem: Host-associated > Plants > Roots > Nodule | place: USA... | reverse complement strand
TTAGGGAATTCAAACTAAAGTAATGCAAAACAAAGATAAAGGTGATGGAATAAAAGACTCCCCTCTAGACATGCTTCTAGTGATCCTTCTTGAGGGAGCTTCTAAGGAGGTGGTCATGCCTTCATCAAGGGGTGAGTTCCTGGTGTTTTCGCTCAGGCGAGAACTGCTCGCTTGGGCGAAAATATCAGGTTCCCAATCTGTTTCAACATGCAACAACACAAGGTTTTGCACAATCCACTCATACATTCAATCACATCGTTCAAGCTCTCATACAACACTCAATCATGCAATTCAAAACCATTAGAAAGACTTCTATGCAAAAAATTAAAGAAAATTGACTAGCTTCCTTACCTTTTGAAATCACCAAAAAGCAATACTGTTTTTAGCAATGGAACCCCTCAAATGCATAACCTAAGAAACTGGAATGTATGAACTTAGAGTGAGAATAAGGCTTTGGTTAGGTTTTAAAGAAGGAGATGCTCCAACATTCGGATTTGCAGAGAAACGAAAAAGAATTAAAGTGGACTTACGTGAATGGGAAGGAAGAACGACTTGAGGGAGAAGTTTTGTTCCAATCTCAGTGAGTGTTGCCGGCTGCAACAAGAAGAGAGGGTGGATCAGAATGGAAAATTCAGTTTTCTGGTTGGAGAGGAATGGAAATTTAAAGGTTGAGGCAGAGTGTGAGTATTTAAGAGAGTGTGGTTTTTGTGTGTGGGCAGTGGAGAGAAGGATGAGAAATAAATGGGTTTCACAAGATTAACCTATTCTCATTCTATATTGGATTTTATCCACCTCTATTGACCTTTATGCATGCAACCAATTAGAGAAGGAAAACTTATTAATGAAAATAAAACCATGCATGCATATATCATGCACTTAAAAGTAAAAGAGAAAAACCACAAAAAAATTGAAAGCATTATAACTTTAATATACTTGATAAGAAAAAAAACTATTAAATAGACAAAAGAAAACAGAAATAGAGAAGAAAAAGAAAATGAAAATCTGAAACCCAATGTTAACTATTTTTATATTTTAGCCTAGTTGAGATTAGGTTCCAATAATAAATTGTATCTACCACTTAATAATGTAAGGAGTAAAATGATAGTGCATCAGAATACATTAAATATTTTTTTAAGAAAGCATATCAAAATAAACTTATTGTATATATCTGATACAAGTGTACAAAGACTATATAGAAAGATAACATAAATAATTTTTTTTATGTTAAAAACATGTCTGGACTCTTGTCATTAATATTTTGGTGACTCGGATAAATTTGCAATTATACAAATATTGTGTAAACAGATTAAATTATATATTTATATATTTGTACGGGTTTGTACAATGCTTTAATTAATTTGATATATATAGTTTTTTAAATCGAAAGATGTGTGACTAGGTGGAAAGTGAAACAAACAATATAAGATATCGAAAGAATGGGATGGTCACCCAAGGGGATAGATTAGTGTCAAATATATTAATGTTTTGACTTGTTAGTGTCAAGAAACAACATCTTACATTTTTTTTTTCTCACTTGAAAATTTTACTGGAAATATGATTTTTGAAATGTCAATTTGTTTATGATTTAATAATAAAAATTGTCCTTCTACTTAAAAAATTAATAGTAATAAATGTCAACACTTGTATTCAGCATTTGGAAATCCATCTGGTCAGTGTTTGAAAAATTAAAATTTTCAATAAATAACTAGCATCCTTCGTTTTTGTCAAATAAATTTATATGGGATTTGATTAGTTTCATGGGATAGAAATTCTGCCTAAAGATGAAAATAAAAACAAAAAATATCTACTTAAATCATAAGATAGAAAAGCAATTCTTAAATTTCGGAATTATTTCTTATTGTTGCTAGTTCCTAAATTTTGGAGGTATCCTAATTATTAAATTTTGAGCTTTCCCTTCCTAATTCCTAAAATTGGGAGTATCTCTTACTCTTTCCACTTCCTACACCTCACAAGTATATATTTTTCTTTCTAATTTGTAAGTTTCAGAGATATTTATTATTTACATCTCTATACCTACAATATTGGAGTTGATGGATTGATATAAGTTTGAGTATTCTTCCTACACCTTAGATGTATTTATTGTTTACATCATTACACATTGTGCCTACAATATTGGAGTTGATGGGACTGATATTAGTTTAAATATTCTTCCTCTCTTAAACCTCAAAAATTTTTATTATTTACAACACTACAGTATTCTTGATAATACTGAAATTGATGAGACTTATATAAGTTTAAGTAATATATATATATATATATATATATATATATAATTGATAAGGAAAATAGAGAGAAATAAATAGTTTTTCTATCCTAATAAAGAAAGACAAAAAAAAATGTCAACCCTCGAAACAATTCTGAATTCTTCTATTCTTATATATAAATACTTCAGAGCAGGGTTCATTAGTTTGAAGATCTTAGAACGGCATTATATCAAAATATTACATATTTTTAGGAGGAACACATCATTACCAATGCACAAATGTAGAACTCCTCAACCCATAGTTTTATTTTCTATGACAGAACTATTATTGTGTTCTTTCTTCTTTTCAATTTAAAAGAAAATTTTTATCCTACCTAAATATCTAAAAAATATTTATGCAACTAAAAAGTTGTTTTTAATATGTTTTTGTATCTCATGCTTAATAAACTCAATTATAAAAAATCCTAATTAAAATAATATTTTAAAGTATAAAAACCAATTAAGAATCCAATGTTAAATGCTAAATGATGACATCAATATGAACTCATCAGAGACACTATTGGAGTGTGGAGCAAATATCAAGAACCTTGGGAGCCACCTTATTTCTAATCTATGGTTTCAAATATTTCCTATTCAATTTGTAAACCCTAGGTTCTCCATCATAGAGAGATGGCATCTGCCACCTTTTCACCTCCCAAAACCTATTAAGATTCTAGCCTTAACATTGTTCATCATGGAGAGATAAATATATTTATGCCGATGGTAGTAATCTATGTTTAATGTTTGTCGTGGTTTGATCACTCATGATTTGATTGTTGGTTCTTTAGGTGTTGGAAATATCTTTTGAACTTAGAACTGAAATTAAGTACTCTATGTATCTTTTGCTGTGCACTAACTTTTTGATAAAAATACAGAAAGAATTTCTTTGTATTTTTTGAATTTTATTGTCTAATTGAGTTGTGAATGGCGAAAGTTGTCTAATTTTATTAGACTTTCCACTCTTCCACTCTATTACTTGTTTCGTATGTAACTTACACAATATTTGTCTGTTGTCCGTCAGTAATGTGACGTAGAAAATCATCCAGAGATGATATTTTTACATACCAAAAGTTAAGTATGTATCGATTAAGGGTATTTTCAATGGAAGAGTGGCGTATGAAATTTGTCAATATCTTTACCTATGAAAATAAGATCTCTAACATATGAGGACATTACTTAAAGAATAAATTTGAATGAAATTTCAAACATCTTTACATACATAATGGAATTTGTATGGACTTTAAAAAATGAGAATTTTGAAGCTGCAAAGAATGAGATCGGTCAGTCATGGGAGAAACAATAAAAGGAGTCAATATAACAACAAACACAAAAATAAAAACTAAAAGAAAACTCACTCCAAACTCCAATTTGCTTCGCTCGACAGAGTCAAATGAACTTCGATGAACGAGAGAGCAAGACGGCGAGAAAGGCAATGAGCATTTATAATAATAACCTTCTAACCAACAAGAGAGGGAGAGAGCAACCTGAACAAATGAGAGAGCTTCAAACCAACAAGAGAGATTAAAAGTGAGCAAATGAGAAAGTTCAAATAAGAGAAGACACAAACAAACACCCACTAGCAAAAGCAATTTTAAAAATTCAATTCTTTTAATATTTTATTTATTTGTAAATTTTGTGTAAGGTATATCTTCATTTATATATAGATTTTAGGTATGTAAATTGTGTGAAAGGAAGAAGTGAGACCCAACAGAAGCAGAATGAGATTAACCTACCCTCATACCATGTTGGATTTTATCCATCTATTGACCTTTATGCATGCAACCAATCATAGAAGGAAAACTTACTAATGAAAATAAAACATGCATACATTAAAAGCAAAAGAGAAAAAGAGAAAAATCACAAAAAAATAGAAAGCATTATAATTTTAGTATACTTGATAAGAAAAAAAAAAACTATTAACTAGACAAAAGAAAACAGAAATAGAGAAGAAAAAGAAAATGAAAATCTGAAACCCAATGTTAACTATTTTTATATTTTAGCCTAGTTGAGATTAGGTTCCAATAATAAATTGTATCTACCACTTAATAATGTAAGGAGTAAAATGATAGTGCATCAGAATACATTAAATATTTTTTTTAAGAAAGCATATCAAAATAAACTTATTGTATATATCTGATACAAGTGTACAAAGACTATATAGAAAGATAACATAAATAATTTTTTTTATGTTAAAAACATGTCTGGACTCTTGTCACTAATATTTTGGTGACTCGGATAAATTTGCAATTATACAAATATTGCGTAAACAGATTAAATTATATATTTATATATTTGTACGGGTTTGTACAATGCTTTAATTAATTTGATATATATAGTTTTTTAAATCGAAAGATGTGTGACTAGGTGAAAAGTGAAACAAACAATATACGATATTAAAAGAATGGGATGGTCACCTAGGGGAATAGATTAGTGTCAAAATCAATTTCTTTTGTTTTTCTTCTTACACAGTAGCATACCAAAAAATACCAAATATTTTAATGTTTTGACGTGTTAGTGTCGAGAAATAACATCTTAAATTGTTTTTTTTCACTTGAAAATTTTACTGAAAATATGATTTTTGAAATGTCAATTTGTTTATGGTTTAATAATAAAAATGTTCCTAGTACTTAAAAAATTAATAGTGATAAATACAACACTTTTATTCAGCATTTGAAAATCCATCTAGTCAGTGTTTGAAAAATTTTCAATAAATAACTAGCGTTGTTCATTTGTTTTCTTTTTTAAAATAAATTTATAAGTGCCATGGGAGGATAGAAATTCTGCCTAAAGATAATAAAAACAAAAAAACTATCTACCTAAATCATAAGATAAAAAACCTAAATCCTACGAATATCCACTGCTAGAAGTCATAAATCATAAGATAAAAAACCTAAATCCTACGGATATCCACTGCTAGAAGTCATGACACATTGGTATCATGGGAAACTTAAGAGGAAATAAAAGTGATTAGCATGTTCAAGCATGTTTCACACAGAAGGATCAACAATGTTTAGTTTTAAATTTTTGTACATAAATCGTTAAATCATGCTGTTGTTCATCAAGTTAACAGGTTCATACTGTCATCCCATAAAATTTAGTTAACAAAAACCATTTCTAAATTCGAAACAATCAAAATTCCAAGCAAGTTCAGCATCTTCATAACTCCTGACAGTCCTTCATTTGTGCATCATTGCAAGTGACTCAGCTGCACGGAACAAAACTTGGAGTCATCAGAACATTTCCATTTAAAATAGATCAATATAAGATAAACAAAACAACTACACATGCAAATAAAACATACTAGGAGAGAAATAAAATAAGTAGCTACTTCCACTTATAATTATAAATTAACATTTTCATAGGTAGTTGTCAAAATGTAATTGTAATCCGGAAAGTGTCATCCCTCTATCTGTCAATCTCAGTCTCGTGCAAAACAAAAGGTCTTAGTTTAGGAAAGTTGCATTTAATTTTTACATCATATGTGCCAATGCTAGCAATTTGACAATTTAGAAGTCAATGATCTATTTCTTACTCAATACATAACAGAAAATTATGACATGGCCAGGGTTATGTAACTAACCACTTCCCTAATGATAAAAAACATAACTGTTGTCATAACATGATAAGAACCTTGGAGAACCTTGCAATTAGATCATAACATTCCTCCATGTACTGCAGCTCCTACCACCTCCTATGATGACTGTGCACTAACACCCTTGACTAATATCATACAAAGCCAGAAGTTGAAGCTCTCATAGTATTTGATAAGAACCTTGACAGTACCACACGACAAAAGCTAGTGGTTATAGCTGGAGAGTTCAAGGTCTTACAAACTCCACACTTAATCTTGTATTTCTAACATGGAACTCAAATCTCCATACCTTGCAATTGAATCCTAACACTGGACTCAAATCCTCCATTCCTTGCAATTGAATCCTAAGAGCATCTCCAATAGTGAAACTAATTTTGGCTTCTTAATACACTTTTGTGATCCCTCAATGTCATATAAGATTTAAGAACTTTGTCTATTTTTTACTCCAGTATAAGAACCTAACATGGATTCCTAATTCACCTTACGTGGGTTCCACTTTTCTGTTTTACTGTTTGATCAAGAACCAGTTTTTATGGGTTCTTGTAGAAAAAACTAGCTCTCCACTTGGCATCTCATTAAGCCTAAAAGACACATTAACAATGCAACTTTTTAAGTTGAGGCCATATTTTTACACGACTAAAAGTAAGTAAAAATTGCAGTGCTTGCAAAACAAATAGATCCATTTAACTCCCAAAAGTATACAGCTACCTATGAACTACAGCCACTGTTTATAAAATCTGAAAACAATATAAATTTTACATTCCATGTGCTGAGCATTAATCAAATATCCTCCTGAATTTGGTAATGGCAGAAATTTCATATAGGACATTATGCTAGTGTCTTCATAATGGCTTCTAAGGAAGGAGACTTCAAATACACATTAACTTAGCAATATGATTTAAGTCATATTAACAAGTTTGTGCAGGTAGATATACAAATAGATATGAATAGCATATAGCTCCAAAAAAAAAACCAATCAATCAAGCCCTCAAAGAGTTATCAATGTGCTACATCCTTTCTGACTTCCGACTTCTGTTCATAAAGTTGAAAACTTCCTTCTACTACTCTCCCAAAAGCTAGAATAAAACCAGAAACATTAACAATTAAATCAATGGTTGCAGAGAACAAATGACAAATTACTGGTTTGTAAGTGTGCCCTCTCGGTTTAGGCTGAACCTCATGTTAGTTTTATTATTCTTATTCGGTCTTTTTAGTGTTGTCTCGGGTTGTGTATCCTCTCAGATTTAGACTGTCGTCATACATCTTCAATACAATGACTTATCACCATATGTTGGACCTGTTCTACAATACCTCTTGGGACCTTGGTCCACGAGAGAGTATTTTAACTATTATCTAAAACATTTGATAGTTAATAATATAAGATTGAAAATAACAAGAGGGTCCAATAATTCAAATAACTGTGAACCTAATCAAAGTTGAAAGACCCTCTGATCGCAAAAAATCAGGAGAGAACACACTTTTGAATGGACTGATCATAGGAAACCTTGAGGTCATTCTCTAAAAGGTTTGCTCACTTTCATCTAAACCATTGAGGCTTGTAGCTCTATATAATCCACCCATACCAAGATGCAACAAAAATAACATCCCAACTAACTGTGGAATCATGTAGACTATGACTTGAGGAGTACACCATATTAAATGTATAGACAGATTATGCTACTAAATCAGCCGCAATAAAGTAACATCTCAAATATTCCCATACTATATACACAATACCTGTTATACCAAAAAATCTTAATATTATTTACATTTAAAGGCCAAGAGACACATTATTCATTGTCCCATCAGATCTGGGCAGTAGGGACGAAAAATATGCAATATCTAATTATGTTTACTTGTGAAACATGGATATCAAGCTTGGACCACATATCAACTTGATTAAGGTATCAGGCCAGTAGAACACTAGTTATGAAAATTTAGTAATCAAGTGTATACTAATAAGCTGTGAACAAATCTCATGCTGATTAAACAGTCAATCAATTAAGGAAATATCTTAAACTGATAAAATATGGAGGATATGAGCCACATTGCTCGCTATTAAAATGGAACTAGTTTATCTCTACTTTAAATATAGACTACCTCCACCAGCTGCCTCAATTATTATTATTATGACCTTAGCAAGGGTTAAACATTAAAACACATACGTCAATAACATGATGTTATCCTTAGTCCTTACAAAAACAAAGGTCAAATTTTCAGATAGAAAATAAAGTTGTCACCTTATGAGTTTTTAACCTAATGATGAAATATGATAATCTCTAAAATGTGACATGCCACCATTAATTAAACTCAAATGAACATCTATATTATATAAAAAGGCTCCAAACATATAATATTTTATACTCAAATAAAAATTATTATTCAGTTTTTCTTATAATCATGGTTACATTGTTTCATCCAAATCTAAAATAAGAGGGACATTGTTGTTAAATATTTTTATATATGTAACTAAAAAAATAAAAATAAAAATATATCCTTATTAATTTTTTTTTTACAAGAATATAATTATTCAATATTTTTCGAATTTTTAGTTCCTTATGTTTTGGAATTTTATTTTACTAAATTCTATTTTTATTTTTATTTTTAGTTTCTTGTATTTTTGTGGGATTTTATTTGACTAGATTAGTTTTAAATTTCCATTGTATCTTGTACTCTTACTAATTTCTAAACCAATGAGTATCTTCCTAATTACTAAACTTCGGAGTTATCTCTTACTGTTCCTAATTTCTAAACCAATGAGTATCTTCCTAATTACTAAACTTCGGAGTTATCTCTTACTGTTCCTGATTCCTAACTTCGAAAGTATCTTTTAAGGTTCCTACTTCCTAAACTTCGGAAGTATCTGTTATTGGTCCTAATTCCTAAACTTCGGAAGTATCTAATACTGGTCCTAATTCCTAAACTTCGGAAGTGTCTGTTATTGGTCCTAATTCCTAAACTTCGGAAGTGTCCGTTACTTGTCCTAATTCCTAAACTTCAGACGTATCTCCTTTTGTTCCCAATTCCTAAACTTCGGGGTATCTCTTTCTATTCTCAATTCCTAAACTTCGGAGGTATCTCTTTCTCTTTCCAATTCCTGATTACTAAACTTCGAAGGTATCTCTTACTGTTCCTGATTCCTAACTTCGAAAGTATCTTTTAAGGTTCCTACTTCCTAAACTTCGGAAGTATCTGTTATTGGTCCTAATTCCTAAACTTCGGAAGTATCTGTTACTGGTCCTAATTCTTAAACTTCGGAAGTATCTGTTACTGGTCCTAATTCCTAAACTTCGGAGGTATCTTTTCTCTTCCTAATTCCTAAACTTCGGAGGCATCTTTTCTCTTTCTAATTCCTAAACTTCGGAGGTATCTCTTACTCTTCCTAATTCCTAAACCTCAAATGTATATATTTCTCTTTCTAATTCTTAAACATCGGAGGTATTTATTATTTACATCCCTACATCGTGCCTACAATATTGGAATTGATGAGACTGATATAAGTTTGAGTATTCTACCTAAACCTCGGAGGTATTTATTATTTAAATCGCTACACATTGTGCCTATAATGTTGGAGCTGATATTAGTTTGAGTATTTTTGCTTCTCCTAAACCTCGGAGGTATTTATTATTTACATCACTACACTGCCTACAATAATGGAACTTATGGGACGGGACTGATATAAGTTTGAGTAATATATATAATATATATATATATATATATATATAATATATATATATATAAATAATATAAAAAGAAAATAGAGACAAATGTAAATAGTTTTTCTATCTTAAAAAAAAAGAAAAAAAATGTCAACCCTCAACACAATTCTGAATTCCGCTACTTTTATACATAAATACATCTGAGCACGGTTCATCATGGTAGAGATCTTGAGTAGCACGGCATTATATCATAATATTACATGTTTTTAAAGAGGAACACATCATGTACCAATCATGTACCAATAGATGTAGAACTCTTTCTTTCAAAAAATAATATTATCAACCCATAGGTTTTCTTTCTATCAAAGAAATATTATCAACCCATAGGTTTTCTTTCCATTAAAGAAATATTATTGTGTTCTTCCTTCTTTTCAGTTTCAAAGAAAATTTTTATCCTACCTATTTTTATTCTATCAAACATATGAAGATTCAGATTTTTTATCCTACCTATTTTTATTCTATCAAACATCAGAAGATTCAGATTTTTTGTTATGTTCTCAACTTATTTATTCTATGTCTGCATTTCATTTCTTCTTTCTCTTTTTTTTTTTTTTTTTTTTTTTTTTTCTTCAAGACCAAACTGGACATAAGTGAGAAGTCAGTTATGTACCTCTGGCCATCAATGCTCCCCTGCGCACCGGCTCCGCCTGCGCCACCGTAGGACGCGTCGTCGGCAGCGGACTGCCAGACAGACTGCCAGGCCTGGGACGGGGGCTGGACGTAGACTCCGGTGGCGGGATCAACGGCGGGACGGCCAATCATCATGCCGGCAGGCTGGCCAATGGGGGGGTAGTAGTAGGGCACGCCACTAGCAGTGGCCCCGACGAGCGCAGCGTCGTCCTTGATCTCGTCGCGAGGAACGATGTCAACAAGGAAGTCGAAAATGTCGGTGCGGGTGATGGCGGCGGCGATGTCGTTCTTCTGGAGGGTGCGGCGCTTGTTCTCCTCGGCGTGGAGCCAGGAGCGGATGGTGAGCTCAAGGATGAAGAGCTCGCATGCCTTGGCGAAGAGGATTGGGGCCTCTGCCGAGATCATGCGGACGTCCTCATCGGCCTTCATAATCTTCTTGATGCGAGCGAGGGGCAGCTGGTGGTTCTTGAAGTCGTTGACGTGCTCGATCTCTTGACGCTGGTAGGACCAGAACATCTGCAGCTGCTGCTGCTGCTGGTGGAGGAGATGCTGAAAGGGGGGCGCTCCTGCACCTGCACCTGCACTTCCGGCAGCCGCGCCGGGGTACGCTCCCGATTGCCCTTGGCCCCCTTGCTGGTTGTTTTCCATTCCCCTAATTCTCAGAATTTCCCTGCTGCTCAGAGCCTTTTGTTGTTTTGTTGTGCTGTGTTTTGAGTGTGGTGAAGTGAGTGATTCAGAAAATGGGAAATAAAATAGACGAGAGCGTGATGTGTGATATGATGTGGTGTGGTGGGATAAGGTAAACAAAGAAAGGACCCGACCTACCCTAAGCCAACCAAGGGATTCATTCAATTCAACGGAACAACAACCCCTCACTCACTGCGTAACCCAACCAAACAACATAACATTATAAATGCCTTTTCCCTTTTTTCCTTTTTTTTTTTTTTTCTTTTTTCAACTTCCAATATTACTCTGCTCTGCCCTTCTCTCAGCTCCATCCTCTTCTAACATTTGGCATCATCCCAACCCAATCTTTCATTTCTCTCTGTAATTCTTTTTCTGCAATCTATTTACTTTTTTTTTTACTTCAAATCATTTATTCCTAATATCATTTCCAATCCTTCATAACTTGCGGCAGATGAAACGATTACAAATTTAACAAAGAAAACAGTTTTACTTTTACATGAGATTAATTTCTAATACTGAATAATTAATTTCAAAAATGATAAATACGACTTCGTATTTTGTAGATACTAATAATGTTATCTAACCGTGTCAAAAAAAAAAAAAAAAAAATATTATTATAACAACGCATATTAAAGAGAGCTTTGTGAATAAGAATTCTGAATGAATTAACCTTGAAAATTTATTTATGTAAAGGATAACCTTACTCAGACTAAATTAAATATTTTCCTTAAAAGACGTTGGTTAATTGAAAGAGCATTTACTTATAAGGACAACAGTAATAACAAAATTGAAAATTGATATAAGGTTAAACTAATTATGAAATTTTACAAAATTCATTCATTTTGTGACTAGATTTTTATAGTTTCAAATTGTGATTTCCTGTTTATACTTTAAAAATTAGATAAATAAATAAACTCGTGCATCTTAATCACATTACCATCTAAACTCCGTTAACCTACTATATAGAATGTCTTATTTAAAAAATAAATATGCACGAAACTGTTTGATATATAGCATAATTGATTAAGTTCACATAATCTATATAAATTCTTAAAAGAGCATCTTCAATTAACAAATTTAATAACCAATAGTACATAAGAACATAGTTGAAAGATTTCGAACTACAAGAACGCATTAACTTTTTCAACTATGGAAACAAATTTTAAAATGTGGCAAAATTACAAGTGTAGAAATAGTGGATCCATGAACAACAATTCAACCACGTAATGATATAACAAAAGACCCCTATCTCAAGCTCTCTCAAAACAACTCCATAACGAACTAGAGCTAAGAAGAGCATCCAGCTTCCCAAATGAAAAAGAAAAAATTACAGTTTAAGCATAATCTTATTATTATTATCATTTGAGATTTTTTCTTAAAAGAAAAAAAAAACTGAATATATTATTAGTATTGTAAAGGCTTAAGATTTGTTCAAACTTATCAGAAGAACGGAATTCATGAGGAACTTCTAAAGTATAAATGCTTTGATCCGTGAGGTGCAAGAAAAAAAAAGCATCTTATGGTGCATGATTTGACCCGCTGTATAGCAGGATTCTTTAGAAAAAAATGAATTTCTGAACATGGAGATCAATGTTCCCAGTCAAAAGAGTTAAAAATGATGCTGAAATTTATTGGCATGAAGAAATTAATAACTACCGTACATTGGCATTTCATATATTTTCATAGATACAACTGAAATAAGTCCTGAGGGGGCAATGGCAAAACTCAAAGCAAAACTGCAGCCCCGCCAATATACAGCAAAAACAACAAAAACTGTTCTAATGTATGTTGAGTTGGTGACTGTAAGCTATAGTTTTGTTGACTAATTAATTTGCTATCTCTGGCTAATGGAACACAAAATCTCTTCCCATCATTAACATTACTTTAATTAACATTTCACAGCTCTCTTTTCCCCCAGACGTCTCCGCTTATATACAAACAAAATCTCAGGCTTGCTTCTCTTCTCTCCTAATCCTGCATCAGAACCTTCTTCCTTGGTTGTCTGGCACCCCTTAAGCGAACCCTCCTCCCTGGAATTCTCTCCGTGCTTCAATTCATCTTCGGCAGATTTTTCAGTTGTCATTATTATTTCTTGCTCCAGATCTTCAGCTAACACCTGAAGAAGCTCCATCGGTGTAGCAGCAGGATCAAGCTCCAAGCAACCTTTAGGAGCATTGGGACCCTCTTCACCAGTAAGCAAGTATGAAGGTACTTGGTGTGAGAAACGAAACATCTGCGCCTTTGAAATATTCCTGACTTTTATTGGATCAACATTCTGGCGGAATACCGTCTTGAAACCTGCAAGCTTGACAAGTGGGGCAACACTCACCCCTTGCTCTTCACTGTAATCTTCAAGCACCTCCACCATGTCATATTTCTGTATGATTTCATCTTTAGTGAATTCATTCCAGTCAAGGGACCAGTTCCGATACAGTGCCCATACATCACCTTTCTTCGGATATATATGGACAACCCCTCTCGAACCCTTTGTCCATTTCACCCTGTGCGAAAAGGAGTTAAGAGTGCTATAGGACACACGCTTTCCTATTCTGAAATCTCCACTGGTCTTAAGAAAGCCAGAACTGATCCACTTTATTGGGGCCAATTCATCATTGCTTTTCGTATTCAACCAGCTTATCCTCATATTGAAAGGATTCTTTGAGATTACATCATGGATTAAACAATAGAACCGGGGCATGCCATCATCATTGTCATACGCAGCCCACACCTGGTTCTCACCAAAAGCATTTTCAATACGGTCTCCATCAAAATCATGGAAATCTGGGTCTGGAACATTCATAGAGAGAGAACCAGGAAGCTCAGGATCTGGATGAACAGAAAAACACTTCTTGCCGGCAGCCTTAGAATCAACAAATTTTAGTGCACCAGGCTTTAAACCATTAATTTCACAACTTTTCCCCCTCTCACTGATTTCTGTGTCAGTATTCTTTGACTTGTTTAGAATCTTTGATGCAAAAGAAGCTTTCAATTCACCAAGATTTTTAAGAATCTCCTTCCGAGCCTTTTCCATCAATAGGTGCTTCATTTGAAGCTGTGATACGTCCCTAACACCATTGCGTTTGTAATTTCCAGCAGCATTAGCCCTTCCTGACCCAAATTCATTAGCCAAGTTTGTTCCTTCAGTTTGAGATACTGTTTTGCTTTCCACATCTCTTCCATCTCTACATACTTTATGTTCATCAGTGGACCTTCTCTTCCTTGGCTTGTCACCTTTCATAATAGAATATGAACCAAAACCAGAGGACTGAAAAACTGAACCAGCACCAGTTCTCTCAGCAGCATGAATTTTCCCAATTTGGGCATTCTCCAAAGACACAGTTGAATCTTCATGCATTCTCTTCAAATTTTCAGAAGGCATCCTAAAAGCACCAAGAGTTTCTGCAGCACTAGAAACTGATGTTGGTACGCGAAAACTGCCACTGGGCATAGAGAAAGGACCTGACCCGTGTGCTGAATTGACAGCAGACATTGATGTCCTTCCGGGAACATGATTTCCATTACTTCTTTCCATTCTGCTTAAGTTGAAGTTATGTTGCTTCATCTGAGAAATTCTTGAAGAGGATGAACCATTTCTGTATACAGGTGGAGGTGATGTCTCAGAAGCCACAAATGGCTTATGGCAACATGTACAGACAAGATCAGAGTTAATATAAACATTATGGTACTCAAACTTTGTCTTACAGGAATTGCAAATGGTCCAAAATGTGGGTTTCAACAACATAGGACTGAAGAAACTACTGTATAAAACATTCTGAGTAACTGGCACAGATGGTTTCCCACCAGGATTTCCATGATATGTACGCCATAAGTTGTACTTTTGGTCATATGTGATCCTCTTGTCTTTATCAGATAATAAACTCCAAGCCTGTGAGATAAGGTTAAACGCCCCATCTGCTCCTACAGATTTATTTTTATCAGGATGTAGAGTAAGAGCCAGTTTCCTATATCGTCTTCGAATTGTTTCTTCATCAGCCAAGGGTTGCACACCAAGGATCTTGTACCAATCAACTTCTCCATTAACCTTTTTATCCGCTGAGATATACACCTCAATAGTTGCCAGAAATCGAGGAAGGTCATCAAGATTGGGATATAATTCTAGAGCCTTCATTGCAAGCATTCTTGCCCCACCAAAGTCCTTCTGTAAAAACATCTTCTCTGCAAGTTCTTTTGCCCTTAAGGCACCATCCTTTTTACATTCCATGCTAGCCAGTTTGTTTCTGCAAATGGCCACTAATTACTCTTCTTTATTTCCTTCCTTAGAAGTATACATCAAGGTGATACCAACAAGGAGGGAGGACAATGCCCAACAATAAAATTTAGACCCAGAATCTGACAGTTCCACATGCACAATGGAGACGCTTCCTTCAATTACAGAAGCCCCAAGTAAACCCTATAAACATTAAAAAAGTGATACATCTACATTAGCACAAAGGAAAGACAAAACAAAACAACCATGCATAATGAATAATGGAATTTTTGAATGCTTATTTTCTCTACATTGATTTCCAACATGTTCTCTAAACAATAAGGTAACTAAAAACTCACTATACATATTAGAGTACTGAATTTTCAAATTAAGCTTAACAATATCATGATATTAGATTTCCATCACATTTTCACATCGTCAGTCGCTTGCAACCTTCCCAAACCACAATCCAGGGAACAACCAAACCTTTGCTGATCGTGGAGAAGGAAATTGCAAAAGAAAAGGATCATGTTGTAATAAAAAATGCGCAAATGCCAAACCACAGTTTCTACTTCCAATCACTTCTTTCATTATCAGGGTAGCAAAACCAAACATGGTTCTTCCTACAAGTAAATTCTCGCTCATGCAACTCTTCAAATGAACAGCTTTAACAAACATCCACGATTAACAACAAAGGAGATTAAAAACTAAATGTAAAATCTAAGGGTATATCCGATTCCATTCCACCTTTTGTTTTTTAAAACTTGTTCTCAAAAACAATTCCATTCTGCTCATTACCAATTTATCATCTAAATCTATCCAGTTTTTAAAATTGTTTCCAGAGAAAGTCTTTTAAAAAACCAAAAATCGAAAAAAAAGGAAAATAGTTTCTCATCTTCATTTTCAATTTTCATCTTTTGCAACCTCTCATTCTATTCCGCACCCTACTTTGTGCCGCGCACCACCCTTGACAAGCTGTCTGAGCAACCTTGCGTAATTGAATTCTGAAAACTACAAATATTTTTGAAAAGAAAAAAATAAAACAAACCCTAAGCCTCCCACCAAAAAAGGGCGAACCACTCATGCAGCCCTTCATATGAACAGACAAAAACCGCAAGAAGGAACAATCAAAAACAGAAGAAAAAAAAAGTTCAAAATTTTGAATACTTCTAATCACATAAAATTCAAGGTTTCAAAATTGTCCACAGAAATGGGTTGCCACACCGCACCGTCACGGTCGTGACAGCCACATTGGAGGTTCCGTTACGGTAACAAAAAAAAAAAAAAAAAAAAAAAAAAAAAAAAA
>Ga0214542_1008732_pt1 | contig 16405 bp, 8 predicted proteins | sample CNSS1metaG_FD_160096 | JGI IMG/M metagenome (GOLD analysis project Ga0214542, IMG submission 160096) | Root nodule microbial communities from cowpea collected in UCLA plant growth center, Los Angeles, California, USA - CNSS1 | ecosystem: Host-associated > Plants > Roots > Nodule | place: USA... | reverse complement strand
TCATTGCCATCAAACTTCTCAATCCTCACCTTCCCTTCTTCCAATGCCATTGCTCTTGCTGCTTTGACGAAAGCTCCTGCTGCTTTTGACCAAAGCTCCTGCGACTTTTGACCAAAGCTCCTGCTGCAGCTTTTGACCAAAGCTCCTGCTGCCTTTGACCAAAGCTCCCACTACTTCTCTAAACTGAGATCCCTAAGAAAAAAATAGAAACCAAATCTTTTCTGATGTGGAAGATCAGACAATGCTGCAACCACAGAGCATACTAAGAAAAATGGCTCTTGATACCAATTGTTAGGAACAAGGCAATAAAGGAAAGAATAAAGGAGAGAAAAATAGACACAGAGAATTTAACGTGGTTCGGCTACAATGTGTAGGCCTACGTCCACGACTACACTAAGAAGTATTTGTATTTTTTGGTGTATCTTAAAGCTTTACATAGAGTCTCTTATATAGTAAAATAGAGAACCACATCTCACTATTCTAAGCGATGTGGGACTAAATCAAGCACCATAATTCTAACAATCAGTGTCATTATTAATGGCCAAAATATCAAAGAATCATCATAAACCTTCACAGTTCCAGGGATTTTGATGAGTGTATCACTCAATTAAAACATGTAAGATGCATGCACATCAAAAAAGTACATAAAATTGCTTTATGGTCAAGGAAGTCAGAAAAAAGCAACAAAAGTGCAGTAACATAATGTGTACCTTGTCACGTGAAAGAGTTTTTGACCAAGTCAACTAATAAAGTTGTGACATACACATATTAGCTCCTTAAACCAAAATTAACACACATAATTATAAAATTAACAAGCTAAAAATGTTTTAGTGCAAAATTTTCATATTCAATATTCTCAATTCAGTTATTAGTTTATTAAACATGTAACGTGCTAAAGGTTTAGTAAAAAAATAAACCAGTGGATTTCTAGTTTTAACAAACTAAATTTCATAGCCACCTTTTAATACATTGTCTCTTATAAAGTGATGCCTTGTTTCAGTGTGATTGGTTTTTGAGTGTTGGATAGGATTCTTAGTCAAACTAATTGCACTTGTATTACCACAGTAAAGAGGTACATTTACAAACTTAAGTCCATACTCCAGAAGTTGATGCTTCAACCAAACATTTTTTGTGCATAAAAATACCTAGCTGCTATGTATTATGCCTTAATTGTGAAGAGTGCTATACAAGCTTGTTTTTTGTTGTTCCATGAGATTAGATTTGAGCCAAGCAGGTGGCAAATTTCAGTTGTGTTTTTCCTATCCAATTTACAACCAACAAAGTTAGAATATGAGAAACCACTCAACATGATTCTTGTGTTACCTAGATACAATAAATCGACGTTGATTGTTCCTTTTATATACTTGAGAATCCTCTTTAATGCCTTATAGTGTGAATCCTTTGGATTATATTGGAATCTTGCACACATACAAACACTAAATTGTATATTAGGTCTTGCGGATAGATAAAGTAAAGAAACAATTAACCCTCTGAATTTAGTTGTATCAATTGATTGCCCAACTTCATCTGAGTCCATGTAGGAATTAGTGACTATTGGAGTCGCAACTTCCTTACAATTCTCCACTTCAAAATTTTTCAACAAATCAAAATAATATTTTGACTGACTTAAAAATGTTTCATGTTCCAGTTATTTAACTTGTATCCCCAAGAAGTAATTCAACTCACCCATCATGGACTTCTCAAATTCACCTTCCATAGTTGAAACAAAATCCTCATACAAAAGAGTTAAAAGCTTATGTCATCAACATACACTTGAACAAGTATCACATCTTTTTCAAGTTTTCTAATGAAGAGTGTTTTATCAAAAACACCTTTAATATACCCTTTTGACAAAAAGAAAATTGTTCAACCTCTATTACTACTGACATAATACTTGTTTTAAGCCATATAATACTTTTTTCAATTTGAAAACATGATCAGGGTAAAAATGATCTTCAAAATTAGGTGGTTGTGATACAAATACTTATTCATTTATGAAACCATTCACAAAAAGAACTTTTAACACCCATTTGGAACAATTTGAAACTACACATGCAAGCATATGCTAATATCAATCTAACAACTTCTAACCTAACAACAGGTGCATATGTTTCATCAAAATCAATTTATTCCTCTTGATTATAGCCTTTTTGTAACTAACCTAACCTTGTTCCTAACTATATTACCATCTTCATCTATTTTATTTCTAAATACCCATTTAGTACCATTCACATTCACATAATCACTTCTAGGAATAAAGATCACACATCATTTCTAGTAAATAGATTAAGTTCATCTTGCATAACAACAATCCAATTACTATCATCCAATGCATCATTAACAATTTTAGGTTCAACTTGTGATACAAATGCAATATGTTCAAAAAAATTATTAAGCTTGATTCTAATAGAAACTCCCCAATCAATTTCACCAATTATATTGTCCTTTGATAATTCTTTAAGAGTTTTCCAATCCTTAGGCAAGCTACCGTGAACATGAGTTTCAGTTGTTGGTTCATTGCTATAGGATGGTTCAATTTCAACTTCAATTTGCCTTTCCTGAATTACATCTTCCTCATCTTAATCAATAAACCCTTGATCTTGCAATTTTGAGTTAGATTCATAAAAAACAACATGAACAAATTCTTCAACAATCTTAACTCTCTTATTATATACCTTATATGCATGACTAATATGTAAATTGACATTGAATCAATTGTAAGCAATTCTCAATCAATTGATTCACTTAATTAAGTGAAATAAACTTATTGATTGTTATTTAAGTCGATTTAATATGTTATTCACACAACTATATGCAAGAGCCATTTAACCTATTGAACACCATTTTAACAGATTAAATAAAGGCAAGACACACATTAAGACTTTTACCCTAAGTCAGATTTATGCATTGGTTTCCAATCTTCATCAATCTTCAAGCTTCAAAACTCTTTTGCCTAACAAGTTAGTCATGGATAAACAACCGAGTATTATTTGAAACAATAATAAATCCTAGCTAAGACAAGGAGTATTCTTTCAAGCAACAACCACTCTTGGCTAAAACACTTGTTTATGAGGAATGTGGTTAAAACATTACATAGTTTTCAAAAATTAAAAATCACTTTTTTGTGGTATATCATTTTTCTGACCCAGTATATTACGATATATCCCTTTTAATTCTCCGTTTTTCATATTTATGGCAACTCCACCCACAAGAGCTCCTTCAACATAAAAATTATTTACATTAATTTATGAATAAATAATTTAATTTTTCAAAATTAAGTAAATAAGCCTTTATAGCTCAGTGGTAGAGTGTTAGTCTTGTAAACTGAAGGTCTGTAGTTCGATCCTGCATGAAGGCACTTTTTGAAAAGAATTATTTTATGAAAAATAAATATTAATATCAATATACCTTATATAAAAAGAAAGTTTCAAATATATCAAAAATATTTTCATTATTTAAGTTATAAAATGTTATAATTTCATATAATATAATTTTATACAATGTTATAAGATATATACTTTTATAAATTTGAAATCAAATTTTTTTAAATAATAATATATTTAAATTACAGAAATTTACAATTTTACAAAATTTATATGAACATTTAAATGTTCATGGAGAATAAATATAACATAAAATAGAAGAAGATAAAGAGAAGGAGAGAGAGTGGAAATGAAGAGTTGGCTGAATTTCCCTCCTCCAAAAAAAAAATGTGTTAGAGCTAATGAATCCATTATATCTCCTTATTTAGGACTTGGACTAAGACTTCTTTTTTTCCAATTTTTTTTTATAAAATAATCTTTTTGTTGATGAAATCTTCACCAAAAATTATCTTTATATAATAATGATTTATTCATGATATTATTTGATGTTGTAGAGATTTGAAAAAAATGGAGAAGATTTACTCAGATTTGGAAAGATAGTCGAGTTTCTATCTGTTGATATTTTTGATAGATTTTGTGAATCAAATCCACCTAAATTACTTCTTAAAATATCTCTTACCAACAACACATGAACAAAGTTGTAGTGTAAAATCTTCACAGATTCTTGACGATCAATTTTTTTTAGGCATTCACCAACAATTTTCTTCTTCATTTTCTTCGTTCGTTCATTTCTTACATGATTTTTTGCCCTTTTCTTGCAAATTGTTTCTTAATTTCTTGTAGCTTAGCTAATCCATGAGCTTAAACTTAACTTTAGCTGCACCAAAACACCTCAAAATATCCAAAGAACATATATGCAACTAAAAAATTATTTTAAACATGTTTTTATATCTCAAACTCAATTATTTATCTTAGAATAAATCCTAATTAAAACAATATTTTAAAGCAAAAAAATCAAATAAGAAGATAAGTTTAGAAGTTAACTGAGTAATCGCATTCATCACAATCCCACTCTTATTCTTTTACACTCTAAGGAAAAACAAAGTAGTTTCAAAGCATTATTCTGGGTGAATTTTATTTCATATCAACATTAGATCTAAGGAAAAGAATAATCATGGGAAACAAATAAACTTTCTAAGAATCAAGTAACCATGAACATATGAATGGAAAACTTCTATTTTAGCACATGAGGTTAACCCTTTGAATTACAAGTGAATTAAGTATGAACAAGTCTACCGAAGATAAAATGTCTATTTTCTTACCTATGCTCTCTTAATTGTGTAGGCTTGTGTTTAGGATTTTTGGGGCCAAGGCAAATGTAGGAAAAATTTAGGATTTTTGGTTTCAAATATGGAATGAATAAAGAGGCAAACTTTGTAAAAACAACTATATTTATTTGTTTTTGTTGCACTTTTTGAGAAAACAATTGTTATTCTTTTTCTACATTTTTTCTTTTTCTTCTTTTCTTTTCTGTGAATCCTTTATCCCTTCACCCCACACTTTATTCATCAATCATCTCTTAATATAATCAAATAGTTCCTTCTTCTTTTTAAAGATAAGGAAAAGCATGGTCTTTTTCTTTTAAGGTTTTTCAGTGAGTTTAAAACAAGAAAAAGAAGTCAAAAGCTCAAAGGGGCTACAAGTGAATTAATATTAGGTAGGTTTATTTGGCAAAGTAGCTACAAAATAAGAAACACCTCAGTCATATCAAACTATGCAACTGTACCTAGGTTGCAAAATAAAAAATCAAGCTAAATATTATAGTATAAACAAAACATGAGCAAATCACACTTAGAGAAATTAGGGATCACACATAGTGCCATCCATCACATTTAGGCCAAAAGTTCACAAGGTAAAAAAACTCTTTCACAAAAGATTAAACCAAGCAATGCTCAAATAAATTCAATTAGATATTTTAGAAATAATCCATTCAATCATTAATTAAGGCTTCAGTCTTTTCAAAATTATGCTAATCTTAATCACTATACCAGATCCTAAAAATCAAATGAAAATATGTTTGAAAAAAAAAAGATAAGTTTTCTAGATAAAAACAATGTTGAAAGTATACCAAGTAAACTCCCAAGACAGAGAGGTGAGCCACAAATGGACAAACTTAAGAACTTTGCCTTTCCTTGCCAAAGTTTCCTCAAACTACTTTCACAAATTTTTCAATAGAAATTCCAAAAGAGAAGAATTAAAACAAAACAAAAGCATTCCTAAACTACAATTTGTCCCCCACACTTATTTCACATATTGTTCTCAATGTAAAAATAAACTTATTTTGGAGAGAATACAAAAAAATTATGACATCCCGCTCAATCTGACCACAAGTAAAAATTTATTTTCCTTTAGTTTTATATAGTACAAGTCTCATTGCACTCTTTTATGTTTTTTATAATTTTGGATTTTCTTTATAACTAAGAGGCATATTTTTGAATTTTTTATTAAAAATCTACTACCTAAAACTATGAGTAAAAAAATCAAACTTTTCTCAACATTGCTTTCAAATGAATGTTCATATGCACAAAACGTGTTTTCCTATACAACAATTGTATCATATACTCCTTTAAGGTGTTACTAATCAAACCTATGTCGAATATGTTGCACAAGTTTTTCGCTTTCATTGAACAACATTTGATCCCTTTCATTCAATAATATTTGATCCATAGGGTTGATCTAATACTTTGAATTAGGGAAAAAGTTCAGTCAATAGTTTTTTCATGCTCTTGGATGTCCTACAATACTCGATGCATCATCAGGTGTACTAGGACAATCAACAAGATCATCAATAATTCCTATATTCTCATTTTGTGAGCACAAATCTACACTTGCAAGTGAAAGTGTTTGAACTGTTGTAATTGAGTTGTCTAACTTAGTTGGTTAAACTGCTATATCAAATATTAAAACCATCAATTGAAGAATATTTGCAAAAGGTTCAACAACATCTTTAGAAATATTAATATATTTATCAATAGATATCATTGTGAGCATCATCGATCTTATTATAAACATCCTCAATACGCACAACAAGTACGACATATCTACTTCTACACGAGCATTCGCAAGTGTGTTAGTAGTAGTATCAAGGTCTCTGTTATTTTCATTATACTATAGAATATTACTACCTAGTTGACTAATTTGGATGGCGAGACTTACTAGCCTATCGCCAGACTCTTGTTGTCTCGTCTATAGTTTCTCAATCATTCTTTGCTTGTTATCTTCCAACATTTAATTAAATTGCTTAAAAAGCTTAGCCATGTGATTCATCACATCTTGTATGGATGGCTCAAAGTTTGATTGAACATGTGTCAGGTTAAAATATTGTGAAGGTTGTTCACAAGATTGTGGCAACCGTAGCTACTCAAAATATGGTTTTGAAAACTGCACAAAATATGGTTGTTAAAATTATGTAAATTTTATTTATGATATAAAAGAAATGATCCACAATATGGATAATAAGGTTGCTTTTGTAAAGGCAGATAAAAATTGCACGAGGGATCTTAAAAGTGTTGGCACTATAAAACATAATCTTATTGAAAATTGCATGATTCCTTATTTTGTAATAGGGAATTATTCCCTTATACAAATGAAAAATTATTTTGCATTATGAAAAACTAAAACAAACTAAAATTATTAAAAATAAAATATTGAGTCAACATAGAAAAATATGCACAGGGATAAATTGTTAGTAAAATATGAACAAATTATATTAGTCAAACTAGAATAAGAAATTGTTAAAGTGAAATTCAAATTTAATTTCCCGACAAAGGTGTCAAATTTGATAAGCTGCCATTGGAGCCATCAAATAGTTATTATCACTCTAATGCAATGTTACACTAAGAGTGAATAAACTATAGATAGGGTCAAGCTAACCCAAGACGTCTTCCAACGAATAAGAACTTTACTTAGAAGCACACTTATAAAGGTGTAGAAAGAGGTAAGACAATTTCAAAAGAAATAAAAGTAAATAAAAAGACTTAGACAACGATGATGAAATAGATGATTCTACTAGTTTTTCATAATGAAGTCATTGGTTTTCTACTAATTACATTCAAATATTTTTATTTTAGATTTAAAATCTTTGCATTTAATTAAAGTAACTTCAAAATTATTGACAAAAATAAATTCAATAGCATGAAAGTTTTTAAACTTAACCAAAGTAATTTCTCAATTAAAATTAAAAACCCTTTGACTCATTAATGTTTTTAAACCCTTTCATAAAGTCTTAAAATTCTTTCAAAAATTGTTTATTTTTAAGTTGTGTATTTCTTTAAGTAATGTTTTTTTATGAATACGAGGATTTTTCATGTTCAATTAAATTAATTTTAGTTCGTGTTACATTATTTTCAATCACATATGACTCTTTTATAAATAAATGTTTATATTTAAAATTTTAATTAAAATTTCACATATTACAACTTTTTTAGCTTTGTTATATCTGATAAAAGAATTTCAACATGTACTCTAATTCATTATTTCTTAATATATATATATATATATATATATATATATATATATTAAAATAATTAAAGTAATTTTTAGATAAATATCTTTTACTTCATTTAGACAATTTATTTCGACACTATCAATTCTTCAAATTTATTTTATACCCATCATCAATAAAATACTACCAAAGACATTAATAATTAATAATTTATTATATAACACAATCATTTTTAATATCCTTTTCAGTTACATCAATCACATTTAATACAGACTTTGCACTCATTTGTTACTCAAATTCAATCATTTTCTCTCACAATCCAAATAGCCTAACTTTCTGTTTCCCTCCTTTCCCTTTACATCCCCATCCTAATCCAAATAAAGCATTATAAAAGAAAAAATATGAAAAAAAAAAACTTTCTTCACAAATTAATATATATAAAAGAACCTATACAATATTAACTTCTACAATGCATAAACTAAATTTAATCATAAACTCATTTTAAATTTTTTTTTTTCCTTTTACTTTTCTCTCTAAGAAAGCTTTATAGAGAAACTCATTCAAACATACTCGAATTCCTCTACTACCAGCTAATTCAGTAAAATACTCAGTACAGAAGATGAACTTATTCTGCTAGCAAAACAAGTATAATAACATTTCTGCACATTGCTAGACATGTCTAATTTACAAGTTTCTTCCACCCTCTAGCAAGAGACGTTTATTCCCTCAAAAATATATTATGCACATCTACTTACATGCTCTAACTATATATACATAAGTAAATTTTATCTCATTTAATGCAAATACAATTACCTAAGGAGTAGTTACCATAGCCAAGCATCAACAAGTTTGTACCATCAGAAGCTCTCCTTTCTGATACAAAAGGCATGTGTTCATTTCTAACCCCACCATTTTCTCGTAAGTGCCAAGGAATTAAATGTAGAACCATTTCAACCATTACACTTCCAAAGCCAAGCATTGCATCAAAATCTATCATATCTTCCTGTGTGGTCAAGGGAAATTGCTGATGTTTCAAACAAGTTTATCACAAAGTATTTCCTCAGGTCAGATATCAGAACAGTTTCATAATCTGGACCGACCAATGCGCTTGGTGCCTCTTAAAAGTGAATGCCTAGGAGCTGAAGAAAATTTCACATCCCAACCTTCAACATTCTTAGGAACACAAACATCGAAAAGAAATTGGCCAAGGACACTGTGAGCACTGATGCTTGGGAAACTAGGCAGACAAACAGGCTTTTCTTTCTGTTCATCCTGTGGAGTCCCAGATTCTCTATCACTGTAATGCCCTGCTGAACTAGGCAAAAAGAAGTGATCAGTTGGTCCAACTGCAACTCTTCTAAGGCTTTTATTTGAATTGATTGCCACCTTCTGCAGGTCACAGATTAACTCTGATATCTCATCCTGTGTACCATCCAAACCAGTTCTTTCTCTTTCTAGCATCACTTTCTGTGAATATATTGTAACAGCCTTCTCTAATAAATGGTTCACAGCTATTCTATATTGAATTGGATGGTGTTTGTAATGACCTGAAACAAATTAATAACAATAACAATGAAAATGTTTAGGTTAAACTGGTTCAAGTTAGTCACAATGTAGTTGAAATCAGTCTCAGACGAACCAAGGTGAGAGGAGCTGCTGAAATTTACAAGGTTGACATCACCATTGAGGTTGCGTAGTCGTTGGGCAAAATCACAGATATTTTGGTATCTCAAAAGGTCATCATTCTCAGAACATAAAAGGAGAAATGGAGCTCCGAAATTCTAAAGAAAAGAAAATGAATCAGAGTTTAAAATAGTAAAACGGAAAAGGATTCAAGATAGAACTTACAACAGAAGAATATAAAGCCTGCCAATGCTCAGCAGCTTGGGATTCAAATCTAGTTAGGTATAACGCATCCAATCCGGAGGTAACAGATTTTGCTACCCAAGAAACAAGTTTTGATGGTCCAGGCACCTTTGCAATGGAGGGGTGTAATGCAAAGCGGAAGCCAAAATCACTTGTAACATCTATTGGACCAGAATCATAAATTTGTCCAGAGAGACAGTTCCTAAGTAGTTGGTAGTTAGGCTACAACAAATAAATCAATAAATCAACAATCAATCATTTCAGGATCACAATTTAACAAACCACAAACCATAAACCGTCCACAAAAAGTGCATTACCAAGTTGAGTGCAGTTTCACATCTTCCATCAATGAGCTGCATTTATACAGAAAGCTATTACCATGCACATCTCCACTTAAAACGGATACAACTTTAAATTATTATATATTTTCCATATCAAACATAAGATTGGATGCCTAAAATTACCTGAAATACTTTATACAGACAGGCTTTGGAGCCGGCAGAAAAAGAAGCAAATACAACAGGACATGACCTAGTTCTCAGCTCCTGCATAATACAAATGAATTATTTCACTGAGCATCTATGCTATGATACAAAGCAAAGACTACAGACCCCAGAGATTTGTAGCATGGCATTATCTAGAGATTTTGAAATGTCCATAAGAGCATTACTACAAATCTTAGCATGCTATCCAATCCAAATTCTAAAACTAACCTTAATTAGTTCATCAAGAACACAAAATGCCAATGGCATGGCACTTTCATCATGGAAACTGCAAGAGAGGAAATATAAGATATAAAAGTTCTGTCAGTACCACCAACCAATAAATTAAAGAGTATAAATCAAACAAGGTGGTGGTCTGTGACCAACAAAATGTATATACAAAATAGTATGCTACAACAGATCTTTAGGAGGTTACAACTTGAGCATGGAACTTAAGTTTTTGACAGAAGGATTTAAACCCTGTTTAAATAAATTTTTCCAAAAGTACTTAACTTAGAAGAAGAAAATAAAAAGGTAAAATGAATTGCACTTCCCTATTAGGTAAAATCAATTTATGCACTCTGGTTTTTGAAAAGTTAAATTAGAAAACTTCAATAGAAGTTAAGTGCACAAGATGATTTTAGCTTATGGGAGAAGGACAATCATTTTACCTTCTTATTTTTTTATCTGATATGCTTATAGAAAAGTTCATCCAAACAGGGTCTTAGGGTAATACAACACCACGCCACATACAAATGCATTTTATATATTGTCACTAGATATTGAAATCTCATTAATCTAACAGGAAGTAGAACTTCCCTCATCCTTTTCCAATGCTTAAAAACTAATAGAATTTAGAACTTTGTCACAGAACAGTTCTATATTTCCCAATGCCTCAAGAAGGATGCGTAAACGTTCCTAATGACATGCAGATAAATCCTTAGCTGCCTGACACGATCCAACATTAAATTATGGTATGAATTAAGTGACTAAACCGTAATTAAACCACTCTAACCCACCCATATTCTTAAATTCACAAGTCTGTGTAAGCTAGCCAGTAGCCATATATTTCCTCCCACCAGTATTGGGAGTAATCTTTTTACTCCTTCTTACTACCACATGGTCCCCACTGGGATCTGATTGAAGTTGACAAAGCATGCCATATAGTTTCCAACAACCATATATAAACTTCATAAATATTTTCACTCTTTCTTCTTCACCGGTTGGAGACAAATAACTAATGGAAGGTGCAAACCTAATACATTAAACAGCATTCTGCTACTTTCACGTGTAAAGCATCTCCCAAGCCAAACTTCTCCGATTATAATTCCATATGGTTACGCAAACTTGACATGCAACACACAACAACTGTCCTCTCTCTCTCTCTCAATATGACGCATGTTTGCCTCCTCACCAGAAAAATGAAAAAAAGAAAAACAACTATTCTGTCCGAAATGCACAACATAATAAAGTGACACCAGGATTAAGAAATAGTGTTAGAAAGCTCTGATGTTTACAGCAATTCATCCTCATCTAAAACCTAGCCCTCCAATTTTACTAAATTCCTGATCCACTAATTTATCTGATTGATTAAAGCAGTTCTCAGGCAACAAACAAAATGGAGAGAAAAATATAATGGTCTAGAAGCTATACATAAATGAAACCACGACGTTGAAAAACAATAAAGAAAGGAAATTTCAGAAACAGAAAAACTTACGCTGAGAGATAATTTGCAGAACAGACGAGGGAATTCCACCCGAAAAAGGAACACAGATCAACGAATTCTCGTAAGATGGTCTGTGGAACAGAAACCCAAGAGAAGATTACCACGATTCCTCTGAAACCAGTTTCCTCTTTTCTTCCCCAGTAGATGTTACCGCCTCTGACGGCGAAACCACCACCACCACCACCACCCTCAGCTCCACGCATAGCTCGGAGACGACCCAGTAAGCGGACCTAGTAAATTTGAGTTCGGAAATTCGAAAGTTGGCAGCTTTGAAGGCGGCAACAGTGAAGGGTTGTGGTTTTTGTTGAGTGCTGATTCGATTGGTTAACGGGTGGGTGATGGTGTACGATGGCGGATATGGTGGTATGCGTTTGTTGTGGGTAAAATTTGAAGCAGGAATTCACGGTCATGAATGGTTCAATTCGATCTTGGTTGTATTATTCAGTAAGAAATGCCAAATCTGAGAGGCCCACATCATGATGGATAGAGATTTGCTTTCCGCGTCACCATTTTAATTTAACCAACACCCATGGTGTTCTTACGTTGCGTTTCTCCTTTCTGGCGTGTCAAGTTGAAACATGACCCTCTTATGGTAATTTTCTTGTACTTGTATTATAAACATATAAAAACAACCTAAATGCTGCTTGTATAAACAAATAAAGCTTGTGGAGGGACATAATTATTTCTTAAAGAATGGAAAAGATTGTGGGACAAACACTACATATTTTTATCTTTATGTTTTTCACTAAAAAGAAACAGAAAAGGTTGATGGAATCTTGCTTTACATGATTAGATTAAATTAATAAAAACTAAGAATATTAAATATGTTAAATTATAACAATAGAGAAATATAGAATTTATGAAAATTAAGCTAATTTAATTTGAAGTATTAACTTTTTTATTTGATGTAAATCATTTTACGAATTATTTAAGTAAACTGGCGAAATTGTTTTCTATCAGTTATATTTTTATATTGTGTTCTTTTTATTTGCCCTAAATCACATTTAATGTTCATTTTTTAGCATTTCTGCTTTGATCAAAGGATTTTTAAATAGTTCTGTAGAGTAATTTTGAAAGTGAAGTCATAGATTATTGCTTTTGTTCACGTTGAAGCAAATCATTGAGGTACACCCTTTTGCGTGAGCGTTAACAAAATAATAATCATCAATATTATTTATATATAAAATAATAGTTTCCAAATAAATTTTGAACTTTTGCCATGTGAAATTTAACTTAAAATTTTGACAAGACACATTTTTTAGTTAAGTTGAGAGCGACCCATAGACTTTTAGATGAGTATAGTTTTTAATTAGAACTATTTACCCAATTTTCTGTTTACAAACTTTTTTTCTTATATTGTTTTAAATATAGGTTGTGTGTTGAAACAAAATAAAATTTGTGATACCATGTGTGAAGGACCCAAACAACACTTAATAAAATTTAAGACTCAATAAGACATTTTTGTTCTTCAAAAATCATTAAAATATTTTCAGTGAAAACTTGAAACTAAAAATTTATCATATTCAAGTTAATCTGAATGTAATAAATGCATAGAATTTGAATTAATAAGTTTTAAATTTGAACATAATATTAAATAGAAATTAGCATTGAATTGATTTTTATTTGGTTACATGATAACATAAATCAAATCAAATAAATAATTATAAATAAAGAAAAATTACTTTTAAAAGGTTATCAAAAAATTAAGGATAAAATATAACATCTCATTTAATAGTATAAAACTATTAAATAAGACATTATAAGATTAATAACAAACAAAGATAGCGAGAATATATATAGTATAAATACCGTTTTTCCAAAATAATAATCATAATAATAGAATATATAAAAAAAAAACCTAAAGAGCACAAAATTCTTTCAAAAACTAATTTCTACACAAGGAAACCACTACAAGCTATAGAATTACCTTGTAGTATCACTACCTTCCTCCAAAAACATATCATTACCTACTTCCTCATTGGTCACATCAGTAGGTGATCAATGCAAAAGAGTCAAAAAAACACAAGAAACACAAAGCATGCCAAACGGTAAGCTAGTATACAAAAGAGTTAACTTAAAACCAATAAATCATATTATATATACAAACTAGGCATGGAAAAAATACAAAGAATGTATATGCACACAAAACAGTTGACTCTAAACTCAAGTATCCAAATACATGTCATTGACATCAGCACTCACTAGCCTCTACTATCCATAGCCAAAGTGGTTATCATCTTACCACACACAAAATTAATCTCCTTCACGTCTTAGCCAAAAAAGCCCATAGACTAGGACCTCTTGCAACTTTCACCACACAACTCATTTTGTTCTATTTGAGTGTGAATGGTTATTAGAGTATCAAGATACTCCTTATTGAAAATCATTCCTCAATGCATACACTAAAGTTACAACAATAAGAATTTCTCCATGAAATTCCTCAAACTTCTCAATAGATATGCTCCTAGCAACATTCTCATATTAATTACTAACCATTAAAGCCATAAATAAGATGAATATTAGCCAATCCAAACTACCAAAACAACTAAAGAGAAAAACAAGATCAAAAGAGAAATTGGAGCTCAGAGGCTACACTCGACATACCTCTTGGTAAAACGGCGATCAACGTAAAACCTCTCACAAAAAGTGATGCTCAACAACATCTCTAGCCCTCAACACCAAACTTTTCGCAAAAAGTGACGCTCAACGATATTTCTGACGCTCAACAACTCTAACCTAAATTGCTCCCAAACCTGCAGCACAAAGCTGGCACTCAGTGGTGCCCTACTAACACACCGCTCAATGCTATATCAGATATCAGTAATTGCATTGTTTGATTTTGAGGGAAATTGGACATCTTCAATTGATTAAATTAGTACTCCTCTCTTAGTGCATTGGTTCAAAATAGTTTTAAAACATGGGAGCTCATACCAATTTGCTCAATTGCTCAAATTCTAACAAAATCAAACCAAATCACTCAAGCATGAAGTTATCATCCAAACCATATAAGACCATATCAACAAATACACCAAACCTGACTTAGCAGAAACAATCAATTTCACCTAAATTCAATACATCAGTAGCATACAAAACATCAAATCAATAAAACTCGCACAACACAGGTCAATACTAGCTTCTGTTACCTGACAAAGCGACATAATAGACCCAAACAGCTCTAAGAACTCCAAACTACCTTCAACCACACAAAATACTCTATTTACACATAGAAACATCACAAGAACGATCAGACCAAACCATCATGATCACTAATCGGTAGAGACTCGAAAAGAAGATTAAAAAGGCACATGCAAGCAGATAAACTCACATGCAACAAAAAACAAAAGTAGACGAAGGAAAGGGGTAAAACTCAACTTACGTGGAAGAGGATCTGATCTGTCCAAATTGAAGAGTTCGTCGCAAGGATCACTTCTGGGATCTCGAATCTTCAATCAAACAAATAAAGGGTGAGAACTGTTATGGATAAGTCAGAGATAATGCGTTTAAAAAAAAACTCATTTATAAAACTTCCTAATTATACAAACTTTTTATTTTTAATATTAAAACAATTGAGTCTCACAATTATCAATTTCAAAATACCAGCTGATAGGTTGCATGCAAAAAATATTTACAAAATAATTATTTACACCTTAATAATTATTAAAATACAAAAATTATAAAATAATTATTTTAATTTAAAATTAAAAAAAATGTATGTATCAAAAGAGAAATTTCCCTTGTATAATAGTATAAATACAGTTTAAAAGTACAAATTTTATAATATAAACATAACCGGTGGCGGAGGATAATGGTAGAGATGGCAAATAAACCCGTCCCCGTGGGTATTGCCCGAACCCGTCCCCGTTTTGACGGGGAATCCCCGCATTGACTGGGTATGGATATGGGTATGGCGAATCTCCGACTTTTTCAGTTGGGTATGGGGATGGGTATGGGGATGTACATATACCCGCCATAATACCCGTCCCCGCCATATCTCCATTCTCGTTTAAATTATTAAAACATTCACAATTAATCAAGTAACCCCTATATCTATCTATATATATATATATATTTTTTTTCTTTTAATTATTTCATTTGTCATGAAACTCATTCTCATCTCCAATATATTTTTCATCTTATCATAACCTTTATGTAATTATGTTAAAATGATGTATGTTAATAAAAAAAAATTATGCCTCACATTTGAATATTTATATTATTTTTTAATATTTTTATTTATTATAAATTTTCCTTTCACACGAGAATGTTTATACTCTCAATTTAAGGTAATATGAAAAAATTCTTTACTTATTATTATTATTAATTTTTGTTTAATTTGAAGAACTCTTTTGTTTCATTAAAATAATTTTTGTTATTTTACAACCATTAAGTATATATGTTGATATTTGAAAAGTTTTCTTAGTTCTCTAAGATATTTTTCGTCTTATCATACCTTAGTTATACATTTGATTTCCTTTGTGTGATTTTTTTCGATAGTCTCTCAAAT
>Ga0214542_1008731_pt1 | contig 16406 bp, 7 predicted proteins | sample CNSS1metaG_FD_160096 | JGI IMG/M metagenome (GOLD analysis project Ga0214542, IMG submission 160096) | Root nodule microbial communities from cowpea collected in UCLA plant growth center, Los Angeles, California, USA - CNSS1 | ecosystem: Host-associated > Plants > Roots > Nodule | place: USA... | reverse complement strand
TTGATTAAGTGATGTATTATCATTTTTATTAGTGTATAAAAAAAGAGATTCATTAGAATTTAAAAAATTGAAGTAAACAAACATTTAAAATATATTTTAATTTTAATATTTATTTTCCTTTAATTTTTTTTAAAATTTTATCAACTAGGTTTCATTGATGTTTGCAGTTTGGAAATTTAATAAATGTTTTAGTTCTCCTGAATTTCTATTTGGTATTCCAATTTAAAATGGAAACAATTATAATTTATTTCAAAGTATTTGATATCGAAGGAACAACCATCCTCTTTATATTGAATATTTGATAATATTATGTTTCCTTTACCGTAATTTTTTATTATTTTATAAAAATTAATTAAAATTTATATTGAAGTAGTAAGGAAACGAGTATAAGTATAGATACGAGATTATACCCGTTACCCAGTGGGGATGGGGATTAAATAAAACTTTGATACCCGTTGGGTTTGGGTATGAAGATGGGGATGAATTTTTTTATGGGGATGGGTATGGGATAGTGAAACCTGTCCCCGTCCTGCCCCGTTGCCATCCCTACCTGATTTGATTTGACATGTAAAAGTAATTATCAGAATTAATTTGTCTAATGATGCTAACATGATTTTGACTGTAACTAGGTCGATATAGTGTTGATTGTAACGAAGTTGACTTTATGTCGTCCATTGTTAGAGGTGATACATCAATATGATTAAAAATATATACAAATTATCAAAATGATTTCTGAACATTTAGTCGATATGGTCTTAGATACCATTGCATAGTTATGTTCTAATTACGTAAAAGACGAAATGATATCGGATGTACATAATACATTTTTTATTTAATTATTTGTTTATAAAATATTGTTTAAAGTTATTTAATAATATTTAACATTATTTAGCACCGGAACAAACTACTTAAGATCACTTGTATAAGCACCAAGATTGCAATATGATTTTAAAAAATATATTTTAAATAAGAAAAATTAATGGGTAAATGTTTAAAATATTTGTAAAATTTATATTTTTTTTACCGAAATAATTGAGTTAAACACTAATTTTTAGCAACTATAATATCGAAGTGATTTTTTTTATATAAAGTGTTTAAATTAAAACCCCAAAAAACGAATATAAACAACTCATTCAAGTAATATAATTTTAGATGCTTTAGGTTACTACACTTCGTTTTCATATAATAATTGATCTGTTTTAATGTTTTTTCGCATACAAAAAAATTCTCTATAAGTTTAAACTATTTTATGCACAAACAGAAAATATCGTGTAAGAAAGTTTATATAAGTTACCTCGACAAATAAAAAAAAAAAACTTTGAAACATCAACTATAAAACTATTAAATTAGGATTGAAAACATATATTTGAAAAAGCTTAAAGAAAAAAAAATGAACTCATAAAACTATAAATAAAGTTCACGAAATAAAACTATTTTATATAAGTTTGTAATGATAATTAAAAAGTGTTTATGTTACTTCCTAATGTATTTCCTTTATCTTTTTTCGTAAAAGTCACACACTTAAGCTCAAGGGGTGAATTGTATTATAATTTTAGCAAATTTAATAAATGTTGGTCTTTCATGTAAAGGCACTATAATTATTATTTCTTAAATATGTGACAATGTTAGTTTATCTCTTAAAACTGGAAGAAAATAGATAATGTAATATAAACATTTTTAGCAAGAGTTTATTAATAGTGTAAAATTTAGATAATGTAGACAAAATTTCATGGTTCATGCACATATAATTTACATAGGACTTCCTCAAATAAAAAATATATACTTTTAGTACATATGTAAATCGTATTTAAAGTCTATAAATTAAAATTAAAAAATTACTTTATTCTTAGGTTTATTCAATTATACAATTTTAAAATATAAAAAATGATTTATATATTTAACCTGTAAAATATTTAATTATGTTTGGTGGTGATATCATACAACTTGAAACTCAAACATAGATATAAAAAATATGATTTAATGTGAACTATTTGTAAATACTCTCATATGATCAATTCGTATAAGATTGCAATTAGTGAAAAAAATAAAATAGATTCTGACTCATGTTGTCACCATTATGTTATGATTAGGTTTTGGTAGAAAATAATTATTAGGTGATTATGTTGCACATAATTAATATGACAGACAAATAGTTAAGTCATGTTCTATTGATGTAAAATAAAGATGATAATTTGAGTTACTAAGATTAACTTTAAAAATTAACAAAAATATTTAAAAGTTTAGTAAAATGGATTAAACAACGATGATACTGTTGTAGTTAAATTAATGTTTTCAAACTGAATTTATAAAAAAGTCAAATATAGTCAAGTGACAATTTTTTTATACAATAATTTTAAAAAATAATAGCTATGTGTAAAATTAATTATAAATTTCAAATATCATGTATGAATAATAATTTAGTTGCAACGAGGATAAAAAAGGTTAAAGGTAAAATCTTTTAAAATGCTTGGTTTATACCAAATTTTAATTACAGATTAAAAATTTGAACTTAATTTAAATTCAGTCACATTACAACTTTTTTTTTACTGATATTTCATGAAATTGTTTCATATTATATTATTATACCAATGACTTTAAAATATTTACATCTCGGAAATAATTTTAGTTTATTAACTAATCATATACAACTAATTCCTTGATAATCATCTCATAAAACATTTATGCTATGAAAATTTTGAACATAGTACCACCCACTCAAATTATTTTTGTAAAATAAAAAAGTTGATTTAAGGTGATCGATGTTCATGGTTTAACGATGATAATTTATGTAATAATGTTAAATTGATTTTTTGTCACTAATAATTTTAAATTTACTTTTGACGGTGTTATGCTAATAAGTTAGATATTTTAAACCGAATAACATAAATACATTGTGTAGTGTAATCCCTCATAATAGCCGATTAGCGTTCAAAGAAGTTTATAGCGTCGATCAATGCCAAATTACGTACTCTAGCCATATGGTTGGTTGTTTAGCGATCTAATAATTGAGGTTTAAAGTTGTGACTAATTGATGTGACAATTTCTCCGGAGTGATGATAAGAGTTCAACAACCAAGTGGTCGCAGGCCGCGAGAACCAACTGGACCGAGTGAGCTTATGCCACATTTGCTTTGCAACAACTAACTGAGAATCACATTGAGACTCTTCTTAGATGCTTGCAAGCGCGACTGCACACTGGCAACACCAACCATGACTTGCCATTCTCATCTGGCTGTTAGGCACAAAGTCGCGACCAATCAAGTTGTATACGTACATCACGTCAGTCGGACGGTCGCAAGAGAAGAATTAAGCATATGTAGTTAAGGTAAAACATGTAAGTAATCAAGTTTAAAAAGTAATTGGGTCTCTCAACGAAACCTTAATTTCATGCCATATAAAAAATTATAAATAGGACTCGAGGTAAGTTGATAAGAATTTTACTTCATATTTATTACAATATTAATTGCTAAATTCAACATACTCAACCTGACTTAAGCATACAAGCCTAGTTGACAAGTATCCGATCCTCTGATCAACCGGACGAGAAAAGGAAACAAAGAACGAGCAATGACAAAGAAAAAAAAAAAGGAAAACAAACCTATTCAAATAGACGCCTAACCTCTCTACTCAAAACACAATGAATTTTTTATTCAAAGTTAGTAACTATTTTAAGTGAAAAAAGATTCAATCATACAAATTTATTTGGATAATAAGATAATATTTCAACTATAAAATATAATAACTAACATTCAAATATAATTATAAAATATTAAATATCTCGTGTACAACAATTGGTTCCAAGATTTAGGCCAAACGATGTGGGACTGTACTGGATATGCATACGCTGTATTAGTATTAATAATATTAAACTCGTTAGCAAATAATGTTAAATTTAATATTAGTCTTAACATCTAAATACATAATTACCATTTTTAATTAATTAGTATATGTTAGTCAAATAACATTAACAATTATAAAATAATTAGATTTGTTAGAAGGTCTTATAAAAAAAGGAAGAAAGAAACACTATTCTATCTAAAGAGTTTGGTAGTGTTTTATGAAAAGGAGAAGAAGCTAAATTATTAATTAAAATTAAAATACGGAAATTTTTTACAAGTTCAGTTTTTTTTTTTTTTTTTTTTTTTTTTTTTTTTTTTGTTGTTTTTTTTTTTTTTTTTTTTTTTTTTTTTTTTTTTTTTTTTTTTTTTGTGATAAGGTGATTTTGGTAAATATGAAATCTGTGTTGTGTTGAATTTTCATTTCTGTTTTATAGGAATTGACTTGAATTGAGCAATGGGAGAATTGAAGTCTCTGCTTCGTCTTCATCTGCTCTGCAATTTTGCAGACTGAATTGAAGAAAAGAAGGGAACACAAATCTTCTTATAAACCCTCAAAACTCAGTGTTCAGATTCCGACAAACAGATACGTATATTTGAAGAAACAAACGACCGGCCGTTTTGTTCCTTAAAAAATTGTGGGTCTGCAACAAAAACAGGGACGAGGTTGGTGTGAACCTTAGATCTTGGTTTGGGAATGGCGAGGGGTAGTAGATCAGTGACGAGCAGCAGCTGGAGGTACTGCCACCCTTCCTATTACCTGAAGCGCCCGAAGCGTCTAGCTTTGCTCTTCATCGGTTTCGTTTGCGTCTCTTTTGTGGTGTGGGACCGTCAAACGCTGGTCAGAGAGCACCAGGTACGTGCTTTCAGATTTCGATCTTGTTATTTTTCCATGATCTTTGCCAATACCTGTGTGCATATTCTGTTTGTGTTGTTGATTTTTCGTGATCGCCGTCTTGTATACAGCAAAGAAATCGATGTGGGACAGTACCGTTGGATGGATTGTTTTATGGGGGAGGGAAGTTCATATTTGTAGAATTGAATGGTTGGGGTGGGTGTGTGGCGAAAATTAGATTCCTTTTTAATATCATTTCTGCAATATAATATGGGTATGTTTGGAGAGCATTGGACGTGTTTATGAGAGATTCTCTTGTGGAAATATTGAACTTTTTTTTGTAGCAGAGAAACTCCTAAAAACTCTCAAACGCACTTCTGTTGTATCGAAACAGACTCTAAGTAGATGTGATGTGAGATTTCATATTTAATTCCTGCGAACTACCAGAATTAGAAGTACTGTTAGTTAGACAGAATACTGTAATAACAGACGGTGATTATCTGGTTTAACTAGGACGTGCTATTTTTTACTTGATTTACAACTTTGTTTTCAGTGTATCTTTGTGAAAGGAGGTTTTTTTTTTTTTTTTTTTTTTTTTAAACTTCGGTGTATAACGCATCTGCTAAATACAGGTTGAAGTTTCTGAGCTGCGGAAAGAAGTGACTGATTTGCAACATTTGGTAAGAGACTATCAGATTTTGGGTGTGTTGACTCTTCTGCTACATTTAGCCCTGTCTGTTGTTACCAAGAAGCATTTCACTTTTGTTTTGGAAAGAATAAACACAAGCGATGAGATAGGATTTACATATACTGCATTTCCTACATGAATACTGGTTTAATCTGATTGAAATCTGATAGAGCCTTAGGAAAACCTCACTGCAAAAGCTAGCTGCTTGTAGTTGGAGAGCCCAAGGCCTTGTAAACCTCACACTAGAAACCCATACTTCTTAATAAAATCCTCCTGTGTGAACTCTCATTTTGCATTCAATCTTGCATAAAGCTATTATTAGCTAGTATAATACTTTTGTTGTAGTTCTTTCTACGGCCAAGGATTCTTATTTGATGAATGTAATATTGTGTTACGAAACTTTTTTTCTTTTAATCTTCTTGGGAGCTAAGTAATTACACTTATTGCAGCTGGGTGAGTTAAATAACAAACAAGATACTTCTGGGAAGATTGACCTGAGTACTAAAGTTACCAAGTCCATTAAAGAGGTGCTAGATGACCCCATTGATATCCAGAGGAGGGAAAAAGTAAAAGAAGCAATGCTTCATGCTTGGGGATCTTATGAAAAGTATGCATGGGGCCAGGATGAACTTCAGGTATGTGATTCTCTATTATGAACTCATCAACCTTTCACTCTTTATTTAATGATAGTTTTTATAAGTATTTTCCATTTTGTGTTCTTTCAATATGCCTAAAGTATCTGTTGCAAGGCTTCAAGTTCAGTTTCTTTCCATAGATGTAAATATCATGGAGGTCTTGCCATATGAGGCTTTAGTTCTCTTGTATTTTTTTCTTCCGTTCTAAAACATGTAACAACAGTTTATGATCGATGTGACAAAAAAATAAGGATTATGCATTTATGCCTCAAAGCCATTAGTAGGCTAATAGATGGCCCACTTTTTCTTTCATTGCATAATCATCTAAAATATAATTATTTTATCCATTCTCTAAATTAATATTTTTTGAAATTAACTTTTTTTGTGCCACTAGCCTCAATCAAAGAGTGGTGTCAATAGCTTTGGAGGTCTTGGAGCAACATTAGTAGATTCTCTTGATACGCTATATATTATGGGTCTCAATGAGCAGTTTCAGAAGGCACGAGAGTGAGTGCACCTTGTGACTCTAATAATATGAACTTATAATCTTGTCATTTTTACTTCACTCATATCTCTCACCCTATGTTTGGAATCAATAGTAGGGAGGTTTCTAAAGTTATATTTGGCGAGGATACTTGCATGCTGAGTAGAAAATTCAGTTTATTTGTTTTCTGTTTTTCTCTTTCAATTTTTAATGCTCTGCCCAGGGCAACTACATGCCATATAGTTCAACTCCTAAGATTTCTGATATGTATTTATTTGCCCTACACTCACTCTTCATTGCTGAATTTTCTTTTTCTGAATGGACACATAGTAGTTATCTGTATTTATTTTAGTTTCTTGCTATATTCATCTGTTTAATGTTTTAGTGAAATACTCTTGGTTGTATTTTGTTGCATTCCTTGTCATAATGAGAAATTGCTCTGACAGATGGGTTGCGAACTCTTTGGATTTTAACAAGGACTATGAAGCAAGTGTTTTTGAGACAACCATAAGGTTACTTTATAAGGTTTACTTTGCAGTTGAAGTCCCTTCCCCATTGACCAAATTATATTTTTTAACCAGTGTTAGACAACTAATAATATTTTATTACTTTTCTTCATTGGTCTATTTCCACCACAATCCAGAGTAGTAGGTGGTCTTCTTAGTGCATATGATCTTTCAGGCGACAAAGTTTTCCTTGACAAAGCTAGAGAAATTGCAGACAGATTACTGCCTGCATGGAATACGCCTACTGGAATTCCTTACAACATCATTAACTTGTCACATGGACGAGCACACAACCCTAGTTGGACTGGGGTAAATTTTAGAATTTTGTTTATGCATTTCAGTCTTACTGAATACCAGGGGATTTGGAATATTACTTCAATGGAATGTAGTCCTTGATTTTAACTACTTGGAATTGTTTACATTTTTATTATCCTTAGGGTTGTTAGCTAGGAGGAATTTTTTGTCATCCCCAGGAATTCCTGGGGATAATTAATTGGAAATTATGATATACCTAGGAATGATTAAATTTTATTTGGTTGGTGAAAAATGTGCTGGAAATGTTTATACAATTTTTTTTTTTAAATTAGGAGGTGATGTGTTATTTTTATCACAATCTGACTTGTTATTACATTAAATGATTTAATAAAAGTAACATGATATTTTTTTTAGTAAATTTTTGTTTTTAATTGTGAATGTTAATTTCCGACCTTCTCCCATGGGCATGCTTTTTGTGAGAAACTTCGCTAAAGCCCTTTCTCGAAAAACTGTCTCATGGGAATGTTATTTTATGAAAAAGCAAACCAAATAAGGGTAACATACTTTCCTAACTTCATACACCCAGGAAACTAAAAATTTTCGTTTTACCAAACACCCCCTTAGAGCCAAGAGATGTGACTTTGATGGCTTATACAATCTCTGGTCTTATTTTTTAAGCTTTGATATTATAGTTACAAGTTATTTTTTATGTTCATGCTTCAGACCGGTTTTCAAGCAATTGATGAAAATACATCTGTTATTCAAGGCAGTTTTGGATGAGTATTTAATGGAAAACAAAATTTATTTTGGGTGCACGTTTTTTTTTTTTGCTTTAACACGGTTCTCAAGAAGTTCCCTTTTTGCTTTTGAGCAGTCTATCCTTTCAAAATTAGCTTTAGCTTGGTCTTTTATCTAAGAATCATAAAGTGGTATATTTACAGTCTTCTAATTTGCGATCATGTCTAACTCAACCATACAAAACCTACTTCTAAAGTGAAGGTTGTCCCAATTTATACATTATATTTTGGTCATATTTTAGATAATGTGTGATCTTCAACACACTCATCTTATGCCCGTAACTGGACTCAAGTGTGAAGTTTATATGACTTGACATCTGCTAGTGGTCCAATGATGAAAAGTCAATTATGAGAGGGTCCATAGGTCCAACAACAAACATTAGTGTCGATTCTAATACTATTTTTAGAATTTGAGTTTTGGTCTACCTTTATTAAAAAAAATCTAGTTTCTAACACGGTCATCTCCCACTTACATATTTTGCCAAATTTCTAGATGATGTGAGATGTCCAACTAATAGAATTTTATGTGCATAGCAAAGGAACACCTATGGGATATTTTTGGCTGAGTATTGGTGATGAAATTACTATTTTATTCCATTGTAGAAAAGCAGTATTTCATCCCACTTGTATTTAAAGGCATGGATTTTTGTTACTTGATACTGCAAGTATCATTGACACCCTCATCACAGTCTCTAATTCCTTTTTGTTTGTATTTTGTTAAGGGTGAGAGTATCTTGGCAGATTCTGGTACTGAACAACTTGAATTCATTGCTCTATCTCAAAGGACTGGAGACCCAAAGTATCAGCAGAAGGTTTTTAACTTTCATTCTATATGTTCTATTTTTTCAAAGGACTAGATTGGAGTGATGATTTACATTTATGTTGGTTGAAAAGAGATGTAGTTACAGGCAGACATTGCAGTGGTGGAAAACTTTAGTGTTAAAATATGCTAAATTGATGCCACACTGTTTGTAGCACTGCTACTAGAATTATTTGGAGCTATTTTAGCTAAAGGAAGTTACTTGTTTATGCCAGTATGCCTTTCATTTGTATATTGCATGTGCAAGCCATTTTTCTAGCAGTGCACTGATTGGTTGCACCATGCTTTTTCAGGTGGAAAACGTAATTACCCGGCTAAATAAAACATTTCCTGATGATGGATTACTTCCCATCTACATTAATCCTCATAGTGGGGCAGCAGGCTACTCTCCTGTCACATTTGGTGCCATGGGTGATAGGTATTAATACAATTTTTAGCAACGGTATTTTGTGTGATATGATCATAGCAAACTTCTGAATTTATTCATATGATCTTGATTTTGTTGAATTCTAATAATTTTATCTGTATTTTTTAATTTGGGCTATTGGTGATTGACACAATCTTGTTGCAGTTTTTATGAATACTTGCTCAAAGTTTGGATACAAGGGAATAAAACATCGGTCGTAAAACATTATAGGTGAGAATAATGCATGAAGATTATCACGTCTTCTGCCCTTTGGGTTGATATGTTAATTGATGAATTCATAATTGAATCCATGTCATTTTAATAGACAGTATTAGGTAAAATCTAATTTTATTTCCTTGGATTGGTGAGAGAATTTCTATGTTAGTCTTTAGAATTTTAATGGCCAAATCATTTCAATTTTTCTTTCACATAAATATTGAGTAAGTGCAAGTATTCTTTAACTCATATTTTCGTCCATTTCTTTTGGGAATTGTGAAAGCAGAGATATGTGGGAGAAATCAATGAAAGGTCTGTTAAGTTTGATTCGGAGATCAACACCGTCTTCTTTTGCTTATATATGTGAGAAGAATGGAGGATCTCTCACCGACAAAGTATGATAATATCACTCTTACAGTACTTTTATTGTCATGTTTAGTGTTTACCATATGAGGTGCTGCTTTTGGCATAAATTTTCATTCAATTGTGTACCTGCAGATGGATGAATTAGCATGCTTTGCTCCGGGAATGATTGCGTTGGGATCATTTGGTTACAGTGCTGCTGAGGATTCACAGAAGTTTCTGTCACTTGCAGAAGAGGTATATTTTGATAGCCTATTTAATTTAATAAACCCTTATGTACTTGTTCTGTTGATTGACTGAGTTTTGGTCTTGATCTGTCAATTTACATATGCTCTTCACACCTATACAAGCTTTGTAATTTTTTTCTGCTTAGGATTTGCTATGCTGATATGAAAACAGCTGCTTGGAATCAAATCATGATGTTATCATTTTCATTTATATGTTATTATGTATGATCTCGGGCAAATTAGCATGCATTTTCAAAGCCTATTTTAAAGTGTTGAGAGGGATGGATGTCTCTGTCTTTGTTTACTCTTAGGCAATCTGTTTTGCCTTTCTTCACGCAAGGAGTTTATCATTGGTTTAAAACAGAAAATTTGTTGTTAAGAATTGGCCTTTAAGCCTAACTCAACCGGCTTGTAAAGTGAGGTTTGCATCCATTTATATATTGTAAATTGGTCTTATTTCTGGTCAATGTCTTACTTCCAACACACCTTCCTCACACCGTATATATACATCTCGAGCATGGACTAAACATTAATAGGTGGTTCGATGGCGGGTGGAACAATAGATCCAACAAATAACAAATTTTGCTAGGATAGGCTCTAACATCATGTTTAAGAAGTGAACTTTATGCCTAAGTTAATCCCATGAAATGGGTTTGTAAGGTGAGATTTGCACCCACATATATGCTCTAAGTAGTCAATTTAGAACTTACAACCCCTCTCATGCCGAGGTATATACATCTTGAACATGAGACTGAGGATTAATGGGTAGTCCGATAGTGGGTGATACGGTAGGCCTAACAAACAACAAATCTTGCCAGGATAGGTTCAAACTCATGGCTTTGATGCCATGTTAAGAAGTGGACTTTAAGTCTAACTGAATCCTATAAAACTGGCTTGTAAAAGGAGGTTTGCATCCACTTATATATATTGTAAATTGACTTTATCTTTAGTTGATGTGGGACTTTCAACATTTGTTGAGCTATAACTAAGAATTTTGTTGTCATTCTTATAATTATGAAATGTGAGTGGAAGTAGTGGCAGTGTGTGATGCTTTTATATGAGACGACCTGTATGGAATCACACTATGCATTACTTCTTCGGTGCATGTGGATATTTTATCGTGCAATGGTATCAATATGAGGTAATCACTGATGATATGTACCTTTCTTTGCAGCTTGCTTGGACATGTTATAACTTCTACCAATCAACTCCAACAAAATTGGCTGGAGAGAACTATTTCTTTCATTCTGGGCAGGTTAGTTATTAGTTTATTTGTGCCATGAAGTTTGAAATGTGTGTCATCTGAAATTTATTTTTGAATTTGAAGGACATGAGTGTGGGCACGTCATGGAACATACTGAGGCCTGAGACAGTTGAGTCCCTCTTTTACCTTTGGCGTCTAACTGGCAACAAAACATACCAAGAATGGGGTTGGAATATATTTCAAGCTTTTGAGAAGAACTCCCGCATAGAGTCAGGCTATGTTGGACTGAAGGATGTAAGCGCACTTCTATTGGACACCTAATAATGCGTTTTTTGTATTCAGTACTTCCTATAAAAAGTTTGAATTCTCCGGTCTGGTTCATCAGTGAAAGCATTTATTGAACTAGGCACTTTGATAGATGAGATAGAGACATTCTACGTGTTTTTCTCAATTAAATGCTTAACTTATTTTCATAGGCCATAGGTGTTGAAAATTATGTTGTTTTTAGGTTTTGGACAAATCTTTCCATAAACACTTCAAATAGAGAAAATTGGGAAGGAAAAGAAATGAAAAGATTTTCTTTATAAACTAAAATTAACTGATACACAAGTTAAAAAACAGGAATTTAGAAAATTTTCATGACAACTTATACAAATTATGCATAAACTAAAAAAAAAGAAACTTAGCTTATGAACAAACTCATTTAATTTTTTCTTCCTAAGGCTTGTTTAGATAGACTTCTAAGACAGAAAAATAAGTAGAAGAAATGAAATGACTGTCCAGATGTTAAAATTAGTTTATGCATAAGCTAATTTGTAGAAGTTTTCTCCTTTTGACTTCCCTAAATTTTTAATTTTTAACTTGTACATAAAGTCAATTTTAACTTAAAGAATTTTATTTATTTATTTATTCTTCTTCTTTTTCTGTCCTAGTAAAATTCTTGGCATTGTTGACATGAGTCATTGCTTCTTACTCCAATGATTTCTGCCAATTTTCTTTCTTGCTTCCTTTGATGTTTGTCTAATGCTTGACCCATTTAACATTCCTGGCAACTATTTTGCTTACTCATTTAGCATCACTTGTTCAAATTTCTCAGGTTAATAGTGGAGTCAAAGACAACATGATGCAAAGCTTCTTTCTTGCAGAGACCCTGAAGTATTTTTATCTTCTCTTCTCGCCTTCTTCAGTCATCCCATTAGATGAATGGGTATTCAACACAGAAGCCCATCCTCTGAGGATTGTGACCAGAAATGAAGGGGGATTTGATAAGAACTTAAATGAGAAGCAAAAACCTTTTTCTAGAATAGGTGGCAGAAAAGAAGGTCGATCAGGTTAGATATCCATTCTTCTCTAATCATTGCTGATTGAACCCCTTTTACCAAATCTGTAGAACAGCAGATTGTTCTATTATGGTGGCTTGTAAGATGTCAGAATTTTCTCATTGGGAGGGGTAATTAGGGTTCATTCAGCCACAAAACACCATCTAATATAGGAAATAGTTCTTCATTGATGTTCTTAAAATGGGTTTATTGAAGGTGGAACTGAACTTTGATTGATGAATGACCCTTTTGAAATTCACCGTAGGAGCTTGTTGCCCTTTATTTTTTATTATATTTTTCTGGAACCAAATTTTCAGGGTTCTATTGAGGCAATATATCCACGAAATACAAGATAATCCTTGCATGTTTACCTTTTTTTTCTTTATATTGCATTACTTTTTTTCTTTATATTGCATTACTTGTTACTGAATTTTGAGAGAAAAGCAAGATAGTTATGGTATTATAAGTGGTTCTGTCTTCAACCATTTTCTAGGGTTTTTTTTTACAAGAAAGAAAGCCTTCACTGTTTGTTGTATGTGAACATGGTTAATATCATTTTGATGTCTGTTCACTAATATTAATATTTGGAAGAATTAACCATACAGTTACCTCTTGGAAATCACTTTTTCTAAGAAAATTAAATGTAGGAACAAAATCTACTACAAGAGTCGAGAATTTGCATTTATCTGTATAAAAAGAAAAGTAAATTACACTTTTGAATGGCTTGAATCTACTTTACTTTCATAATTATATTCCATTCCCTCCACAAAGTAATTCTCAGTTCCCTTTAATCTGTCCCCGAAGATTTCTTGGTGAAGTTTATAAAATTTAATGTGTTTATTACGATAAAATAGTTGTGGACTTTATTTTACTCCTACTCCATAGTAAATGCATAATATAATTAAGGATTAAATATGTTTTTTGTGTGAATTTTGGAATTAGTCCATTTCAAAACTTTAAACTAATTTAGTTCTTCATCTTTCGAAATACGTGAATTTAGTCTTTTTAATCAAATTTTGTTAAGTTTATTTGACATTTCAAGCACGTTTCATAAGAGTATTTGACTTAACATTAAAGTAAAAATGTGTCAAACAGTATAAATAACATAAATACAATCTTAAAATACGTACGAAATATCAAATCAATTTAACAAAATTTGATTAAATTCATGTATTTTGAAAGATGAAAAATTAAATTGGTTTAAAATTTTGAAATTGATTAATTCTAAAATTCAATGAAAATTAAAGAATCAAAATCATATTTAACCCTATTCGAAAACAACTGATAATTCAAAGTGAGAAGTACCATAATTTTAAATGTTTCAATACATACATAATGTTTCAATACCATAACTTTGTCAAATGTTAGTTTTAAGTTTATAATATAGATTTTGGAATATTACAAAATGAAATTATTTTGAGATTTATTTTTCTGAAGTGTAGAAAATGGAAATGCAAGGACATTTATAGCCTTGATTTGAAAACGAGTTTAGTTTATGAGGCGTTTTAATTTAAGCATCCTGATATTTTGACATTATATCTTTTTTACTACTATTGGATACTATTTTTTATTACTATTCATTCTTTTTTTTTTTAATATAAAAATTAATTTTTATTTTATAAAAGTTGTTAAATGGTGTCCAATAACTTTTTTCATAATTTAAATATAAGTTGAGCGTATTTGGTTACTTCAAGAAGAATAATATAAGATTTTGAACGAAGTTTTTAAGTGAATGGGAAAAATGTTTAAAAATTGAGCTTAACCAAAGCGTGAAAACTTATAAAGAAATTACTAGTGTATTTTGTACGTGACGGTAGATAGGGATATCAATGGGGTTGGGTTCTAAAAAAGTATTTTTTACATGCTATCTTACCTGACTTACAAAAAAAATTCATCTGTTATTCACCTGTTTATTCGTTAGAAATTTGTTTGAAACTTGATGTCCGTGAAGAAAAAAAAAATTCATCTACTACCCATTCATTTATTGGTTAAATATCTGTTTGAAAAATATTAATGAACTTTTTTAAAATTTGCAGATACACGTAAATGCATGCATACATATAAATATTTAAAAAAATATAAATTTTTTAAATAAAATTATAAAACATAAAAAATATAATATAAATTTAATTTAATTTAATTTAATAAAATATAAATTATATTTTTAATTTTAATTAAATTTAATTTAATAAAAAATATATATTTTTTATTTTTTTACAATAACAATAATGATACTCACAACTGTTCTGTTTATAAATAGATATTAAAATAAATATCTAAAAGTAATAACTATTTTGCAATAGATACAATATTTTTGACATCTCAAAATTGTAATTTGTAACGCCCCATTTAATTTAAAGCGCAAAATTAAAGGAAACGTCACACAGAGATAACAATGTAGCGTAGTCTTGGGGTCCTTAACACAATCCCTACAAACCGGGCGCACCACGATGCCAAGGGAACACCAAATAAAGTCTAACAAAAGAGAAATGGGTAGCAAGGCGTAAACAATACATGGGCCATAGCCCTAACGAAAATCATGAAGGAAAGAAATATAAAATCCAGCCCCGATGGCTAAGTAGCGAAATCGCCATTTCCTTGTTGACCGCGGGAATCTCACCCATCTGCTCCCATCAATTAGATTGATGATCATCGTAAGAAAGAACAGCCACATACAATACAACCATACAACAAAACGGGTAAGTTAGAGCCAATAACATATGCATCATACAGTCAATTATATTTTCTTCATCCCATACCCACACAACAACCAAGAATGTCATGACTCTTCATTCAATACACTACGACTCGACTTGACTCATCCGGATACGTATAACCTGGTCGGATTCAGCGGATGCCCGCACTTGTGGTGGATACCTCTGCTCACCCCCGAGCTGCTCACCCCCGAGCAAAGTGTTACAAGTGTTACGATGGATCAATTTTCCATCACCACAAGGTTAGCCCTTAATGAATTTCAGGCCTCCTGCTACTCTCACCACAAGAGTCAGTCCGCTCTAAGTGAGACTAACTGGCTCCTTAGAGTGTCGGGATGCAACCTTAACTTGAATCCTTACCTAGTTATACAATGGGGCACCACCATGGGCACCCACTAACAGGGGCCATGGAATTACGTCCCGACCACTAAAGCGCGACCCTGAAAGTCTCACCTAGAGACTCCAAGGAATTATGCACTGACACTTACCAACCACATTCACACAACCAAAGAATATTCACCATGCATAAGCATACATTAATTGTACCAACCTTTAAAGTCAAAGTCTTTCATGTTCTAGGCCCAACCCGTTTCAACTCATCATAAACCATCCATTTTCATAGGATTTCCATTCATCACATTTTCATGCCACTTTAACAATGACCAATTAACTTAGTTCACATGCCAACTTTCATACCAAACCCATCATTTATAATTCATGAATCATGCTACGTATACATCATACTCCATTATATACATGTCCCTCATCATACATTCATACCCAACCAAAACAGATCATCCAGAAACAAACAACCATCCAATCATAGCACTGTCTCGCCCAGCACCTCGCTCAAGTTGAGGGGTCTCGCTCGCGCTTTAGTGGTCGGGACGTAATTCCATGGCCCCTGTTAGTGGGTGTCCATGGTGGTGCCCCATCTGTATAACTAGGTAAGGATTCAAGTTAAGGTTGCATCCCGACACTCTAAGGAGCCAGTTAGTCTCACTTAGAGCGGACTGACTCCTGTGGTGAGAGTAGCAGGAGGCCTGAAATTCATTAAGGGCTAACCTTGTGGTGAGGGAAAATTGATCCATCGTAACACTTG